>NPIF01002840.1_pt7 | contig 21728 bp, 19 predicted proteins | sample 8637461 | NCBI WGS metagenome assembly NPIF01 (sample SAMN07420641, study PRJNA396082) | bioreactor metagenome | isolation source: sample BR12 brine-fed electro-methanogenic bioreactor BR | place: Japan: Kochi | collected 2016-12-09
AAGGAGCTCAAAAAACGCTGGGGGGGACGCCTGGAGTTGGCCAGCCTCGGATGATCGGTTGGCCTTCAACTAACCGGATTTACAGCCGCGCAGCGGAAAAGCCCAAATCCGGGTAATATTTTTTAAAGTTTACATAATATATATTATCCGACTCAACGTTTAATGTTCTGTGGGGTAGTCAATGACTACTCCCGGACAGTTAGTGGCTCAGAGAGTCCGTGAGCGCCTCTCAACCCTTCAGTTCTACGTTGACTCCCTGACCAACGTTGAGCGCTCCAAGCTCGCTGCTCGCTACCTTCGCAAAGCCCCGGCTCAATACCGTCCCTATCTCCTCCGTAGCCTCACGGTAGCTGAACTTGCCCTCTGTGAGGTCTTTGCTCGGGAGACCTACGGATAGTTTATTCCCAAGATCTTGGTTCTGCGGATCGCCGAACTCCAGGCCTTCTTTCTCATAAGGGTTGCGCTTGCAGATTTTCCGTCAAAAGTGGCCGAATATTGATACCCATCAAGTCTCGCTAAGGATATCGGTGGCATTATTCACTCAACGATAAATAAAACCTCAACCCTGTCCGGGAGATAATGATGATTCGCAATATGATCAAAATCGATGAAGAGAAATGTAACGGCTGCGGCCTGTGTGTTCCGGCTTGCGCCGAAGGGGCCATTCAGATTGTCGATGGCAAAGCCAGGTTGGTGGCTGATAACCTCTGCGATGGTCTCGGGGCCTGTCTTGGCGACTGTCCCAGGGGGGCTATTAGCATCGAGGCGCGCCAAGCCGAGGCGTTCGATGAGCAGGCTGTCAGCAAAGGAAAGAACACCAACGGAGCAGCAGCCCATGGTGGTGGTTGCCCCTCGGCACGAGCTCTGAAACTGTCTCCCGTCAATGAACCGGCAACAGCCAAAACCGAGGCCGGCCCCTCCCAATTAGGCAACTGGCCGGTGCAACTTAAATTGGTGCCGCCAAGCGCGCCCTTTCTGGCCGACGCCCATCTGCTGCTGGCGGCCGATTGCGCGCCCTTCGCCTACCCCGATTTTCATCAACGGTTTCTTGGCGGCAAGACCCTGTTGATCGGTTGTCCTAAGTTAGACGATGTCGAGGCCTATCTGGAGAAGCTTACCGCTATCTTGAAACAGAATGCCATTCAGAGTCTGACGGTATTGCATATGGAAGTCCCCTGCTGTAACGGTCTGCTGAGCCTGGCCCGCCAGGCCCTGAGCGCATCGGGTAAAGAAATTCCCTTTGAGGCGGTAACTATCGGCATCAAAGGGGATATAAAGTGACCTTGAAAACTTGAGGTAATTTCGTAAAAAAGGCCCCGCATGTCTACTGCGGGGCCTTTTTTATAAGGAAAATTATCACAGAGTACGAGGACCGATCTATTTGATCAGCAATTCAACGATGAAGCAGCTTCCGGCTGTTTCAAACTCGACCGCGAAACGCTGAGTTTTGCCGGTCGCCCCACAGGTGTACCCCCGGCCGGAGATAACGGACGGGATCGACAATTGAACATCCTGCACCTGTTCGGGGAGCAAGTATTTGACGCCTCCGGCGACCATATTGGTCAACTCGCCGATCGCATCCTTGACCTCCTCGTTCACTTCATCCAGATCAAGTTCCAAAAAAGCGTTGGTGATGGCGATGGCTACCGCTTCGGGAAGATGAATAATAACCGTTCCCTGCAGATCACCGGCAAAACCAAGCATGCCCGAGATCATGCGTTGCTCCGGGCTGGAAGTTGGTTCATCGGGGCGCGGCGCGACCTCCAGAAAAAGCATGGTCGAAAAAATTTCGCCAACAGCCTGGCCAATAATTTCCTTGTAATTCATTGCATGAAGTTCCTTCCCGAGCATAACAATCTGAAGCGTACGACATCGCATATGTCAACAGCTACGACGGTCATAAAACCATCTACAGACCACAATCGATTCTTATGTTTACGGTATTATAGCTTTTTGTGTCAAGGTAGAAACACCCCAAAAACCAATGATACCCGAGTATCCAGCTGAACGGCTCTAAAAATTCTCCGGCCTCAGGCCGCAAACGGACAGCTCCCCCCTTGACCTACGCAAAACCTACGCATATACTCTGCGAACCCATTCACAGGAGTTTCGCATGAGCCCGTTGACCCCGAAACAAAAACAGGTTTTTGATTTTATAGCCCGTCATATTGAAACCCGTGGATTTGCCCCCTCACAGCAGGAGATCGCCGCGGCTTTCGGGTTTCGCTCCCTGGGTACGGTGCAGAATTATCTGGTGCGTCTGGAACGCGAAGGGGTTCTCAAGCGAGACTGGAACGGTCGACGCGGTCTGCGTCTGGCCAGCGTTACCGAACCGGGTCTGCAGCTGCCGCTGGTTGGAACCGTTGCCGCCGGCAAACCGATCGAGGCTGTGGAACGGGCCGATTCCATTGCCGTGCCACCGGAAATGGTCGGTTCCGGAGACCACTTTGTGCTGCTCGTCGCCGGCGATTCCATGATCGACGACGGCATTCTCGACGGCGACTACGTGGTGGTGCGCAAGCAGGCTACGGCCGAAAATGGCCAGACCGTAGTCGCCCTGCTCGATAACGAAGCCACGGTAAAACGACTGCATCGGCGTGGCCCGGCCATTGAGCTGCATCCCGCCAATCCAACCATGGGGCCCATCCCCGTCGACCCGGAAATCCCTTTTCGTATCGAAGGGGTGGTGGTCGGAGTCATCCGTCACTATCGCTGACATGCTACGAGACATTCTTTATCTCACCGTGCCCGACTTTGCCATCGCCCTGGCGCGTGCCGGAGATCCCGCACTGCGTTGTCGACCGTTGGCTGTGGTTTCCGGCCAGATCCAGGGCAGCCTGTTAAGCTGCGTTTCTCCCGAAGCGCGCCGGGAAGGGGTCACCCCCGGCATGAGTGTTTATCGGGCCCGCAAGCGTTGTCCTGCCCTGCAGTTGATAGCTCCGCAACCGGATTCGGTCGCCAGGGCTGACAGGGTTTTGCAAGAGTTGGCCCTGCACTTCAGCCCTTTGTGGGAACCAAAGGGGGCTGGACGCCTGTTTCTCGATCTGACCGGCAGTCGTCGTTTGCTCGGATCTCCCCTTGAGATAGCCGCCCGTCTGGAACGGCAGATTTCCGATCATCTGCAACTTCCGGTAGCCTTCGGTCTGGCCGGCAACAAAATGGTGGCCCGGATGGCCGTCAGCTTTCTCGATCGACCGGGAATTTGCCAGGTACTGCGGGGCGGCGAACGGGATTTCATCGCCCCGCTGAGCGTTGATACCTTGCCGGGGGTCGGCAACCGGCGTTCCGAGTGTTTGCTGCGAGATCTGAACCTGCATCGGGTGGAACAGATTGCGGCCCTGTCGGTGGCACAATTGGAAGCGATCTGCGGTTCTTTTGGCCCGCTGCTTCAGCAGCGGGCCAAGGGTATCGATCTGGAACCGGTACGGCCTCCGCAGCGCTCCCTGGTCATCAGCGAAGAAACCCTGCTGGAGAAACCCAGCAACGAAACGGCGGTGGTCCGGGCTGCCCTCGGCCACTTGGCCGAGGGGTGCGGCAGGCGTCTGCGCAGTCTAGGCCAGGTAGCCGGCCGGCTGATCCTGTGTCTTGTCTATGACGACGGCTGCAGTGTGGAGCGCCGCCTGACCCTGAATCCGCCCCGTCAACTCGACCTGGAACTTATGGAGGCCGCCGATGAGCTGCTGCAGCGCGCCTGGCAGCGGCGTATTTGCCTGCGCTTGTTGCGTCTTCGCTGTGAGCAACTGGTTACCCCCGCCCGGCAACTGTGCCTTTTCCCCGGGCCGGTTGAGGAATTGGGCTCCCCTCCCCTGCAAAATGCTTTCGATGATCTGCGTCAGCGTTTCGGCAGCCGGATCCTCAACTGGGGACGCAACATTTGAAAGACGGCTATGACCCCTTTTATCCACCTGCACGTCCATTCGTCCTTTTCACCCAACTGGGGACTGCACTCCCCCCACACACTGTGTGCTGCCGCCCGCTCTTTAGGCATGCAGGCACTGGCTATAACCGACCGCAACGGACTGTACGGCCTTCCCGAGTTTCTCGCCGCCGCAAAGAAAAATCAGCTACTCCCCTTGGTCGGCAGCGAACTGGTCAGCGGTCGGCAGCGGGCTTTGCTGCTGGTGAAAAACCAGCGGGGTTACGGCAACCTGTGCCGACTTATTTCGGCCCTGCATGAAGACTCGGGCTTCGACCTGGCAAATGCCCTAGCCAGTCATCGGCAAGGGCTCATTATTCTCAGCGACGACGCCGTTCTGTTGACCAGGCTAATCCATCAGGACCGCACGGATGTCTATGTCGAACTTTCCTCCGGTCACAACCTGGAGTCCTCCGGAAAACTGGCCAGTCAGCTTGATTTACCACCCGTTGCAACCACGCGTGCGATCTTTTTGCAGGATACCGACCAACAACTGCATCGAGTGCTGCGAGCCATCTCAGGCAACACCACCCTGGACCGCCTGGCGGCCGATGATTGCGCCAGCCCGGGTGCCCGGTTGTGTTCAGGCCGGGAGGTAGCCGCCCGGCTGCCTCATTGCCCCGAAGCGCTGGAAAACACCCTGCGTATCGCCGAGGCCTGCAAAACCGATTGGGAGTATACGGCTACCATTTTTCCCCGTTACGAAAATCTGGCCGACACCGAAGCTGCCGACGAATTGCGGCGACGTTCCCGGAAAGGAGCCCTATGGCGATACGGAAATATGCAGGAGAAGATCGAGGAGCGATTGAGAAAAGAGCTGGGACTCATTATTCAGAAAGGCTTCAGCCACTATTTTCTGGTGGTGCAGGAACTGGCTCGACGTTCACCGAACACCTGCGGTCGGGGCAGCGCGGCCGCTTCTCTGGTCGCTTACTGTCTTGGTATTACCCACGTAGATCCGATGCGTTACAATCTTTTCTTCGAGAGATTCCTTAACGAAGGTCGGCGCGACCCTCCCGATATCGATATCGATTTTCCCTGGGATGAGAGAGATTCCGTTCTCGATTATGCCTTCACCCGATACGGTCGGCAACGGGCTGCGATGGTTGCCAATCAGATAGGCTTTAAAAGTCGCTCCGCCCTGCGGGAAGTCGCCAAGGTCTTCGGCCTGCCCGCAGCGGAAATCCAGTCGATCACCGGTCGCCTGGCCGGTTGCTGGTCTCCGGCTAAAGGGGTTGAGGCTCTGCACCATCACCCCTTATTTCGCGATGAATATTTTCACGAAGACTGGCACAGCATCATCGCTCTGGCCGGTCAACTCGATGGTCAGTTACGCTACTTATCCCAGCATTGCGGAGGCCTGGTGATCGTACCCGACGACATGCGAAACTACGTACCCGTCGAACAGTCTGCCGGCGGTCGCCCGCTTATCCAGTGGGAAAAAGACCAAACCGAAGCGGCCGGCCTGGTGAAAATCGATATTCTCGGCAACCGTTCCCTGGCGGTCATCCGGGACGCCCTGTCCGCCATTCGCAGTCATCACGGTCTGCACCTCGATTATGGTCTCTGGCAGCCCTTGCAGGATGCCAGAACCCGGGAGTTGCTCTGCGCCGGCCACACCGTCGGCTGTTTTTATATCGAATCGCCGGCGACCCGTCAGCTCCTGCAGAAGATGTGGCATCAACAGCCCGTACCCGATGAAGATGCGTTGTTCGAGCACCTGGTCATGGCCTCTTCGATTATCCGGCCTGCGGCCAATCTCTTTATTCGCGAATTTGTCGCTCGCATGCGTGGCCAATCCTGGCGTCATCTGCATACCGGGCTGGTGCCGATCCTCGATGAAACCTACGGCCTGGCTATTTACCAGGAGCAGATCACCCAAATCGCCATGGCCCTGGCTGGATTTTCCGCCAGTGAAGGCGACCAACTGCGCAAAATCGTCAGTAAAAAGGATACCCACCAGCGGCTGGACGATTTTCGCCAGAGGTTTGTCGCCGGAGGGCTGCAACAGGGTATCGAGCCATCGGTGCTGGAGCAGATCTGGGCGCAGATCCTGTCCTTTGCCGGTTATTCCTTTTGCAAGCCCCACTCGGCATCCTACGCCCTGGTCAGTTGCAAGTCCGCCTGGCTCAAGGTTCATTATCCAGCTGAATTCATGGCCGCCCTGATCAGTAATGGCGGCGGCTACTATTCCACCCTGGGTTATCTGTCCGAGGCGCGGCGCCTCGGTCTGGCTGTTCAGCTTCCAGAGATCAATCAAAGTGATTTACGCTATACAGGGTATGATAAGAACCTTCTGGTGGGCCTGCAGCAGATTGTCGGTCTCAACCGCCAGGCCGTCGACCGGCTGTTGTTCGAGCGCCGCACCGGCGGGCCGTTTGTCGATTTTGCCGACTTTCTGACGCGGCTGCCTCAACTGGGTGACAGCGATATCGGGCTGTTGATCAAGGCCGGCTGCTTTGATGTTCTGGAAACAGCGGAGCGACGCCCGTTGCTGATCTGGCAGCTGCTTAATCGGCGCCGGATAAACAGAACGGACAGTTTCGACCTGTTTCCCTCGCCTCCGCCGCCGGTTCCGGATCTGCCCCCCGCTTCCCCCGCCGTGCTCCGGGCCCAAGAAATAGAAAGCCTAGGCCTGCCGGTCAGTCATCACCCCCTGGATGATTTTCACGACGCGATCGCCCGTAGCGGTGCCGTATCGGCCGCCGAACTGCATCGCTGGGTTGGTCGCACGATCACCCTGGTCGGCTGGTGGGTTACCGGCAAACCGATTCGCACTCACCAGGGACGCCCCATGGAATTTGCAACCTTTGAAGATCAGAGCGCCCTCTTCGACGCCACTTTGTTTCCAGCCATCTACGATCGATTTTGTCGCTTGCTGGCCCAACCCCGCCCGTATCTGATCAAAGGTCGGGTCGAAGAAGAATTTGGGGTGGTCTCGATTAACGTGAGCTGGCTCGGTTTCCTGGCGGCCTGAACCCCATCCAGGGCCCCAACCTGGCACCGAACCGGCCACGGCTGCCGCAGGAGATTTTAGCGTTTAATAATCGCGTCAAACTTGCATTTTTCCAGACAGGCGCCGCACTTGATACAGATTTCCTGATCGATGACATGGCATTGCCTGACTTTGCCATGGATGCAATGGACCGGGCAAACCTTTGTACAGAGGGTGCAACCGGTACATTTTTCTTCCAGAATAAAATATTCAAGCAGATTTGCGCAAACCCCCGCCGGGCACTTATGGTCCAGTACGTGGGCCAGATATTCGTCCTTGAAGACCCGCAGAGTCGAGAGGATCGGATTGGGCATGGTCTGTCCGAGTCCGCACAAGGCGGTGTCTTTGATGGTGCGGGCCAGATCTTCGAGAACCTCCAGCTCGGCAAGACTGGAGTGGCCGAGAGTAATGCGTTCCAGAGCCTCGTAAAGTCGTTTGGAACCGATGCGGCAGGGAGTACATTTGCCGCAACTTTCATCCATGGTGAAGGTAAGGAAAAATTTGGACACATCGACCATGCAAGCATCTTCGTCCATGACAATCATGCCCCCCGAACCCATGATCGACTCGCAAGCCGCCAGGCTTTCATAGTCGATACGGACATCGAGGTCTTTGTAGGTCAGGACGCCACCGGACGGGCCACCGGTTTGCACCGCTTTAAATTTTTTACCATCGGGACAACCGCCGCCGATATCGAACACGACCTCCCGCAGGGTAATGCCCATCGGCACTTCAATCAGGCCGACGTGTTTGATCTTTCCGACCAGAGAAAAGACCTTGGTCCCCTTGGCTGTTTCCGAGCCAATACTGCTGAACCACTTGGCTCCCTTGAGGATAATGGCCGGGATGTTGGCCAGAGTTTCGACATTGTTGAGTACGGTGGGCTTTCCCCAATAGCCCGCTTCGGCAGGAAACGGAGGTTTGGTATAAGGTTCTCCGCGGTTACCTTCGATGGAACGGATCAGGGCGGTCTCCTCACCGCAGACAAAAGCACCGGCACCATATTTAATGTCAATCTCAAAATCGAACCCGGTACCAAATATATCCCGCCCCTGCAAGCCATAGTCCAGGGCCTGTTCAATGGCGATCCGCAAACGCTTCAGAGCCAGAGGGTATTCGGCACGGATATAGATGGTCCCCTTGCTGGCGCCGATGGCGTATCCGGCAATGGCCATAGCCTCCAGAACGCTGTGGGGGTCCCCTTCCAGTACCGCACGGTCCATATAGGCGCCGGGGTCGCCTTCGTCGGCATTGCAGATGACATACTTGACATCGGAAGCATAATTAGCCGCAAACCTCCATTTGACGCCGGTGGGGAAACCCGCTCCCCCCCGTCCCCTCAATCCGCTCTGGACGATTTCTTCAATCAGTTCCCCGGGACTCATTTCGGTCAGGCATTTCCCTAAAGCCGCATATCCGCCGGCCGCAATGTAGGAATCAATGCTTTCCGGATCAATGAATCCACTATTGCGTGTCGCTATCCTGATCTGTTTGTTTTCCGCCATTGGCCAACCTCCTTAAAATTAGTCGGTACTGAATGCACTGCGGTCTGTTTAAGCCTGTCTACAGACTCCTGACATGGCACCCCATTAATTTTAAAGGGTAGACTGTTCATTACAATGGATGGAGAAAATAATTTTCCAGTAAACGGTCATGTCGAACAAACGACTGGCCTAAGGGAAATTCTTGAGCTACAATTAAAGAGGTTAAAGACTCTTTGACAAGCACACTTTTCTGGAGGGTAATATGCTGCGAATGCTGATCGTATTAATTTTAGGATTGACCCTGTTGCCTGGCTGCACCGAAAAGGAACCGGAACCGGCTGAAACGCCGGCAGAATCCAACCTGCAGATTCGCGAGGTTGAACCGGAGGCCGTTACGCCTGTCGAGCAGGCGCAACTAAACGCCGAAAGAGCAGAACAGGAGGCGCAGAAAGCCGGGGCGCGCTTGGAAGTTATGCAAGAAAAGGCGATACTGGTTGCCGAAGAAGCGGAGGTGGTCGCCCGGGAGATTACCCGGGTTTCCCAGCAGGCTGAAGAGATCAATCAACGCCTCGATCAAGTCGCCGCAGAGATAGAAAAAGTGCTGACACACGCCGAAACGGCCATGACCCGGGTGGAACGGGCCAGGAAGAGCCTGCTGGAATCGGCCAACGAGCTTGCTCGTCTGTCCGGACAGATGGTTGCTGAGGAACCCCAGATTCAAGAAGAACCCCAGGTTCAAGAAGAAGTAATCGAAACCACCGAATAGCCTGCAACTCAATCGTAAAAAAGGCCGCCTGACAGGCGGCCTTTTTTACGGTCAAAATTCAAATGATGGCTACGGATTTCCCGTCACACCTCGAGGACTGTACCGACCGTTCCGAAGAAAAAACGCTCTGTAAATTGTCCATAAAGCTGCGCGGCCCGTGGCAAACCGGTGCAGTGCGATACACCAATCTGTTCCACACCGAAGTCACGGAATGCCTTGGCCGTTTCCTGATACTCGGCCGCGCCGACAAAACCCAGATGGGTTCCGCCGATTACGGCATAGATTTTATCCTGACCGGTTTTTCTGCACACATGTTCCATGATATTAACCACTCCGGCATGAGCGCAGCCCAGAACCAGGACCAGACCTTTTCTTGAATTGATCACCAGGGATAAATCGTCCCGCATGGGATCCGGGGCAAAGAGATCGCTCCCAGTCGGAACCACCAGGCGCTGATCGCCTTTTTCCAGTTCATTGAGCCGCGGCACTTCTCCGGTCAGGTAGAGCCCCGGTGCCACCTGGGCGTATTCCCGTTGAAAACGAAAACGAGCTCCCAGGGAAGCAAGATATTCACGGCGCCAGGGGATCCCGACAAAATGCCGTCCGTGGCGATCCAGGGCATAGCGTTCGGTAAAAATATCCGGGTGGGCAAAAACATCCACGGGACCTGTGTGCCGCAACAAGTCCGGCAAACCCTGAGTGTGATCGTAATGTCCGTGACTGAGCATTACCGCCTTAACGGACGAAAGATCTTTACCCAACAGGGTAGCATTATGCGTCAGACCGATGCCTTGGCCGGTATCAAGCAGGTAACTGCCCGCTTCGGTTTCGACAAAACAAGCAAAGCCGTGTTCTCCGACAGTACCGCGAGGGGGACCGCAGGAATTTTCACAGAGTATGGTCAGGCGGATATGCATCGGCAGCCCTCCTCTAAGAATATTCCACTAACTGTCTGCCGGAACCGGTGTAGAAATAGTTTCCCTGGGACGGCAGGGCAAGTCTATCCGAATGATCTGGCCCCTTTTTTTGATAAAAACATTCTTTTTCTTGATCGATGGCTCAAAATCCTCGCCTTCAAACAGAAAAGTATAATTTAACCCATTTTCCAGACCGGGAATAAATGCCGGGACAGAATAAGTGACCTCATCGACAATGCAAACTACCTCCCGGTCAAGGGTTTCTTCGCCGGGGTCCTTGCTCTGGTTGGCGTTTTGGTCGTGGTAGGCTTCGACAATAACGGTTCCATGCTGTGTCGGCATCAAGGGCGCGCCTCCGAAAAAGAGGTTAAAAAGATTGTCTTTTTTTACCGCCCCTCCTTCGACATTGAATTCTTCCCCTCCCTGGGCAGACCAACTTCGGGATGGTACAAGAAAATTAACAACCAGAAAAACCTGGATACATACCAGACTCAAGACGAACAGTTGACTTTGAAATAAGCGCATAAATGTCCTTTAACGACGGGTAAAACCACACAATTCACTGTGATAAGCCATTTTTTTGAGCCCAGTATACTCTTTTTTGCACGCCACTGCCACCCCGTTACCCGCCCGCCATCCTTCACTTAAAACAAAGCAAAAGGAGCTCTGCCGCGCGGCAAAGCTCCTTTTGAGATTCCAGTCCTGAAGAATTGTATCAGTCGGAGGTGCCGACCACCTCGGTTTTCGTGAAAATAGCCCGCAGCAAAAGCCCCTGAGCCTCCACCGCTTCGCGGCCGCCCTCTTCCCGATCGACCAGCGAGATGATCCCAGCCACTTCCAATCCTTCTGCCCGGGCCCTGTCGACCGCTTTAAGGGCCGAAGCGCCGGTGGTCAGTACATCTTCCACAATGACCACTCGCGCACCGGGGACCAGGTTTTTGCGTCCTTCGAGCCATTGCCCCGTACCATGGCCCTTGGGTTCTTTGCGAATAATAAACGCCGGGATCGGCTTGCCGAGCAGGGAGCTGGTTATGGACGTAGCGCTGGCAATGGCATCGGCCCCCATGGTCAGCCCCCCCACCCCCTGAATCGGTCCGGTGAAGTGTTGTAACTCGTCAAAAAAGGCTTTGCCTACCAGAACCGCACCCCGGGGATGCAACGTTGTCTGCTTTCCGTCAAAATAAAAATTGCTTTTGCGGCCCGAAGCCAGAGTGACTTCCCGTTCCTCGTAGGATACCTGCCGCACAATCTGTTTCAGTTCATCACGCTCGTTTGTCAAACCATCCCCTCCGCATTCAAAATAGAGCCGGGCTGATCCTTCTGTTAGATCAGGCGGCCACCCATGTTCAATTCACGCTTCTTCAATGAGCCCGGTGGGCGTCCAATAAATTTTCTCAAAAAAGACCCAACTGGGCCTCTTCGCCCAGTCGCGGAAATTTAACGGGATAATCACCGCTGAAGCAGGCATCGCAGAAGCCGCCGCAACCGCCATCTTTAACCCCGACCACCCGACGCATGCCGTCAATGGACAGATAGCCGAGGGTGTCGGCTGTGATATAGCGACAGATCTCTTCAATGGTATGGGACGAGCCAATTAGTTCCTTGCGGGTAGGTGTATCGATGCCATAAAAACAGGGATAGCTGGTCGGCGGTGAGGAGACCCGCATATGCACTTCCTTGGCCCCTGCATTGCGAATCATCTTGATGATTTTGCGAGAGGTCGTCCCCCTTACCACCGAGTCGTCAACCACCACCACCCGTTTGCCTTTAAACACCTCGCGGATAGCGTTCAGCTTGATCTTGACGCCAAAATGGCGAATCGACTGCTGAGGCTCGATAAAGGTTCGTCCGACATAGTGGTTACGGATCAGTCCCATCTGGTAGGACAAGCCAGATTCTTCAGCATATCCGATAGCCGCCGGTACACCGGAGTCGGGCACGGGGATCACTATATCGGCATCGACGGCGTGTTCACGAGCCAGCTGACGACCAAAGTTTTTGCGCATTTCATAAACCTGCTGGCCAAAGACCGTACTGTCGGGGCGCGCAAAATAGATGAATTCAAAAATGCATTGGGACAGTTTGTGCTTTTCAAAGGGGAACAAAGAACACATACCGTCTTTATCGAAAACGATCATCTCGCCCGGTTCAACCTCACGGACATATTCCGCCTCAATGAGATCAAGGGCGCAGGTCTCCGAGGCGACGACATACGCCCCGTCGACCTTGCCAAGCACCAGCGGCCGAAAGCCGCTGGGGTCGCGTACTGCAATCATCCGCGTTTCACTGAGAAAAACCAGACTATAGGCGCCCCGCACGGCCTTCAACGCTTCAGCGATGCGATCGGCCAGATGATCGGCCTGAGAGCGGGCAAGCAGGTGAACGATCACCTCCGTATCGGAAGTCGTGGAAAAGATCGAGCCTAGTTTTTCCAGTTCGCTACGAACTTCCTGAGCGTTAACCAGGTTGCCGTTATGGGCCACAGAGATGCTGCCACGGGAATAGTTGACGGTGATAGGCTGACAATTTTTGATGCTGTCTCCCCCCGCCGTCGAATAACGCACATGGCCGATAGAGGCCTTGCCGGGCAGACTATTAAAAATCTGGTTGTCCTTGAACACATCGGCAACCAGACCCGTACCGACATGGGTACGAATGCGCGTTCCATCGGCCGCGCAAATGCCGCAGCCTTCCTGACCTCGATGCTGCAAAGCATACAGCCCCAGGTACGTCATATTAGCGGCTTCGGGGTGATTAAAAATACCGAAGACTCCACATTCATCGTTAAACTTATCGTACATAAAAGCACTTCCCGGCATGGTTCATGCCTGCTGAGCCCGACGGCTCCTGAAAACGGGGTGTCACCGTCTGGCGGATTATGTTTGAAGATGGGACCGTTACAGTAATTTCTCACGTATAAATGTCACGGCGTTTTTATACAGCCAAAGTCCCATACCCTCCTCGGGCAGATCGTCCTGACGGGTCCAGCGAGGATGTTGGGTACGATGCACATAAGCCTCGGGATGAGGCATCAACCCGAATAAGCGACCGGTTTCATCACACAGGCCGGCAATCGCAGCCATGGAGCCGTTGGGATTGGCCGGATACTCCATGGTCGGCGTAAAGTCGGCGGTGCTGTATTTGAGAACCGACAGATGCCTGGCCTCAAGATCGTCAAGGACCTGCTGCGATTCCGTCACCAGTTTGCCTTCGCCATGACGCATGGGCAGGTAAATACCCTCCAGGCCCCGGGTAAAGATACAGGGAGATTCCCTGTCGTTTTTAAGATAGACCCAGCGATCTTCGAAACGCCCGTTATCGTTGAATGTCAGCGTGGCGTGCTGGCGATACTCCCCGTTAAGAGCCGGCAACAGCCCCATCTTGACCATCAGCTGAAAACCATTGCACACCCCCATGATCAGTTTGCCGTCGGCGATGAACTGCCGCAGGTGATCGCTGAGATGTTCCCCGCTGTCCGCCACCGGAGCGTGCAGCAGACGATTGGCGCCGGCCTTGGCCGAACCCAGGTCGTCGCCGTCGAGAAAGCCTCCGGCCAGGTTGAGAAAATGGTAATCGGCCAACCGAACTCGACCGGCAAGAAGCTCGCTGATATGAACGATATCGACAACTTCGGCACCAGCCAAGCGGATGGCGTGGGCCGTCTCACGCTCACAATTGGTGCCGTTCCCGGCAATAACGATGGCTTTGACTTGCTTGGACATTCCTTACATCTCCCTTAACGGCGCTTGCCACGCCTCTTTGAGATCTTCGATGGTGGAGCGAATCAATACCTCACCGAGCAAACCCACAATCCTGAGTTCCTGATCCTCGGTCACCTCGCCGAGCCAAGAGCAGGATTGGCCGGCAAACAGAGCCTCAAAGGCCTGTTGCTGAGAGGGCCGCACCGTCAGCAGCAGGCGACTTTGCGACTCGGAGAAAAGCAGCGCATCTTCCCGAAGGCCCTGTTCCGCAGCAACCCGGCGTAGATCGACGTGGATACCCAAGCCGCCGGCAAATGCCGTTTCCGCGAGAGCCACCGCCAGCCCGCCATCGGACAGGTCGTGGCAAGAGGCAATGAGTCCCTGCTGCTGGGCCATATTCAGGGTCCGATAGCGCTTTAAAGCGGTAGCGGCATCGACTTTGGGCACATGGGCTCCGAGATGACCCAGCATGTCATAATATTCGGAGGCGCCAAGCTCATTGGCGGTATCTCCCAGCAGGTAAACCAGATCACCGGGACGCTTGGCGTCCATGGTCACCCCTTTGCGCAGATCATCGGTTTTACCAATCACAGAGAAAAGCACGGTCGGCGGAATCGAAATCTTGGTGTCGCCAATCTGATAGTCGTTCTTCATCGAATCTTTGCCGGAAATCAGCGGTACGCCAAAGGCGACACAATAATCGTACAACGCTTTGTTGGCCCGGACCAACTGGGCTGCCTTGAATTCACCATCGGGGGTGCGTTCGCTTTGTACCGGATCGCACCAGCAAAAATTGTCCAGACCGGCGACATGCTCTATGTTGCCGCCAACGGCTACATAGTTGCGCAATCCCTCGTCAATCGCACAGGCCATCATGTGGTAGGTATCGATATCACTGTAGCGAGGGCATATGCCATGTGCCACCACAATTCCTTCAAAAGAATCGGGCAGCGGACGGATCATGGCCGCATCGGCGGGCCCGTCGTTGGCGATCCCTACCAGAGGTTTGAGAACTGTCCCCCCTTGCACCTCATGATCGTAGCGACGCACCACACTCTCTTTGGAGCAGATGTTGAGCCGGGCCAGCAGATGGTTCAAGGTCGCAGCAAGATCAAGGGGTTGCGGGAAGTTCGGCTCCTGATGGCCGCGGTCTTCCCAGCGCGCCTGCAGCTTGAGCTGAGGAACCCCTTCATGGATAAACTCCATGGGCAGGTAGCAGACTGTTTGACCGGCAAACAAACAGTGATAATAGCCCGAATCGGTAAACTGGCCAAGATCGGTGGCCTCCACATCCATCTGACGGGCCAAAAAGATGAACTCTTCGAGGCGCTCGGCCGGAACCGCCACCGTCATCCGCTCCTGGGCTTCGGAAATGAGAATTTCCCAGGGCTGAAGGCCGGCATATTTGAGGGGCGCACGATCGAGGTGCATTTCAAGGCCACCGGTATCTTCCGCCATCTCCCCCACGGAGCTGGACAGACCGCCGGCCCCGTTATCGGTAATGGAATTGTACAGGCCGCGATCCCGGGCAATAAGCAGGAAGTCGAACATCCGCTTCTGGGTGATGGGGTCTCCGATCTGCACGGCCGTGACCGGCGATCCTTCGTGTAACTCTTCCGATGAAAAGGTGGCGCCGTGAATCCCGTCTTTGCCGATACGGCCACCCACCATCACGATGCGGTCGCCGACCAGTGCCTGCTTGACATGCCCGGGCTGACCGTGCAGCTGAGCCGGCATCAGAGCTGCGGTGCCGCAATAGACAAGAGGTTTGCCGGCAAAACGGTCGTCAAACACGATGGAACCGTTGACGGTCGGCACCCCGCTCTTGTTGCCGCCATGTTCGACCCCTTCGACCACCCCTTCAAATATACGCCGGGGATGAAGCAGGCGAGGCGGCAACGGATGACTGTAAAAAGGCGAAGCGAAGCAGAACACATCGGTGTTGAAGATCAACCGGGCCCCCATGCCGGTGCCGAAAGGATCCCGATTGACTCCGACAATACCGGTCAAGGCTCCGCCGTAGGGATCCAGGGCGCTGGGGGAATTATGAGTTTCAACCTTGTACACCAGGCTCCAGTCGTTATTAAAACGGATCACCCCGGCATTATCCTTGAAAACCGACAGGCAGATATCCTTGTCCCCCATCGCCTCGCGAATTGTGCGGGTCGCTCCAACGATACAGGTTTTAAATAATGAATTGATGGTCTCCCGGTTGCCCTGGCCATCCTCGTAATCGATTTCAGCGGCAAAAATTTTGTGTTTGCAGTGTTCGCTCCAGGTCTGGGCCAGAGCCTCCAGTTCGACATCGGTCAAGGACGCGCCAAGGCCCACTTTGGTCCGCTCTGCCGCGACGGCAGGGTCGGCGGCAAAGCGCTGGATCGTGCGCATTTCTTCCAGATTGAGAGCCAGAACCCCGTCGCGGCTTATGCGCATCAGGTCGTCGTCGGAAACGTTCAGGTCGATCTGCTGCACCGTAGGATCGCTGCTGCTGACCACTCGCGGTACACTCACCGGCACTCCGCAGCGACGGTCAAACTCGGTCGCCGCGATAATGTCCCATCGCTGAATAAGACCATTGCCCAGAAAGCCCGAAGCAATGCGCTCCGCCATATCGCGATCAAGCTGTCCCTGAAGCAGGTATTGTACCGAGGTATAGACCCCCTCATCGGCAGCCAGAGTGTGGCCGATGAGGTACTGTAGCGCCTCTTTGGCTGTCCGGCCCACGTTGTCGGTAACGCCCGGTCTGAATCCAACCTCGACCAGCATCGAGAAATCAGCGGCTAAAGGGCGGTTGATGGCCACTTGTTGAATAACCGGATCAGAAAAGGGGCCATTGGCCGCCGCCTCAATCTGTTCTGCGCTAAGGTTGGCGTCGACGGTGTAGACATCGATGGTCTGCACCCCATCCAGATGGATACCGAGATGCTCTTTGATCTCACGGCGTACCCGTTCGCCACGGGCGTCTCGGACACCCTTTTTAAGTCCAACTTCAATTCTCCAGACCATATCTGCTCCTTAACAAAGCTTAGTATTTATACAAGCAACCGGCCGTCGCAGCACTTTAGTAGCTATTTTGCGATGACAAAACAGCCGCTGGGCCGAGCTTGAGTTCCGATCCATAATTGAGGATCACAGCAGTTCTGACCGGCCAAAGCCTGACGGGCAGAGGCTACCGCTATTTGCGGACAATTATTGGTTTCACTCAGATGAGCCAGAAACACGCATTCCAGGCCCTCCCAGGCCAGGTCAGACAACAATGCTGCAGCCTGCTCGTTGGAAAGGTGCCCATGGGCACTGCGAATCCTCTGTTTGAGGGCCCAGGGATAGGGGCCATCCCGCAGCATCTGGGGATTATGGTTGAATTCGAGTACCAGAACTCGACAATGCCGGTATCTCTCAGCTACCAGTCTGGTCGCCAGACCGAGGTCGGTCAGAACGCCAACCTTTCCAGCAGGTGTATGCACAATGTAACCGACAGTGGCGACCGCATCATGGGTCAGGGGTACGGTTTCGATCTGTATATCCCGCACCGTAAAGGTGTTGCCGTCGTCAAATTCCTGGCAATCGTCCAGGCGGCCGGGGTTGGACAAGGCCGTTCGAGTCCGATGGTGGATGAAAACCGGCAGGCGATGACGTCGGACCAGCGGACCGAGTCCTCGGCAATGATCGCTGTGCTCGTGGGTCACCAGCACCGCGTTCAGGGAATCGCCGTTCGTCTGAAGCAGCTCCAATCGCCGATGGATCTCCCGTGCCGAAAGACCGGCATCGATGAGCAGGCGGGTCTGCCCGGATTCAACAAAAATGGCGTTACCTTTACTACCGCTGGCTAACAAGCAAACCCGCAAACACATCTCCATGACAGGGCTGAGAGTGTATACTGCAACAAAGAGGCTATCTTCATCGTTTTCAGTGAATAGATTATCCAGTCGAAGGGAAACAGCGAAAACGGCCCATGCGCACCGGCTGGTGCGTAGCGAAAACCCCTAAGAGGCGGTCTTTTCATACCACACCGGGCGTTAAAGTACAACTGAACAAATCTACTCTCAGGTAAAAGTCTGTCGGCAAAAGCGGTTGACGGGGTACGGTCAATTCGCTATCATTATCGCTTGAAAAAAACCTGGCACGAACCATAACTATATGAATTAACTATGGTTTTATTATGCTGAAAAATAAACAGGCCCCTGACGGAAAAGGGCATGGAGCAACCTACTTATGGCGATAAAAGCCGCAATTAATGGTTTTGGACGCATCGGTCGCAGTATTTTTCGCGCCGCCTGGTACAGAGACGACCTGGAAATCGTTGCCATCAACGATACCAGCGATACCTCCGCCCTGGCTCATCTGTTAAAATACGATTCGATACATGGGATTTTTGACGCGGATGTGAGCACCGACCAGAACGCACTGGTAATCAACGGGCGCAGAATCGCAGTGCTGAGTCAGGCGGATCCCTCCTGCCTGCCTTGGGCAGAGCTGGGAATTGATGTGGCCATTGAGGCAACAGGTCATTTTACAGCTCGCCAGGAGGCCGAAAAACACCTACGGGCCGGAGCAGCACGGGTCATTATCACAGCCCCTGGCACCGATCCCGATGTGACCATCTGTATGGGGGTCAATGAGACAGTCTTCGACCCTGCAAGGCATCGGATTATATCCAACGCTTCCTGTACCACCAATTGTCTGGCTCCGGTAGCCAAGGTGCTCCTGGAGCGTTTCGGTGTGGTCAAGGGGATGATGACTACCGTTCACGCTTATACCAACGGCCAACAGATTCTGGATCATCTCGATGTAGACCCCCGACGCGCCCGCGCCGCCGGCCTCTCCATTATTCCGACCACCACCGGTGCTGCCCGCGCCGTATCCCGGGTGCTGCCGGGCCTGGAAGGCAAGCTTGACGGGATTTCGGTTCGGGTGCCGACCCCGAATGTATCGCTGATTTCTTTGGTAGTCGAAACCGAACGGAACACCTCGGTCGACGAGGTCAACGAAAGTCTCTGCCATGCCGCCCGCACATACCTCAGAAACATTCTTGAGTATTGCGACCAACCCCTTGTTTCAATAGATTTTAAGGGAAATCCGGCATCCTCCATCGTGGATGCTTTATCGACCAATGTCATCGGCGGAAACATGGTTAAGGTTCTTTCCTGGTACGATAACGAATGGGGATATTCCAATCGGATAGTCGACCTGTTGCAACATATCTGTAAACCTTGATCCGCACCATAGGCCCGCTGCAGCATGGTAGTTTTATCTAAATATACGGTTTTTGTATCGCCATCGGCCCACAAGTGTTCGGCCGACCGGGGGCCAGCTTCATTCTACCGAGGAGACTTTCGCTATGCTGAACAAGATGACCGTCAGGGACATAGACTGCCGTGGCAAACGCGTATTCTGCCGTGTTGATTTTAATGTGCCCATCGACCCTTCAGGCCAGGTCGGCGACGATAATCGCATCCTCGCCGCCCTGCCGACCCTACGATATATCCTTGATCAAGGAGGACGGCTGATCCTGGCCTCTCATCTGGGGCGGCCCAAGGGCAAACCGGCCGCAGAATTCAGCCTGGCACCGGTAGCCAGCCATCTGGAGAAACTGCTCGGCCGTCCAGTTCTCATGGCTGACGACTGCGTTGGCCCTGAAGTCGAGACCTTGGCCCGCTCTCTTGAAGATGGTCAGGTCCTGTTACTGGAAAATGTCCGCTTCCACCCTGGCGAAACAAGCAACGATCCGGATTTTGTCCGCCAGCTGGCCAACTTGGCAGATCTCTACGTCAACGATGCCTTTGGCACCGCTCATCGGGCCCACGCTTCTACGGTTGGCGTGGCACGGGCACTCCACCCTGCGGTGGCCGGCTTACTGATCGAAAAAGAGATTCGCTACCTTGGCCAGGCCATGACTGAGCCGGTGCGCCCTCTGGTTGCCATTATCGGTGGAGCCAAGGTCAGCGACAAGCTGCCCGCTATCGAAAATTTGCTGGATAAGGTCGACCGCCTGCTTATCGGGGGTGGCATGGCCTATACCTTCCTTCGTGCCCAGGGCTTCAACCTGGGCAGCTCCCTGGTCGAAGAAGACCGGGTGCCCCTGGCCGGGACTCTGCTGAAACGAGCCTCCGATCGGGGGGTGCAATTACACCTGCCGCAGGATCATATAGCGGCCCTCGAATTCAGCGCCGATGCCGACCGGAAAATTTGTGGCAATGCAGACTTTCCCGCCAACCGAATGGGGCTGGATATCGGTCCTCAGACCATCGCCGAATACTGCGAGGTCATTTCGCAGGCCGGCACCGTGTTGTGGAATGGTCCGATGGGGGTTTTCGAATTTCCCGCTTTTGCCAAAGGCACCTTCGCCATCGCTCAGGCTCTGGCTGACTCCAGCGCCGTGTCGATTATCGGCGGCGGTGATTCGGTGGCGGCTGCCAATCAATCGGGTCTCGCCGATCGCATGACCCATATCTCCACCGGCGGTGGTGCCTCTCTGGAATTTCTTGAAGGAAAAGAATTGCCCGGGATCTCTGTTTTGACCGACAAAGCCCCCTAATTTTTGACCGGCGGAGAGCTACCGGGAGTAGCTGCCAGGGAACTTTTGAAGGAGACCTTATGCGTACACCGATTATCGCTGGCAACTGGAAACTGAACAAAACACTGGACGAAGCCCTGACCCTCGTCCGGGATCTCAAAGAGCAGCTGAGTGACCTGCAGAATGTGGACATTGTTATCGCCCCACCCTTCACCGCCCTGGCGCCATTGGCCACAGCGCTTAGCGACAGTTCTATTATGCTTGCGGGTCAGAACTGTTACCCGACCGAAGGGGCTTTTACCGGCGAAATTTCTCCGGGGTTACTTCGCGACGTCGGCTGTCGCGCGGTTATTATCGGCCACTCGGAACGCCGTCAGCTGTTTGGCGAAACAGACGAATTCGTCAATCTGAAAATCAAGGCCGCTCTGACCGCTGGGCTCCGAGTTATTTTCTGCATTGGCGAAACTCTGGCCGAGCGGGACAAAAACCAGACATTTGAGGTTCTTGAAACCCAGATTCGTAAAGGGCTGGCCGGATTGGACAGTGCCAGCATGAATCGGCTCAGCGTAGCTTATGAGCCGGTATGGGCCATCGGCACCGGCCAGACCGCCAGCAACGAACAGGCGCAGGATGCACACCGGTTTATTCGGTCCCTGCTTGCCGAAATCCTGGGGCAAGCCGCGGCAGACAGTACCCGCATCCTCTATGGCGGCAGCGTTAACCCGGACAACGTCGACGGTCTTATGGGGCAGGTCGATATCGACGGCGCCCTGGTCGGCGGTGCCAGTCTTCAGGCCGACAGCTTTGTGCGTATTGCGCGGTTTAAACGCCACTGACTTTTCCCTTTTCAGCCTAGTCCATTTATGTTAGCCTTCCGGGTCTCTATAAAAATATACCATTAGGAGAATTCCCGTTCATGACCACCCTGCTGCTGATTATTCACATTGTCGTCTGTTTTGCCCTGATCGCTGTTGTTTTGTTGCAGGGCGGTAAAGGTGCCGATATCGGCGCTACTTTTGGCGCCGGTTCCAGCCAGACTGTTTTTGGAGCAAGAGGCGGTCAGAGCTTCATGAGCAGACTGACAACTGGCGCCGCTGTCATCTTCATGCTGACCAGCCTGTTTTTGGCGTACTATTACGCCAAGCCCGGAGCGGACAGTATCATGCCTGAGACAGTCCGTCGGAACGCTCAACCGGTCGAAGCCCCGGCAGTACCTGAAACAGATCAGGCCGTTCCTCTGGACCCGACTGAATAATTTTCTCAGGTTGCCAATTTAATATTGACAGCCTCGCCACAACACAGTATAAAACAATCCGTTCTTAGCCGAAGTGGTGGAACTGGTAGACACGCCATCTTGAGGGGGTTTTTTTGTTATTTTTTTTGGTTCGAGTCCCACCTTCGGCACCAATACGAGAGACGGCATTCTCCATGGTTC
>NPIF01018177.1_pt1 | contig 21719 bp, 19 predicted proteins | sample 8637461 | NCBI WGS metagenome assembly NPIF01 (sample SAMN07420641, study PRJNA396082) | bioreactor metagenome | isolation source: sample BR12 brine-fed electro-methanogenic bioreactor BR | place: Japan: Kochi | collected 2016-12-09
GGCCGTCGCGGCACCGTAGGCGGACAGGAAGACATGATTGAAGACCTGGCACTGACCATGGCGAAAGAAAAGGGGTTGATCTAAACGAACTCATTGAGTTGAGTCGTTGAAGGTTGCATATCTCAAGGATGCAGGAGGGGGCGGATGAATTTTTCAGATAAGCGTTACATCGTGACGGGGGCCGGGTCAGGTATGGGCCGAGATGTTGCTCTGGCTCTGTTGCGTGAAGGTGCTCAGGTGCTATTGGTTGGCAGAAGCATGGCCAAGGGCGAGGCGGTAATGCATGAGGCCAGTCGACTGCCCGGTCGTGCCGTATTCTTTGCAGCGGATGTTTCTGACCCTCTTGCATGTCAGGGTATGGCAGAGACTGCGTGTAAAGAGTTTGGTGGTCTTGATGGCGCGTTCAATAACGCAGGCTATCAGGAACAGTTTGCGAAGCTGCATGAAACACCAGATGAACTGATCGACGGCGTGATCGGCACCAACCTCAAAGGGGTGCTTTACAGCATGAAGTATCAGTTGGCTTTGCTGCTGGAAAACGGGTCAGGCGCCATCGTCAATAACAGTTCGATTTTCGGGCTCAAGGCGATGCCGGATCTTGCCTATTACGTGGCCAGCAAGTTTGGGGTAGTCGGTGCCACGAAGGCGGCGGCACTGGACTATGCACGGAATAATATCAGGATCAATGCGATCTGCCCGGGCCCGGTCAAGACTCCCAGTTATGACAAGGTCACGGGTGGTGACAATCATATGTACGATGACGGCGTCCCCATGCATCGTATCGCTGTAGCGGGGGAGGTTACCAATGCCGTCCTCTGGCTGCTGTCTGATCAGGCATCTTATGTTACAGGGCAGACATTGTCGGTAGATGGCGGCATGAGCGCCGCCTGAACACACCATAAAGGATCAAAGCATGAATAACGTGTTAGTTGTAACGGCAAGTGCACGCTATGAGGGTTCTCATACCCGCGATATGGCCAGCGTGTTTATGGATAAGATCAGGCAACAGCATCCTCGGATAAATATCGTTCAGCGTGACCTGACAGCTGAGCAACTGCCACCTGTCACGGAAGAAATGCTGACCGGATTTTTTTCAAAAACGAATGATTTGCCAGACCGGGTCAAGGCATCCTTGAGCTTGTCCAATCGCCTGTGCGAAGAGCTGCTTGAGGCGGATGTGATCGCCATAGCAACACCGATGTACAACTTTAATGTACCAGCTTCTCTGAAGGCCTGGATTGATCTTGTTGTACGGGCAGGGGTAACGTTTGAAAAGCTGGGAGATGGAAACCTTAGAGGATTGTGTTCGGGTAAAAGTGCCATCGTGATGTGTTCAATGGGAGGGGCATTTGCGCGGCACCAAATCAATCTGGTCGAGCCTTACTTGAAAATCATCGCTGACTTTATCGGTCTGGATGAAATTCGCTTTGTCTATATGGAAGGCACCGCGCAACAAGGGTTTGATGCTGTTGCATCATTGGCTGATGCAGCTGAAATCATTACCGACTTTATCAAGATCAAGGAGGCCTGATCAGGCCTCCTCTTCCGGCAAGGCATAGGTCGCAGAAATGCGACCTGCTTCATCGTATATGCCCGTCAACAAGCTGATCAGCTTGGATGCAACTACCAGCTTTTCGTCAATTTTGTCGATACTGGCAGTCTGTTCGGTTAAGAGTGTTGCCCGCAATGTTGCATATTGATCGACCTTCTTCTTGCCGTCGTCGGTCATGGCATAGGTATAAATCTTGCCTTGGGGTTCTTTGATCTTCGTGATCAGACTTTGGCTTACAAGCTTACGCAGGCTGTACTGAATATTGGGAATATCATCACGGTTCAACAGGCGCGCAATGATGGTCACCGGCTTGGGGCGATCCTGCATCCGGATGACATGCAGAATGATCAGCTCCTGATAGGTAAGCGAACCCAGTCCGCAGGTATTACCCAGCTGCAGACAAAAGCGCTGAAACGCTTCATGAAAGCGCAGCAGGCCCCATTCAAATTCTGTGGTGGCAACATCATGCTCAGTCGCTGCAAGGTGCCAGTTACGGTATAGAGTAATATCAGACATTATCGTTTTCGGGTTCATATCAATAGGCCTTTGGCTATATTATTTTTATCGGGAGCAAGTACCATGCCATGCCGCGATTTTGCTATAAGGTCTATTGAAATTCAAGACAAAGTTTGTTTATCAATCGGCCATCATAGCACCGTTCGGGGACATTTTTGAAGCGATACGCTTCGTTATGGTGCAACAAGGTTCAGTGAACCATTATTAAGATCATTTGCAGGACTCGAAATGCTTTGTCTATTTCACGTATTTGCTTACAGCCGCAGCGATGAGTGGGATAGCTACAGAGGCTTGGCGCCTGAAGGTGTATTGGCCAATATCCTGTCGATTGCCGCCTGTGGCAGCGCAGTCACTGTGGCGTCAGGAGCAATTTCAAGTGTGCTTCCCATCATGGAAAATGCGATGAATGTTGCCCCTGAGCCTCTTGTCGTTACATTGATTTCAATCTGCATGCCTGACTCCACCCGATAGCGCATCGTGGCGGCCAAGGCTTTCAGGTAGCGTGAAAAGCCCTTTGCTTCATTTTCGAAGGCAAAAGGCTGTTCAGCATTGCCCTTCAGGCAAGCAGAGGCCTTGGGTGTATTCAAGAAACTGGCTGCTGTCTCTTTGAGAGCGGCCAGGTCAATCACCTGCTGGTCGAAACCGATTGGATCCACCTCGCTCTCTTGTCCGCACGGCAGAGAGTTGATCAGTGCCTGCAGAAAGGATGTGTTCAGTTGCAGAGGTGGCAGCTCTGACACCAACCGCAGCAAGTTCTGGTCTGTCAGGATGTGACTGATTTCGCTGTTGTTCAAACGATATTGGGCTGAGTACACATCTGCGTATGCGTGGCGAGAGACCTGAGTGATGGATTCGATAACTTGCGGCCCGGACACCCCTATACGGGCATTGGCATCTGCGATCTGGTATTGACAGGCAGATGCTATCAGCAAGGCACCACCGAAGCAGCCACGCGTGTCTCCAATGATGGAGACTGTTTTTCGATCGGGTTGAACGTTGATGTGATGGATCATCTTGATGGATTGAGCAACGCCTTCCATCCCGTTCTTAGGGTCCTTAAGCGACACACCTGCTGAATCAATAAACAGTACAACAGTATTCACGTCATAATCAGTACACAAATTGAGAAAACGGTTCAGATCAGCGGCACTGTGAGTGTCGAAACTGCCTGCCTGGACGTAGGGATTGTTGCACCAAAGTGCAAAAGTACAGCTCCCCTTGCTGCCGAAGGCTGATCGGCTGGTCTCTGAAGTGTATGTTTCATGTATGACATCAAGCTGGTTTAGAACCTCCAGATACCGGACACTATTCCCGAACTCATTTGCCGGCATGCTCGATCCTCTTGATTTTGTTTTTCCTGTTATGGTGCTTATGAGTGGCGATCGTGCCGTCCTGTTTGAAGTGTTCGTGATTGATTTCCAGCTTTGACAGTTCGTAGATGTAGTTGACCATCAAGCCTGCTGAACTCTTCAGCCCATGAGGTTTCAGATTCGCGAACGGGTTGATTCTGTAGATGGCAGCGCCGTTGCTGAGATGGAAGCGCGCAACAGGATCGTACGGCTCCTGACCTTTTTTCACCTGTGTCAGATAATAAAAGCCAACATCTTCCAGCCAACCGGCTGTCTGTTCATCATCTGATTGAAGCGCACGGGCCTTATCAGTCAGCAATTCTGTAAAGGTATCGACACCATATCGTTCCTTGAGTACATGTCCCTTCTTGCCTGCGAGCGTTTCAAGGATATCTTCGCCAATATGTCCCTTTTCCAGTGCAATACTCAACGCAGGCATGGGCGACAGGGTCGAAAACTGATGAATTTCGGGTCGCTGCTTCAGAATTTCCTGTACTACCTGCTTGATCAGAAAGTTGCCAAACGAGATGCCCTTGAGTCCTTTCTGGCAGTTTGAGATTGAATAGAAGATGGCAGTGTCGGCTGCCGCGCTTGCTTCAAGGGGTGTGTTTTTGTCGAGAAAGGGGGCTACATCGCCACTGATACCTTTTGTATAGGCCACCTGGACAAAAATGAGTGGTTCCCCGGGGAGTGCCGGATGGAAAAACGCAAAACAGCCACGGTCATCTTCCAGGCGCCTTTTCAGTTCGTCCCAGTCGCGAATTTCGTGGACCGCTTCATACTCAATGAGCTTTTCAAGAATGTAAGCGGGGGTTTCCCATGAGATAGACTTGAATTCAAGGAAGCCCCGGTTGAACCAGCTTTGCAGGGTCGATTGCAGATCAATGTCCACCACCTTGAGTTCGGGGTGGGTACGCATGCTCTTGAGCAGGTCCTCTCTCAGAGAAACCAGTGAAGCGGTGCCCTCGCCAGGGATGTTCAGAAGTTCGAACAGGGCTTTTCTGCCACTGTTAAGAGTTGAACAAAGGCTCTGGTAGCTCTCGGTAGAACTGTTCTCGGCATAGGACTGAGACAGTTTTGATATCTGGTTGAAGTCCGGTTCCAGCCCCTGCAGAAACTGGAAAAAGACCAGTTTGTCGTTATTGGAAGAGCGCTGGTAGCGTCGCAGTATATCTTTGGCAATTGCAAGGGCAACCGCATCGCCCTGTCGTGTCAGTAATTCGCGGCAATCATCGGCAAGACTGTTGGGCAAGGCGTGACGATCATGACTTTCCTGCTGCCAGATTTCTTTGCCGCGTTCTGATACTGAGTCAATTAGCTTGCTGATCCATCCCATTATTTAACTCCTTGGTTATGGACTCTTTAAGGGCACGATATTGATTCATCAGATGTACATGCATCACTTTGCGAGCCAGGTCTCCGTCACCGGCTTCTATCGCTTCAATAATTTTACGATGCTCTTCAATGGACTCTCCCAATCTACCTTTGACGATGAGTTGTTGATGTCTTGCAAGGTGGATGACTCTGGAAAGGTCAAGTGTGATCTGTTCAAGCCAGCTGTTTCGTGCGATGCGCTTCAGGGCATCATGAAACCGGCTGTTGTCTTCGTAATAGCGCGCAATATCACCGGCAGCGGCATAATGCTCCAGGTTTCCATGCAGCTCGAGCAAACACTGCAAATCTTCACGAGTGGCCTTTTCCGCTGACAGTTGTGCGCAGTAGCCTTCAAGCATCGCCATAATCGGGAAGATTTCGCTCAAGTCTTCCAGGCTGATGGTTTTAACGAAAGCCCCTTTGCGGGGGATCAGCTCAATGAGTCCATCGGACGCAAGTACCTTGAGCGCCTCTCTCAGCGGTGTTCTGCTGATATCCATCTGTTTGCAGAGAGCAAGCTCGTCAATCCACTGACCTGGTGCCAGCTCACTTGAGTAGATCATGTGAGCAAGTGTCTCTGCTACCTCCTTGAAGAGGCCCTTCCTAGCGATCTTTGTCATATATTCGATAGAACATCAATTGAAAGTTGATTGTAGTATAATTAATAATTATGCTTGAAGTGAAGTAAAAAATTATCCGGGGTAATCCACATGAATTTGTTCGAGTCATTTCATCAAGGTTTTCAGAGCAGTAAAGACAAGACAGCGCTGAGCGTTCCTGAGGAAGGCAGGCAGGTTTCCTTTGGGGAGCTTGACCTTCTCTCAGCAAAGATAGCCAATAAGCTCACTGGATTGGGGCTTGAAGCTGGTGAGCGTGTTGCTGTTCAGGTTGATAAGAGTGTTGAAGCCCTTGCTCTATATCTTGCAGTACTGAGAGCGGGGGCAGTCTACCTTCCACTGAACACCGCCTACATGCCGGATGAACTGTCGTATTTTGTGACAAATGCCGAGCCGCGCGTAGTGGTGTCCAGGAAAAGTCAGGCAGATACCTTCACAAAGATAAAAAGTGATAGTGGCGTTGACTTTGAATTCTTGACACTGGAGAACAACGCTTCCGGTACATTGCTTGATGAACTTTCAAGTTTTGATGGAGAGTTCGAAACAGTTTCACGTTCCGATGATGACATAGCAGCGATTCTTTACACCTCAGGCACAACCGGTCGCCCCAAAGGTGCCATGATCAGTCATGGCAATCTGCTCAGCAATGCTCAGGTTTTGTCGAGTCAGTGGGGGTGGGAAAACGATGATGTATTGCTACATGCACTGCCCATTTTTCACGTACACGGCCTGTTTGTAGCCTGTAATATTTCATTCCTTAATACATCAGAAATGATATACCTCAGCAAGTTTGATACACAGCAGGTTCTCACTAAATTGCGTAATGCTACTGTCCTTATGGGAGTTCCTACCTTCTATACGCGTTTACTGAATGAACCTGACTTTTCGAGTGAGTTATGCTGCAACATTAGACTTTTCATTTCCGGATCTGCGCCATTATTAGAAGAAACATTTGAAGAGTTCAAGGTACGTACTGGTCATTCTATCCTTGAAAGATATGGGATGACTGAAACAGGTATGAATACTTCCAATCCGTTGGATGGAATGCGTTTGCCAGGCACGGTTGGTTTCCCTTTGCCAGGGACAGAGGTTCGTATTGTATCGGATGAAGGTATCGCTCTTGGTGTCGAAGAGGTGGGTAGCTTACAGGTCCGAGGTCCCAATGTATTTAAAGGCTATTGGCGTATGCCTGAAAAAACGGCAGCCGACTTCACGGGAGATGGCTTCTTCATTACTGGAGATTTGGGGAAAATTGATAAAAATGGTTATGTCTCTATTGTTGGAAGAGAGAAAGATCTTATTATAAGTGGTGGCTATAATATATATCCGAAAGAAGTTGAGATGGTTATTAACGAGCTGCCTGGCGTTAATGAAACCGCTGTCTTCGGTTATAAGCATGCCGACTTTGGTGAAGGGGTGGCCGTCGCAGTAATCAAGGAAAAAGGGATGGATATTACGGACTCTCAGATCTCCGATTATTGTCGAGATAAGCTGGCTGCCTATAAGGTACCGCGGGTTTTTATATACCTGGATGAGCTCCCCAGGAATACGATGGGAAAAGTTCAGAAAAATATTTTACGTGAAAAATACGGCTCATAATATAATAAATAAGGATTTTCAAATGACGGGTGGTTTTATAAAAGAAGCTTTGGATTACCATGAATTTCCTCGCCCCGGGAAAATTTGCATTGAGTTGACTAAACCTGCGAATACATCCAGAGACTTGTCACTTGCCTATTCTCCGGGTGTAGCAGAGCCGGTAAGAGAAATAGCAAATAATCCTGACGCTGCGTATCGTTACACTTCAAAAGGTAACCTTGTTGCCGTTATCTCAAATGGTACAGCGATACTCGGTCTCGGAGACCTGGGGGCTTTGGCTTCAAAGCCAGTAATGGAAGGCAAGTCTCTATTGTTCAAGCGTTTTGCTAATATTGATTCAGTTGATATAGAAGTTGATACAAAAGATCCAAAAGCTTTCATTGAAACTGTTTTTAATATAGCAGATACATTTGGCGGAATAAATCTCGAAGACATTAAAGCACCTGAATGTTTTGAAATTGAAAGAGAGCTGATTAAAAGGTGTAAAATACCTGTATTCCATGATGATCAGCATGGAACAGCTATTGTTACAGCCGCTGGTTTGATAAACGCGCTTGAAATTGCCGGTAAAAAAATAGAAGACAGCACTATTGTCTGTTTGGGAGCGGGTGCTGCTGCCAGTGCTTGCATGAAAATACTTGTTAGCTTGGGTGCAAGTGTTAACCATATATATATGATTGATCGAAAAGGAGTTATTCACTCTCAAAGGAGTGACTTGACTCAGGAAAAGGCCGCTTTTGCGATACAGACAGATAAATTAACCCTTGATGAAGTGATAGAGGGCGCTGATGTATTCATTGGGTTATCAGGGGCTAATCTCTTGACACCGGATAATCTTTTGAAAATGTCAAAGGATCCGATTGTTTTTGCATGTGCCAATCCTGACCCTGAGATAACACCAGAACTTGCTAAAGAAACCAGACCTGATGTGATAATTGCAACCGGTCGATCTGACTACCCTAATCAGGTCAATAATGTTTTGGGCTTTCCTTATATATTTCGGGGTGCCTTGGATGTAAGGGCAACAGAAATTAATGAAGAGATGAAAAAAGCAGCTGTTTTTGCACTTGCAGGTTTGGCCAAAATGCCTGTGCCTCAGGAGGTGTTAAATGCTTACGGTTTAGAAGAGCTTGCTTTTGGTCGCGATTATATATTGCCAAAGGCTACGGATTCACGTTTGCTGGAAGTAGTCTCATCTGCAGTGGCCCGAGCGGCAATTGAGACAGGGGTCAGTAAAATTTATTAAATTAGCTATTCTTCAGTATTTCATGCCAACACTATTTTGAAGCGCCGCGTTCCGACAGGGGCAGGCGCTTCATTGACTAATCTGAGTTTTATAGCGGGCTGGGGGATTTGAGCCAAGACCTTAGGGCAGAAATTCTTTGCTACCCCCCCCCACCCGAGTATCGCTGCCGGCCATGATCATCAGACATCAGGTTGTGACGGACTCTCGCCTCTTGTGTCCGTCACGCAGGTGGCTAACGCCCATACCCTGAGTACCCGTACCTTCCAGTGTGAAGGCGCGACCAAACCCCTTCACATAGCGGCCACTTTGAGGAATCAATTTGAACAGTTTGAAGTCGGACAGTTGGCTCAAATTGTCAATGCGGTTACCCAGGCGTGCTGAAAGAATTTTGATCCCTTCTTCCCATCCCGGTGATGTTGGTTCAATGTGCTGTGCCTGTACCTTGTAGTTGACTCGTCGACGGGCAAACAGCTCCTTGGCACTGTCTTCATCTTCCATGATCAGAACCGATGCCGTCGGGTTGGCCTGAAGGTTTAATGCATGTATGGCTATTTCGCTCAGCAGGACATAAATTTCGCCGTCCTTGAATGCGAAAGGTGCATAAGATGCGTATGGCTCGCCTTCTATGGTCAGTGATGACAGCATCAGACTGCGACGGCTGTCGATGAAGGACTGGACCTCGGTACCAATTTTCTCTGCCTGGGTAGGGTTCGTCATGCGTCAGCTCCTGTATTACCCAAAAATTCTATGCCTGCACTTTTGATTTTCTTGAACGTTTCAACCTGGTTTGCAAATAGCTGTCCCTCGCGATCTCTGCCCAAAAACACTTTGAAAATCACGTCATCCTGCTGATTACAGAACACGAAGGCGTAGCTTTCGCGCCCACCGCGTGGGGTGTCCTGAAATCGAATTTCGTGGACTTTGCTCAAGTCCAGATGGCCCTGGAAACCAGTGCCAGCGGGTATCAGATTGTAAAAGCCGTGCCCGACTTCCCCTTTGGGGAAAGGGCCTTTGAATTCAAAGACGGACCCGCCGTGTTGAATAATCGTCATCATGTCGCCCCACTCGGCGATGGTTTTCAGTAGGGTCTGAGCTGCACCGCCGGGGAGCACTGTATCGATTTCATTCATCTGTTCCGCTCCTTAAAAACGATAGGTGGTCGACAGAATCAATTCCCGGCCGGCCTCGTCTAACGATTCCCAGGCGCGTCGATAGTGTTTGTCGGTCAGGTTGTTCACCGTCAAATTCAGATCAAGGCCCGGAATGGCCTTGGGTGTATAGGACAGGTAAAGGTCAGTCAAGGTGTACCCATCGTAGCGTATGCCAGAGGTGTTTTCTTCATAGCCAGTGCGGTTCTGGGCACGAGCATGCTCCAAACGAACGCCCGCCAGCAATTGTTCATTCCAGAAACCATGGCTGATATCAGCGGTGAAGGTGTCGGCAGGGATGTTGGTTAAATCCTCACCGGTTTGCAGATCCTTGCCTCGCGTCAGACCATAACCCAGCTTGATTTTCAGGTTCTGAAGTTTGTAGGCCGCACTGACCTCAAAACCGCGGAGGCGTGCTTTATCCACATTTACCCAAGTGGTGTAGCCTGGGTCCATGACAGGGAAAAAAGACGGTCCGACAACAATCTGCTCGATGAAGTCATCAACTTCATTCTCAAAGACTGCCATTTGCAGCTCCAGATTGTCGCTACCGAGCAGCTCAGCCCAGTGCGCATTGGCAACCAATTCAGTATTGGCGGCTTTTTCAGCGTCGAGGTCAGGGTTTGATGCAAAGGTGTTACAAAAACCAGGCCCCATGCAGAAGTGGGTGCCGGTGGTATACATTTCCTCCGAACTTGGTGCACGGAATGCGCGTTCATGGCGTAACGACAGGCTGCCCCAGATAACCGGGCTCCAGGTTAGGGCTGCCGAAGGAGAAAACGCACTGTCAGAGCGAGATCCCAGACCTTCGGCATCAGTCTCGAAATGATCATAGCGTCCTCCCAGTCGGGCAGACCAGTGTTCATTAAGTGCAATGTCGGCTTGCAGGAATGCACCCAACTTATCGGATTCGGCATCCGGTGGAACCGGGCGCCCATTCCCCGAGCGCTGACCACTGAAATCTTCACGACCAGCATCAATACCATAAAGGAACTGCATTTGCCCAAGGCTGGTGAGGTTATTCAAAGTAAACCCGTAGGCGTCCATCTGGGTGCTGTCTTGACGGCCATCACTGAGCCGAGACTCTTCCATTTCAACCTGATTGCGCCAGACCATCAGATTGGCGTTAAGTAACGGTGAGGCAGTATCCAGGTGATATCCCAGCCGAAGGTTACGGCTGCGCGTATCGCGGTCAATCATGAAATTGCTGCTGGCGTTAGACACCGCAGCGCCGTTGGACGGTACCTGTCCTGCTGTATTGACCTCAACATAACTCAGGTCAAGCGTCTGGTCCTGATCAACTTTCCAATCCAGTTTGGCAATGCCGCCTCGGTCCAGAATCTCGGAGCCCTCCAAGGAGGAGTTGTCCCCGTGTTCCAGGTTGTTGCCATCGCGGTAAAACCCACCCAGCATCCAGCTGGCTGAACCTTCTCGCCCCGCGAGGGCCGCGACCGATGCTTGCAGATCGCTGTTGGAGTTGTGTCCGGTTTTAATCAGCCCACCAAAATTCTCATCCCCCCTCAGCAGGTCGTCGGCACTTAACGTCTCTTGCGCAACAACACCGCCGATGGCTCCTGATCCCCACAGTGAGCTGACTGGGCCTTTCAGTACTTCCACCCGGCTGATCAGCTCCGGAGGGAGCAAGTAATCGGGTCGATGTCCCGAGCTGAAGTCCTGCCGCACGCCATCAACAGTTTGCAATACCCGACTGCCGGACAGACCACGAACGTTGACGGTCTGGTTGAGGGGGCGAGAGCCGCCAGCCACGCTCACGTTAGGTACAGCCCTGAGCGCATCGGGCACAGACTGAGGCTGACGCTGTTCCATTTCATCAGTGTCGATTACGCCAACGGAACGGCGGCTGGAAACAATGCTTTCACCAAGGCGTGTGGCGCGAATGGTCAACTCGTTCAGCTCGTAAACTGGCTCGCTTTCGGGAGTTTTGGTTTCTGCTGCTGCGCAGGTGCTGGAGAGAACAGCGCTGATGGCCAGGACAATGCCCCGCTGAAGCATATAGACAGGCCGACTTCTATCAAGCGTGTGCATGATTGATCTCGCAGTTAGTGTCATTTGATTGAACGGTGTTTCAGTATGGAATCAAAAATAATCAATATTGTAAATACAAATCGTTATCAATATCATATGATCTATGTGCTGAATAATTCAACAGAAAGGGAACGGAAGTGGGTATGAGTGCGCGACTGAAGAAGAACTTGGCCAGGCTTACGCTTTTTCTTGCGGTTGGTTCGGTTACACCTGCTGTTCAGGCTGAAGTCAGAAGAATCATCAGTACCGATGGGGCAACCACCGAGATGCTGTTGGCGCTGGGATTGGACGCATCGCTGGTCGCGGTAGATGTCACCAGTACGCTGCCTGAGCATCTTTCGAGCTTGCCCAGCGTGGGTTACCACCGTGCACTATCAGCGGAAGGCATTATGAGCCTGAATCCGGACGTGCTTGCCGGAAGTATGCATATGGGGCCAGCAAGCGTCGTTGAGCAAATACGAGCCGCAGGTGTACAACTGATTCGGCTGCCGCCGTCTTTGGACCTTGATCAGCTTGAGGCTAATATCCAGCAGCTTTCAGATGAGCTGAACGGCGATGCAGCAGTGCAAGCGTTGAAATCCGAGTTGCAAGCCCAGAGGGTACAACTGGAAAGACAGGCGTTACCGGGTACCCGTGCGGTATTTTTGATGGCAGGTGAAAGTCGCCTGCGGTTGGCGGGTAGCGGCACTTCAGGTGACGCTTTGCTAAGCCTTATCGGTGCTGATAACCAGGCTGACTTTGAAAACTATCGTACCGTGACCGCAGAGGCAATTCTCGCGCTCCAGCCTGAGTTAATAGTGCTGTCAGGTGAAAGCGATCAGGCCACAGCTGATCGCTTGCTTAAGCAGGCGCCTATGCTGGCACATACGCCGGCTGCTCAAAATGGCCATGTTTTCACCGTCGATGGTCGTACATTGGTGTCTGGTATCGGTCCGGCTGCGTTGCGTGAAGCATTGCGGATTACAGCCTTGCTGGAGGACGATTGAGGTGCGTTTATCGGCTTCCATTGTTGCTTTGGTTCTGCTTTCAGGGCTCGCTTTGGGTGGTGTTCTCTCTATTACTACTGGCCCAATGGCTTTGTCGATGTATCAAAGTCTGTTGGTTCCATTTGATCATGTTTTTGGCTGGGAGCTGGCGCAGTTACAGGATTACCAGCGGGCCGTGATCATGGAAATGCGTGTACCCAGAACACTGTTGTCGATTCTGACCGGTGCTCTGTTGGCTCAATGTGGGGTTGTGATGCAGGGACTGTTTCGTAACCCACTGGCTGACCCGGGCATTATAGGCGTCTCTTCTGGAGCGGCGGTGGGGGCTGTTTTTGCCATCACTCTAGCACCTGTCGCCTGGGTCGAGTGGTCTACCCCCGTAGGTGCTTTTCTGGCAGGCCTGGCAACGACTCTGGTTGTGTACTCCTTGGCCCGTACCCGTAACGGTACCTCAGTTACGATACTTCTCCTGGCGGGTGTTGCCTTGGCTGCATTTGCTGGCGCCGCCATTGGTCTGATGAGCTATTTTGCCAGTGATCAAGATCTGCGTTCGCTCAGCCTTTGGCAAATGGGATCACTGACATCTTCATCTGATATCGGCCGCTGGCTCGGACTGGCAGCTCTTGTCATGACAGCGGTTCAATTTCAGCGCCGTGCGCTGGCATTAAACGCCATGCTGCTGGGTGAGTCCGAAGCGCGTCACTTGGGAATCAACGTTGAGCGACTCAAACTGGAACTGATTCTGATGACGGCGGTTGCGGTTGGTGTTGCCGTTGCCAATACAGGTGTGATCGGTTTTGTTGGGCTGGTCGTGCCACACATCGTGCGTATGTTAACGGGGCCGGATCACCGCCTGTTGCTGCCACTGTCTGCGGTTTGCGGGGCATTGATGTTACTTCTGGCGGATACCTTGGCGCGAGTTTTGGTACCGCCTGCAGAAATTCCAGTTGGAATTATTACTGCTCTAATTGGTGCTCCCTTCTTTCTGGGTCTTCTGATTAAACAACGTAGTTTGGGCAGGCTTTGATATGTTAAAAATCGATGATCTCGCATGCCACAGTGGTGGTTCCCGGTTGTTGAGTGTTACGCAACTCAAGTTGAAAGCAGGGGAGATTCTGGCGGTTTTAGGTCCAAATGGCGCCGGCAAATCAACGCTGTTGAAGTCCATTTGTGGTGAAATCCGCTGTGAGGGCAGTATTCAGTTGCATGACCGGAGTCTCTTAGATTGGCCTGCTGATGAGCGCGCTCGTCATGTGGGTGTCTTGCCTCAGTCCAGCCAATTGACTTTCCCTTTTTTGGCGCGGGAAGTGGTTGAACTGGGGCTTATCCCGTTGAGTTTTTCACGCGGTGAGGCCAAAACCGAAATTGATCGTGTGATGGAGTTGTGTGACTGCGCTCACCTGAAAAAACGAGCTTTCCCGACTCTGTCAGGCGGTGAAAAGCAGCGTGTGCAGCTGGCTCGTGTGCTGCTGCAGCTGAGTCAGGCAGAGCAGCCCCCGTTGTTGTTGCTGGATGAGCCGACTTCGGCTCAGGATTTGGGGCATCAGCATACCCTGCTGGCACTGCTTAACCAGCTTGCCCGTGACGGATATGGCATCATCAGTATCCTGCATGACCTCAACCATTGTCTGCATTATTGCCAGCGCTGCCTGGTACTGGAGCAGGGCGAAGTTCGTCACCAGGGTAGTCCTGCCAAAGTTCTCGTTCCGGATAACATTCATGATATTTGGCACTACCGTCCGGCCTTCGGCACGCTGGAAGATCAGCGTGCTGTGATGGCGTGAAGTCTCATCAGGACCGGATTTTTTCCACGGAATGATGTTTATCCATTTTTATCGGAAGGCGGCGGGCAGTGAGAAAACAGCACATCAAATCACATCCAGTGGCTAGTCTATACGTTGAGAATCAATCATGGCTGCGAGGCTGGCTATACCGCAAAGTAGGTTGTACACACCTTGCCGCTGATCTGGTACAGGATACCTTCGAGCGTCTTTTGAAACGCGAATCATACGGGGATGTTGAAAAGAGTGGCGCTTACTTGAAAACCACTGCACGTAACCTTGTGATCGATCATTGGCGCAGAAAAGCACTGGAAGCGGCATATATGGAAGCGTTGCACATACAGGGCGAGGCCTACCACCCTTCTCCGGAAGAGCAGCACATGCACCTGGATTTGCTGAATCGGATTGACCAGGTTGTACAGCGCTTGCCGGTCCAGACTAGGCAGGTCTTTCTGCGAGTGCAGCTGGAAGGATGGGGGTATGCCAAAGTGGCTGAGTCGTTGGGTATTTCGGTGAGTACAGTAAAACGGCATCTCAAGGCTGCACTGTTAGAGTGCTGTTTTTACTGCGAGTAATCGATGAGTCAGGATTCGCCCAAACATGCTGTAATTCCCCGGCATATTGCCAATGAAGCGATTGACTTGTGGATGTTGTTACAAGAGGTCGGTGAGTCCGGTGAGAGGCGTCAACTGCTGGAACGTCTGGCTCAATGGCAAAACCGCTCCGTTTTGCATAAGCTCGCCTGGCAACGCCTGACGTCTTTTCAGACAGATTGGGACGCGCTTCATACAGAAAATCTTCAAGGTGTCAGCCGGCGGGTGTTGGGTCGCCGCAAAGCCCTTGGACGGCGGCAGTTGCTTTTGTCCGGTATTGCTTGCGGTGCTTTGAGTACTGGCTGGTTCTGGTCCCAACGGCAGCCGTTTGCTGGTGTGGTATACCGTACCGGCGTCGGCGAGGTTCGTAGCCTGACGCTGCACAATGGCAGCCGAGTACAGCTCAATACTTCGACTGAACTTTATGTAAGTGTGGGAGCGGAAGGGGAAATGCACCTTCGTCTGACCGCCGGCGAAATATTGGTCGAAACCGTTCCTCGCAAGACTTCTACAGCAACGCCGGATCCAGCCATGGTCGTGCAGACCGAGTTGATGCGAGTACAGCCGCTGGGCACCCGGTTCTCTGTGCGCGTGGACGACGCCTATGTCAAGGCGTCCCTGTATGAAGGTGGTTTGCAGCTCGATTCACCGTTGGCACAGGAATCTTGGCAACTGTTGCCAGGAGAGTCTCTGACCCTGTCCAGATCGGGTAAGGTGAGCCGAGGCCAAAGCAACAGCCAGGAACTTGCTTGGCAGCGGCGTATGTTGGTCGTCAACAGTATGCCACTGAAGTACTTTCTTAAGGAATTGTCTCGTTACCATCACATGTGGGTTCGTTGTGCCCCGAGTATTGCTGAATACCCGGTTTCAGGCACCTATCCGATTGATGATCTTTCTTCGGTATTCAAAGTGCTCGGTGATCAGCTTGGCGTGGAATTCAATACTTATCTGGGTGTGTGGGTGATTGCACGAGATAAGTTGAGCTGATTTTAATTCTCATTCGTCTTTGTCTTAAAGCAGCAAAAAACTGACTGAGTGACGGGGCAGTAAAATGGATGGGAATAGCAAACGATACTTTAATCTGATGCCCTTGGCAGGGGGGGTAACCCTAACGGTTCTGGGCTTCTCACACGCTATGGCTGCAATGCCGGAGCAGATGGTAGCCAGGACCACGGCTTCTGTCCAAGTGGAAAAGCGCTATGCTTTTGCAATCAATGAAGGAGAGTTGGCCAGTGTGCTCAATGCCCTGGGTCAGCAGGCAGGTATCCTGATCAGTTATGATCAGGCGCTGTTGCAGGACAAGCAATCGTCTGGACTGAATGGCAGCTATAGCCTGCCGGAGGCGTTGCGACAGATACTTGAGGTGCACGGACTCGGTGTCAAACAGTATGGTCCTGTTAGTTACGCCATTATAGGCGCGGACCAGGCTGACCAACCGCTGACACTGCCATTGGTGCGCGTAACAGGTCGTGAGGAATCGCCCGATATAAAGCAGCTCAAGCAGATCGATATGCGTGATAGCGCACGTTCTGACTTTGCTGAACTGCTGAGCATGGTGCCGTCTGTTCGAGTGGATGACACCGCCAGCTCGAGTCTGCGACAGGGAGACCTAAAGCCAGCCGAATTCTCCATTCGTGGCGCTGCACCCTATCAGAATAAGCTGATGCTTGATGGCTCCAGCATCGACAGTATGCTGGACCCGATGCAAAAAGAGAGACAGGACAGTTACACCAGTGTTGCTGGGCATTCGCAGGGACTGTTTGTTGATCCGGGGTTTGTCAAAGAAGTTAAAGTGATTGACGTCAACGCACCGGCTCGTGAAGGTAATTTCATCGGTGGTGTAGTCAAGGCTGAAACTCAATCCTATGATGGCCGTGATCGTTTTGAGATCAGCCATCGAATGACCAAGGGCAGTTGGACCGAGTTTCATGTGGACGACTCACAACTGGGAGAGTTTGAAGATGGTGCTGCACAATTACCGGTTGGGGTACCGGGTGAGTTTCAACCTGATTTTGAAAAATCCGAAACCACGCTGTCGGGCGCAACCCGTGCCGGTGATTTGGGTCTGTTCTTTGGTTTGAGCGAAAAACGCGCCCAAATCACTCAGAAACAGGCCGTCGTTATCGATATGGATCACTTTTTAGAAACCGGCCGTATTTTCAAGCCTGGCGAGGAAAAGGCGCTTGACCGAAATTCGCGCTATGCCGTGATGCGGATGGACCTACTGGAACGTGACTATGACTTCAATGCCTCGCTGGCTTATAGCGATTACAAAGAAGACAGTTTCCTGATCAATTACCGCAACTCTGATTACAAAAGTCAGCACAACGGCCTGAATTTGAGCCTGAATTTTGGTCAGAACCTGGGTGAAACCCGGATGGACCTGAACTTCAGCCTTGGTACCAGTTCGGATGAGCGTAACTTTGAGCAGAATGTCATCGACCAGTATAAATACACCTCTATTTATGGAGCGCAAGGGATTAATGGAGGGTTTGGGCAGCTGGCCAATACTCAGCGCACACTGGGGTCAACACTGGACTTCATCACGCCGCTGAGTGAGCAGGTGAAACTGAATTATGGCGGTGAATTCAAATGGTCTTATTACAAGCAGGACAGGGGCAACGATTTTACTTTTAACGAGTACACGCTCGATTTTTCCCAACCTCTGCCGCCTCAGACTTCACCGGGGTCATGGGCGCCAGATGCTCAATACCACAGCCGTGAGGCCATTTATGGCAAGGGTGTCATCGATTTTACCAACCTGAATTCAGCTGCATATGCCGAATTGGAAGGCGAACAAGGCCGCTTCTTCTGGCGCACGGGTGCACGCCTTGAACGAGACAGCTGGTTGGGAAATACCAATTTGGCGCCGCGTCTGCTGGCGGGTTTGTACTTGGATGAAGCGCATGACTACCGCGTAACGTTGGGTGCCAACCGCTATTATGGCAAGTCATTCCTGTCCTATAGACTGCGTGAAAAAGAGCGTAGTCTGCTGACCATTCGCGAACGTACCGGTAGCACTGGCGCTTGGGTCAATATCGATCCGAACAGTCAATGGGAATACCGTGATCTGGAAACCCCTTATGACGATGAGTACAGCCTGGGACTATATGGGCCGGTGATGGCGGGCCAGGCCGGGTTGCAGTTGGTGACGCGCAAGGGGCGCGACCAAATACGCACCCATTATGATCCCGAACGAGAAATGAGCTGGTTTGCCAATGATGGTGCCAGTGACACCCATCAGGTTGATTTGTTCTGGCGCTCTGAACCCCTGTCTTTCATGGGCGCCAACTGGACTTTAAACTCTAGCCTGGCCTGGATGGACAAGAACACCGACAGCCGTTACGCCAGTGGTACGGGTGGTTATCTGTCCAGCAGTGATGCAGAAGAAGAGATTATTTACGAAGGTCAGCGCATGGCGCGTTACGAGATGCCGGCAACGGATTTTGCCACACCGATAACGGCCAATGTTGATCTGATTACGCAGACGTTGAACGACCGTCTGTTTGTACGGAATTCTGTGGCATTGAGTGATGGTTATCGTTACCTGAAAAGTTTGGGCAATGACAGTGCGACTGGATTGAAAGCCTATTCCATTGAAGAACAGGGTGCTACAGCCCGATGGGATCTGAGTGTCGAATATCAATTGCTTGCGTCCCCGTCTTCGCCGTATTTGCGTGCGGACGTGATCAACGTTCTGAATAGCGGAAATGCCATTAGTGGTGAATCCGGCGTGCAATTGTTCGGCGTAGGTCGACAGTTCTGGCTGGAGCTGGGATACCGTTTCTGATGAACAAACCAGCTATCTTGAAGTGTATGCTGGGGCTGGTGCTGCTTGCAGTACCGGCTCTGGCGCTTGCCTCGGAATCCACACTGCACGCGCTGGTCGAGCGTTACCGGCAAGGCCCCGACCATTGGCCACAGGCTAACGTGGATACAGGTGTTGACTATCAGCCATTGGCCGCGATCGCCGAGCAGGTGCCGGTTCCAGCAAATAACCCATTAACCGCCGCAAAGCATGAGCTGGGAAAACATCTGTTTTTTGATCGACGTTTATCTGCGTCTGAGCAGATCGCCTGTGCCAGTTGCCATGATCCTGATCTTGGTTGGGCTGACGGTCGGCGTGCGTCCATTGGCCATAACCGCCAGAAAGGCGACATCAATGCACCTACGGTGGTGAACTCGGCTTGGCTGACTCATATATTCTGGAACGGGCGTGCAGCCTCACTGGAAGAGCAGGTCATTGCCAGCTGGACCAATCCAATAGAGATGGCTGCTGATACCGATGTGGCAGTGGAGCGCTTGAGTGAGACGCAAAGTTACCCTGCACTGTTTGAGCAGGCGTTTGGTAGCGCGGAAGTGACACCAGAGCGGGTCGCCCAAGCGATTGCGAGCTTTATGCGAGGTTTGACTCTGACCAACACGCCCTTCGACCGCTTTATGCGAGGAGACACGGATGCAATGAGTGACGAGGCCTTGCACGGGTTGCACTTGTTCCGCACCAAGGCGCGCTGTATCAATTGTCACCATGGTTCGCAGCTGACTGATAACCGCTTCCATCATTTGGGGACGTCTTTTCATAACGTGGGTGATTTTCAGGGGCGCTATAGGCTCACAGGTGCCCGAGATGATGTAGGTGCGTTCAGAACCCCCAGTCTTCGAGGTGCGGCTGAAACGCCACCATTCATGCACAATGGTTTTGTAAAGGATCTGGATATGCTGCTCGCGCTTTATAACATGGGGTGGTGGCAAAATGCAGAACTGGCGGATAAAGGCAACGACATACCCACAGCAAAGCTGTCTCCACTTATCAAACCGTTGTCTTTGAGTGGTACAGAGGTGCATGCGCTAAAGGCTTTTTTGAACAGTCTGAATGGGACGATGCCGTGGATGGAAATGCCAGAACTATTGCCCTGAGGATTAATATTCAATCGGCATTCACCATCACCTGTCTTGAACGTCCGAATGTTAAACCATGTATAAAAACACTCGAACAAGTCGCTTTTGTATTAGGGTGTATGGTTGAGCAGCCCGCGCATAATTAAAACATCGCCTATATCAAAATCTTATGCCTCCGAAAACGAAAGCAAATGGATCGGTCAAAACACTGCATGTAGAGTTATAACATAACATTTGCGTGTTATGTGCATCTCTATCTGCTTTTATTACGTGTCGCATCCCGCGACGCCCTGATCGAGGCGGCATTCCCGGATCGAATACGGCTCCAGTCGTGGGTGGCAGGCCTGCTCGAGCGGACTCCCCTGTGAAACCTGAGCGTCATACCGAAGGACGGCCAACACGTCTTTAAGCGTTATCTGGGGCTTCGTATGTTCAGCTGGAGGTGAGGGCTTGGCCAGCTGGCGCGCCCGTTTCAGCATCTGATGAATGAAGGCATTATAGGCTGCAGGCAGGAGCGGATCGCTGGGCAGAGAATGCCAAATCCAGCGGGTACTATGCCGCTGCCAGGCGCGGGCGCGCAGATACAACTGAGGCGGGGCGGTGGTTGGGGGAAGTTTCAGGTAGGGGCTTGATGCAAGCTGTTCTATCAGATCGGTAACGGGGAGTGCTGGCGTCGCAAGGCACAATGATAGCTCCCAGTCGGTTGGGCGCTCTGGCGTGGTGAGCAGTATCGCACCCCAATGGTTTATTTGAATTCTGAAGCCAGTGTCCTTCAATGCTTTGAATAGCCCCTTGGCCGCATTGAGCGCCGTGTCAAAGTCGGCGTCAGCCACCTCAATACCAGCGACGAAAGCGTCGTGATAGCGCAGGCAGGGCCTTAGTTTGCGGGCACGTCTCAGGTGTTGCAGCTTTTGTGTCAGGTTCATCGTCGGGTACCAGTGGAATCATGAGGTATTCCTGGCGTTTGCCAAGTTGGCCACGCTGGGTGATGTTGGGGCCAGATATAATCAGCTTGCCGTCGTAATAGTGAACCGATTCAACACAGACTTGGCGCCGGCGACCCTGGTCATCAAGGTGTACCACCCAGTCCCCGGGCCGGGCTCCGAAACTGCGTTTGAGCAGGGCTTTGCCCAGGGTTTCCAATTCGAGTTCGGTCTGCTCGTAGTGGTGTTGGCACTGGGCCAGTTCGGTCAACAAGGCCTCGGTATAGTCCGCCAGGGGTGTGTGCACCGGGTAGGTGAGCTTGTGATCCACCCCTGTCAGCGCGCGTTGCAATTCTTCCAAGGCCTCAATCCGTTCGGACAGTTGTTGTTGCTCCTGATCAGCGGCGATGATTTCTTCCATAAGTCCGTCTGGGTAGAGCGTGCGAAGTGATTCCAGGTCCAACGGTATCAGTGGGACGTCTGGGGTCAATATTTCTTTCAGAGGTACCGATGTGGATTGAAATGTGGGCGTTATATCTGGATGCCAGGCGCCGGCAAAACGAACATGATGTTCACTGACTTGGATCCAGGTGCTGGTGTTGATTAGGTAGCGGTCGTCTGGTGGGTAGTACCAGGCTACGGCTGTGGTACGGCGCGACACGTTGCTCAGCTGGTGCTGTTCCAGCAGTTTGCGCAGCTCGGTCAATGTCTCGATCAGTTCCGGAGTCAGGGCGCACAGGCACAGGCTGGGCTGGTTGTGTCCGTAATGGGGAGAATAGCGGTCAGGTGTTGCCTCGGTGTATAGCGGGCGTACACCAAGGCAGTAGAGCCGTGCGGAGGTCATCAAAGGGATCTCCTGTCGTGAGAATACCCACATGATAGTTCAGTGAAGCCGGTGCATCATGGGTGCTATGGTCAATGAACTGGTTCAGTCGTTCTATCCGGCTGACAGCCACGGCTTTAATGCACCGGATTGTGGCAGCTGGGGGCTGAAATACCTGCTACGAGGCAAGCTAGTATTTTACTTTGCAACCGGTTTTGTAGAATACGGCGAGTAGCACGGATAGTTACAGAATCAACCCTCCCAGCT
>NPIF01004533.1_pt1 | contig 21673 bp, 16 predicted proteins | sample 8637461 | NCBI WGS metagenome assembly NPIF01 (sample SAMN07420641, study PRJNA396082) | bioreactor metagenome | isolation source: sample BR12 brine-fed electro-methanogenic bioreactor BR | place: Japan: Kochi | collected 2016-12-09
CTCAAGCCGGAAGCGGGGCCCTCCCTGCGGCGTACCTACAGGTACGCCGCAGTCGCCAATCCCTCCGTGCGGGGCATCCAGCAGGCATCTACGGGTTCTCAACTCGAAGGTTCATGAATAGTCCGGGCTAGACACCGCGTGCCCGTTGGTGACATCCACTCTTGGTGAGGCGTGCGAGCGGGCCCTGCCGCGGTACCGGCGGGGTGACGATGCCCGCTTCTTGTGGCTTGATAGGGACGGACCCTGGAGGACTCTCGATGCGCCTGAAGTCGTTCGTCGTGCTCGCGCTGGCCGTCTTGCCCGCGCTGAGCTTCGCCCAAGGCAAGATCCGTGGGGAAATCCAGACGAAAGAGCGCCTCCCCGTTCCGGGAGCTACGGTCATCATGGCGCGCAGCGAAGCGGGCGCGACCCTCGGCCTGACCACCTCGGACGGGCGTGGGCTGATCGGCCTCGATGCCGTGCCGTCGGGCACCTACGACATCCACGTCGAAGCGGCGGGCTTCACGCGTGGCCTGCTCGATGGCGTCCCGGTCCAGGGACCCTACCGCGCGGTGGCGGACCTCCAGCTCGAGGAAGGGCTCGCGAGTCCGCTCGCCATCGAGCTCGCGGGCGAGCCGGCGGCCCAGCCACGCGCCCGCGCCCGGATCGTCGACGCGGACGGGAAGGCCCTCGCAGGGGTCCGGGTCCGCTTCGAGCCGCTCGATCAGCGCGCCAACCCCGTCGAGCGCCGCACCGGCGCGTCGGGGGAGGTGCAGATCGACGGCCTCGTCGCCGGGGCCTGGCGCCTGACCTTGACCCGCGCCGGATGGGCGCGGATCCGCGTCGCGCGCCTGACGTGGACGGGTGGGGAGCTCCTCGTCCTCGCGCGCATGTTGCCTCTGCCCGAGGACACGCCGGTCCCGCTCGACGAGCTCCTGCCGGAGCCGGGCTACACCGAGGCACCGGCGCCCGCGGAGAAGACCGCGAAGGGCTCTTGATCGGTCCGAGCTAGCTCCGACGCAACGTCCTGGCCCGATGTGCGTCTTACTGCGTATCTTCTTCAGCGCGAAGTGACGTGCCCGACCGGGCTGGCTCGGTCGGTGCACGATGGGGTGGGGAGAGTCACGATGTGGTGTCCCAACGAGAAGTGTCTTCACAGGAGGCGTACCCGCCGCGCGGCGGAGTACCGCGAGGGCGTGAGCCACTGTGCCGACTGCGGCGCGGAGCTCGTCGCTTCGGATCCGGCTCGTCCGCCCGAGTGGGAGCGGGTCCCGGCGGGCGAACACGGCGCGCTCGTCGCCGTCGGCCGCACCACGAACCTGCACGAGGCGCATCTCGTCCGCGAGGGACTCGTTAGCCGGGGCGTCGACGCGGTGCTCTGGGACGCCGAACTCGCAGCGATGAACTGGTTCGTCACCGGCGCCGTCGGCGGGATCAAGATCATGGTCCCGGCCGACCAGGAGCCGCTCGCCCAGGAGCTCCTCGACGAGGACTGGGCCGGGCACCTCGCCGCGGAGACCGGCGTGGAGGCCGACGCGTGTTATCCGCCGTGTCCGGCGTGCGGGAGCCCCGAAGTCCACCCGAACTACCGGCCCATCGTCTCCGTCGTTCTCGCGTGCCCGATCCCGGGAGAGGGGCTGCGCTGCGGCGCCTGCGGCCACCGTTTCGTGCCCGCCGAGCAGTCCAGCGCCGAGGCGTGAAGCGGCTCTCGGTCTATGGGACCCAAGAGGGCGCGGTGGTTGCGACAAGTCGTCGCCGGCCCTGAGCGACGCTCGACGCGTACCCACTGAGGCGGCGCGCCACGGATCTCGCAAGACTCGTCTCGATCACCGCTTTGCTGCTCTCTGTAACTGCGGCCGAGTGCGCGGTTGGGGGAGCCGCGCCCCGCCGGGGGAAGTCGTCTTCACGCGCCGCGCGGACCTGGGGCCCTCGTGATGACAAGAGGCGGGCTTTCGATCGTGACGAGTGGACGATTGCGTGGCGGTTAACTGTTAAGTAAATCTCACTTGCGCGCCCGGTCTCTGGCGCTTCTTGTAGCTTATTTGTTTGTAGTGCTTTAGCCGGATTGGCGCGATTGCAATGCCGAGTCAATCGGGTACGATATCGACACCGCCTCGCTTACGGAAACCGACCTGGCGATGTGCCCGAGCCGTCGCTATATCTCTATCGTGCGACGCTGGGAAGTGCACGGTGAACGGAGCAGAGCGGATGGACAGCCACGTATCGCGCCGCGTCCGGCGCGGGGTCGAACTCGCAGCGAGAGCACATGTTGGCGGAACGGCGAGGGCGCGAAGAGGGGCCCAAGGTGACGCGGTCGAGACCCGCGCGCTCTTCTCCTCACTGCGGATCATCGTAGGACCTCGTACCGGCCGCCGTGCGCACGTCGTCCGTCGCCCGACCCTCACGGAGTGTTGCCGTCGTCTCCGCGGCGCGGAGCGAGGAGCCCTCCGATGATGACGAAGAACACGAGCCTCCTCTCTCCCTTGCCAAGGATCCTCGCCGGCCTGCTGGCTCTGGCCGCGGCAGTCTCCCTCGTCTTCGCTCAGGACGACGAGGAGGAGTTCCCGCACGGCGACTTCGACGGGGATTGTTTCGCGTGCCACAGCGACGAGGGGTGGAAGCCGCTGCAGCTCGGCGAGGACTTCGTCCACGGGCGGCGCGGCTTCAAACTCGACGGGGCTCATGGCGGCCTCGACTGCGTGCGATGCCACGTCGACCTCGACTTCACCAAGGCGCGGACCGACTGCGTCGAATGCCATCAGGACATCCACCGCTCGGAGTTCGGCACCGATTGCGCACGCTGCCACACGACGACGAGTTTCGTGCGTCGCGGCCTCCAGCTTCGTCTTCATCGGACGACGCGCTTTCCACTCTCGGGGGTCCATACGACTCTCGACTGCGAGCGATGTCACGCGGCCTCTCCGGCTGCAGCTCCCGTCTACGTCGGGACCCCGAGCGAGTGTGAGGCGTGCCACATCGATGATTACCGGGGCACCAGCGAACCGAACCACACCGAGCTCGGCTTCCCGACCGACTGCGCGGCATGCCACTCCCCGACGGTGTGGGATCGCGCGCGCTTCGATCACGCGAGGACCGAGTTCCCTCTGGTCGGATCGCACCGCGGCCTGTCCTGCTCGGAGTGCCACTTCGATGGGGTCTACGATGGCAAGCCGACGGCCTGTCGCACATGCCACACGCAGGACTACACGGCGGCGTCCGATCCCGATCACCGGGCAGCCGGCTTCTCGACCGACTGTGAGAGCTGCCACGCTGTCAGCACCTGGGGTGACGGGCGCTTCGACCACGCGGCGACGGAGTTCCCCCTCACTGGATCCCACGCGCCACTCCCGTGTGCTGCTTGCCACGCCGATCGCGTGTACGCCGGCAAGCCCTCCGACTGCTACTCCTGCCACCGTGACGAGTACGAGACCACGAGCGATCCCAACCATCGGGCGGCCGGCTTCCCGACCGACTGTGCGGCGTGCCACGGCACGAATCGCTGGGGAGATGCCGAATTCGACCACGACGCGTTGTACTTCCCCATCTACAGCGGCCCACACCGCGAGGCCTGGTCGGACTGCTCGGACTGCCATCTCAATCCCAGCAACTACAGCTTCTTCAGTTGTCTCGATTGCCACGAACACTCCGACCAACAGGACGTGGACGACGACCACAGTGAGGTCTCGGGCTACAGCTACGATTCGATGGCTTGTTACCAGTGTCATCCCCAGGGCAGGAGCGACTGATGACGACGAGACGAGCAACGGTTCTCGCGACTCTGGCGCTCCTCGTTCCCGGGGCGTCCGCTGAGTCGGCTCGCGGCGCGCTCGAGCCCGTCGCGGCGACCTTTGCCGAGATCACCTACGTGGCACCGGATCTCATCCACATCGCGGCGGGTCGAGACCAGGGTTTGGACACGGGAGATGTCGTCGAGGTCCTCCACGGCGACGCGATCGTTGCGACTCTCGAGATCACGGGAATCTCGAGTCGTCGCTCCTCGGCGGTGCGCCTGACGGGCGACGCGCCGATCGCGGTCGGCGACCGCGTCCGTTTCGTGGCAAGGAGCCGGGCGCCGGCAGTCATGGACGAGGAGCCGATCAAGCAGAGTCTCGAGGAGAAGGGGCGGCCGAAGAAACGACGGTCCTTGCGCGAGTGGGGATTCCGCGGGCGCATCGGTTTGCGTTACCTCGCGGTGCGCGATCGCAGTGGACGTGGTGTGGACTTCAGCCAGCCCGCTCTCGATCTCAAGCTGACCGGGGTCAACGTGGGCGGGTCTGGGTTGGGGCTCGTCGTCGACATGCGGTCCCGGCGGACGTACCGGAGCACCGAGAACGGGGGGCGGGAGTCCTCGAGCCGGCAGCGCCTTTATCGACTTGCGGGGAGCTGGGACGGGAAGGGAAAGCCCTGGCGCGTCACGGTCGGCCGCCAGTACGCCCCCGCGCTCGCCAACGTCAGCGTCTTCGACGGCGTCCTCGCCGAGTGGCACCGGGAGCGGTGGTCTGCGGGTGCGTTCGTCGGTGCGCAGCCGGACGCTCTGGACTTCGAGTTCTCGAGCGCGGTCAAGGAACGTGGCCTCTACTACGAACGCCGAGGCGGTCCCAAGGCCAAGGCGCGCTGGTCGGTGACGACCGGGGCCGTCGGGTCGTACACCGCCGGGGAGGTCAATCGCGAGTTCCTCTTCGTCCAGGGGCGCTATTTCGCCGAGCGCTTCTCGCTCTACGCGATCCAGGAGCTCGACTACAACCGGGACTGGCGCAAGGAGGCGGAGGGTTCGAGCTTCTCGAGCACGAGCACCTACACGAATCTGCGCTACCGCGTGAGCGACGGGGTCGAGCTGAGCGGAGGCTACGACAACCGCCGCAGGATCCGGTACTACCGAGACTTCGTCACGCCGGAGACGGAGTTCGACGACAGCTACCGCCAGGGCGTGTGGGGCCGGGTCGGCTTGCGCTTCTCTCCGCGCTACCGCGTCGCGCTCAGTACCCGTCTCCGCAGTGGTGGGAGCTCCGGGAGCGCCGACTCCCACACCGTCACGTTCTCCGCGTCTCGACTCGGCAGTCGTGATCTCGACGTGCGTTCACGCAGCACCCGCTACTCGAACGATCGCACCGAAGGCTGGCTGCACTCCGCCTCGGTCGGGGCGGCCATCAGCCCACGCCTTCGCGTGGAGCTCGGCGGTGGAACGCGCACGGAGGAGACTCGCGACGGGTTCGACGCGCGGGACATCGTCTGGTACGGGCTCGACCTCGACGTGCACCTGGGGAGCCGCTGGTTCTGGCTCGCCTCGGTCGAGAGAACTTCCGGGGACGACGAGGACAACGACCAGCTCTATACCACCCTCGTGTATCGGTTCTGAAGCGTTGCGGCGTTGGAAAGTAGGAGCGGCGTTTCGCCGGTGAACGCCGCGCTCCCGCGAGTCACTTCGCGCTCCTGGAAGGTGGGTTCGAACCGTCTACGGGTCCCCAAGCGTCTGGACCCCGAAGAACGAAGCGCCGGCCCCGAGGGGCCGGCGCGGTCGGTATCGGGCATCGAGACGAGAGTTCAGCGCCGCTCCTCGCGCGGGGGGACCGCGTGGTATCCCTTGCGGTGGCGCACGTCGTAGCTGCCACCCCCCTGAACGTCGACCTTGAGCTTGAGGAAGCGGCCGTCGAATGTCTCGTTGTCGGAGGCATAGACGACCTGGTAGAGGGTGCGGAGCTCCTCGGCGATCAGGTCGTAGACCTCCGCGAGCTCGCTGGCGTCACGGACGAAGAAGGCGCGCCCGCCGGTGTCCTCGGAGAGGCGGCGGAGCGCGCTGCGTGCGGTGCTGAAGGTGCCGACGTCGAGGCCGATCGCGTAGATCGCCACGTCGGAGAGCAGCGCCTCTTCCTTGATCGCGGCGAGGTCGAGCTGTGAGCTCGAGTCGTCGCCGTCGCTCAGGATGACGAAGGCGCGCCGCTCGGCCTTCGGCTCGTAGATCACGCGGTACGACGCGTGGATCGCGTCGTAGAGCGAGGTCCCGCCGATCGGGAAGAGCGAGCGCAACGACTTGCAGGCCTGCTCGAAGTCCGAGGTGACCTCCTCGACGAGGAAGACCTTCTCGTCGAACTCGACGACGAAGGTCCGGTCCTCGGGGCGCAGCGTCTTCAGGAAGCCGCACGCGGCTTGCTGGGCCGCCTCGAGGCGCCCGCGCATCGAGCCGGAGCTGTCGATGATCACGCCGACGAGGATGGGCCGCTCCTCCGTCGAGACGGAGACGATGCGCTGCGGGCGTCCTTCCTCGGAGACGGCGAAGTCCTCGGCGGTGAGGCCTTGCACGACCCGGCGCTCGTTGTCGCGCACGGAGACGTCGAGGATCACCCGCTGCACGTTGATCGAGTAGCGCAGGTCGAGCGAGCGCGTGATGACGAAGTCCGAGACCTCGGGTCCGTCGCGGTGCCGCGCGACGACGCGGATGACGTGCTGGCGGTTCTCCGTGCCGAAGTCGTACTCGAGCTGCCAGGGCGGCTCGCGATCGACGAGGATCAATTGATCGTTGACGTAGAAGCTGACGCGGTCGATGTCCTCCTCGGTCGGGAACTTCACGTCGGCTTCGATCAGGCCGCGGCCCGTCATGATCTCGCCGCCTGCGGGCTTGGTGATCTCCACGCTGAACCCGCGGCGCTGGTTGAGATCTTGGGCGGCGCTCACTGGCACGAGGGCGAGCGCGAGTGCGCCCAGGAGCAGGATGCGAAGGCTCTTCATGGCTGCTTCTCCTCGTGGGCTGCGGGCTGGGCCGTCGGTCCCTCCTCGTCTTCACCGTCTGCGGGCGTGCCGCGCAGACGCGCGAGCGCGCGCGTGACACGCGTCGCTTCACCCGGCGTCGGCGCCGAGGCGAGGAAGGCCTCGAGGTGCTCGATCACCGACTCGGTCTCGCCGCGCGCGAGGGCGAGGCGGGCGAGCCCAGCATGCACGGCGGCGGGAGTGTCGGGCGCCTCGAGCGCTTGGCGGTAGAGGGCTTCGGCGCGCTTCGTCTCGCCGACGAGCTCGAGCGCGACGGCGAAGTTGGCACGGTCGAGTGTCGTCGAGTTCGGCGCGGCGACGATCGTCTCGAGGAGCGTCGCCGCCTCGAGCGGACGCTCGGCCGCGAAGTAGACCGCAGCCGCGCGCCGCTTCAGCTCGAGCGGCGCCGGGGCCGCGGCGAGCCCCGCGGCCACTTCGGACAGCCCTTCCTCGATCAGACCGGTCTCGACGAGCGCCTGGCCGAGGAGGATCCGGCGGCCCGGGTCGGGCAGCGTCTCGCCGTCGCGGCTGCGCAGGGAGGCGATCTCCGCCTTGCGCGCTTCCCACCGCGCGCTCTCCTTCGTGAGCAGCTCGAGCTCACGGGGGCGCAGTCGGGCAGGCTCCGGAGGCGTGAGCACGGTGAGGGCCTCGTCGAGGCGCCCGGTGTGCGCGAGCACGGCACCGAGCACGCGCCGCGCACGAGGCAGGTGCGTGTCGAGGGCCAGGGCGCGCCGCGCGCTCTCCTCGGCCTCGTCGTAAGCGCGCAGCGTCTCGAAGACCTCGGCGAGGAGCTCGGGGACGCGTGGATCCTTCGGGAGGATCGCACCGGCGCGCCGTGCGGCCGTCAGGGCCTGATTCGAGAGCCCGGAGGCGAGCAGGACCCGCGCGTAGCCAAGCTGGACCTCGGCGTCGTCGGGGCGCAGGCGCGCCGCCTCGCGGATGTCCTCGAGGGCCTGTTCGTAGCGCTCCTTTTCGATGTGGAGGTAGCCGCGGTTGAGCCGCGCGCGGGCGTCGGTCGGGTTCGCCTCGAGCGCCTTGTCGAACGCTTCGAGGGCGGCGTCCTCGTCACCGCGGTTCTGCGCGAGGCGGGCGAGACCATCGTAGGCGGGCGAGTGATCGCTGCGGATCTCGAGAGCCTTGAAGAAAGCGGCGCGCGCCCGGTCGAGACTTCCGGCGGAGAGGTACGCATCGCCGAGCGAGACCCACGAGCCTAGGTCGCGCGGCTTGAGCTCCGTCGCCAGGCGGATGTGGCGCACGGCCTTGCTCGGCTCGCGCAGACGCAGGAGAGCCCGCCCGCAGTTGAGGTTCGCGCGATGGGAGTTCNNCCCTCGGCGGGCGGCCCAGCAGAGGTCCTCGGCGGCCCCGGCGGCGTCCCCCGTGCGCAGGGCGCGCATGCCGCGGCCCAGGCGCTTCGAGAACTCTTCGCGGACCTTGCCGGCATCCTCGGCCAGAAGCGGCGCACCGCAGAGTACGGCGGTAGCGACCAGCAGGACGAGGCCAGCCTTGCGTCTCGACATCCGTGTTCCTCCTCGGGCCGCGCCACGTCCCCAGCGGCGCGCGCCCCCCTCAGCGGCGCTGGCTGAGCGCGATCCTCAGCCGGAGCTCGCGGAGGTCCGGATCGTGCGGGTTGAGGCGGATCGCGCGTTCGATCATCGCGCGCGCCTCGTCCGCCTTTCCCTCTTCGTGATAGATGCTCGCCAGGGCCTCGAGGGGTCGCGGATCGTCCCCGGCCTCGGCGAGCACCTGCTCGAAGTGAGGTTTCGCCAGCGCCTTCTCGCCCGCGGCGAGGAGGGCGTCGGCGAGAGTCAGCCGCGCTGCGGTGTTGGTGGGCTCGCTCTCGACGCGCTCCGTGAGCACGGCGAGCACCGCCTTGTCGCCGCCTGCGCGGCGCGAGTAGGTGACGAGGCGCTCCCACAGCGCGTCGACGCGGCTGGCGCCGCGGCAGGCGTGCGCCACCTCGCGCAGCCGCTCGACGAGGCCGTCGCTCTCGCGCGCGGCCGCGAGCACGTCGGCGAGGACGAGCATCGCCTCGTCGGCGTGGTCGTGCTCACAGCGCGGGTCGAGCGCGAGCGCTTGCTCGGCGTAGCGGCGCGCGCTGACTAGGTCTTCGCGGCGAAGCTGACGGTTCGCGCGGCGGAGGAGCGCGGCCGGGTCGGTCTCCTCCGTCCCGTCCGGCGGGAAGGCCATCGCGTGGGCTTCCTCGAGCGCGACGAGGATCGCCTCGGCGTTCTGGTATCCCTGAAGACGAATGAGCGCCCGCCCGTCCTCCGGGTGGAGGATGAGCACGAGCGGGAGGCCTTCGGCGTCGTAACGCGTGTGCAGGTTCAGCCCGATGCCGCGGCCGACATCGACCTCGGCCTTGAGCGGCACCGCGAGTTTGTCGACCTGACGCGCGAGCGACGGGTCCGACCAGACCTCGTCGTCCATCTGGAAGCAGAAGGTGCACCAGCTCGCCCAGCAGTCGACGAGCACGAGCTTGCGCTCGGCGAGCGCGCGCGGCAGCGCGTCGTCGAGCGAGCCCTTTTGCCACTGGATTCCGCCGGACTTGGCCAGAGCGGGGAGCGCGCCGAAGAGCGCGAAGACGAGAATCAGCGCGGCGGCGCGCCTCACGCGAGCTCTCCGGAGACGACGAGCCCGCTCTCGGCGAGCGCGCTGAGGCGAATCGGGCGGAGCTCGCCCTGTGGCGCGTCCGGCACGAGCACCTCGACGTAGTTGTCGGTCAACATGCGGGTGCGCCCGTCCTCGGCCGTCGCGTGCAGGCCGAGGGCCGTAAGCTCCCTCCCGACGAGCGCGCTGCGGAAACGTCGGCCGAGCTCCTCGCCGATGGCACGCAGGCTGCGCGTGCGCTCGCCGATGACGCGCTCGGGCGCCTCCTGAGGCAGCTCGGCCGCGCGGGTGCCCGGGCGCGGCGAGTAGGAGAAGACGTGCAGGTAGGCGAGGGGCAGCGAGCGGATGAACGCCTCGGTCTCCGCGTGGGCCTCGTCGTCCTCGAGCGGGAAGCCCGTGATGACATCGGCGCCGAGGCAGATGTCGGGCACGCGCAGGGCGGCGCGCTCGACGATCTCGCGGTAGTGCCGCGTGCGGTAGTTGCGCGACATCCGCCCGAGGATCCTGTCGCTCCCGCTCTGGAGCGGGATCTGGATGTGCGGCACCAGGATGGCGCGGTGCGCCGCGAGCAGCGCGAGGACGCGCTCGCTCACCGTGCGCGGCTCGAGTGAGCCGAGCCGGATGCGCAGCGCGAGGCGCTCTTTCTCGATGACGCCGACGATCTCCTCGAGGAGGTCGGCGAGCTCGGCGGCGGGCTCGAGATCCTTGCCCCAGTCGCCGGTGTTGACCCCGGTCAGCCCGACCTCGCGGACGCCGCGCTCCGCGAGCCGGCACAGCTCGCGCGTGACGGTCGCGGCGTCGACGGAGCGGCTCGGACCGCGCACCGAAGGGATGATGCAGTAGCTGCACGCGAGGTCGCAGCCTTCCTGGACCCTGAGGAAGGCGCGCGAGCGGTCGCCGAAGAACAGGTCGATCGACGCGGTCTGGCAGCGCTCCTCACCGAGCAACGCCGTGGGGAGGCGCGGCCGCTCCTTGAGCCCGACGACCTCGTCGAGCACACCGAGCGAGCGCAGCGCCTCCGGCTCCCTCTCCGCGTAGCAGCCCGTCGCGACGATGCGCGCTTCTGGATTGAGCCGACGCAGCCGCCGGGCGAGCCGGCGGCCGTCTGCGTCGGCCTTCATCGTCACGGTGCAGGTGTTGAGCAGGATGACGTCGGCCTGGGCCGGATCGTCGGTCGCGCTGTAGCTCTCGCCACGCAGGATGCCCTCGGCGTGTGCCGAGTCGAACTGGTTGAGCTTGCAGCCCAACGTGGCGATGTAGTAGCGCGGCATCGGGCCCCGCGCGCTCAGCCGAGCAGGTCGCCGAGCTTCGCCTGCGCGTCCGCCGAGGCCTGCTCGACCTGCTTCTGCATGGCCTCGCGGCTCGCCTCGAGCTTCGCGGCGAGCTCGGCGTCGGCCAGCGCGAGGATCTGCACGGCGAGGATGCCGGCGTTCTGGGCGCCGGAGCCACCGACGGCGAGGGTGCCGACCGGCACGCCCTTCGGCATCTGGACCGTGCTCAGGAGCGCGTCGAGGCCGTCGAGCAGCGGGCCGCCGAGCGGCACGCCGAGCACCGGGCGCGTCGTGTGCGCCGCGACGACACCGGCGAGGTGGGCGGCCATGCCCGCGCCGACGATAAAGATCTGAGCGCCGCGCTGCTCGGCCTCACGCACGTACTTGATCGTGCGCTCGGGCGTGCGGTGCGCCGAGGTGACCACGAGGTCGAAGGGCACGCCGAAGGACTTCAGCTCCTTGGCGGCACGGGTCATGGTCTCGAGGTCCGAGGCCGAACCCATCATGATGGCGACACGGATGTTGTCGTTCATCGTCACTCTCCGTCCGGTGCGACACCGGCGACGTGGGCGGCGATGTCCTTGCGGTACTGAGCGCCCGAAAAGGTGATTTGGGAAGCGGCGGCGTAAGCGTTCTCACGCGCCTGGGAAATGTCGCGGCCGAGGGCGGTGACGCCGAGGACGCGGCCGCCTGCCGTGCGGATCTCACCGCCGGGGCCCGTGCGCGTGCCCGCATGGAACACGACGACGTCCTGCCGGCCCGCGAAGCTCTCGAGATCGGAGATCTTCTTGCCCTTCTGGTAGTGCCCCGGGTAACCCTGCGACGCGAGGATCACGCAGACCGCGGCCTCGCGGCGCCACTCGACGCGCACCTGCGAGAGGTCGCCGTGTGCGGCCGCCGCCAAGAGGGGCACGAGGTCGGACTTCAGGCGCGGGAGGATCACCTGCGTCTCGGGGTCACCGAAGCGGCAGTTGTACTCGAGCACCTTCGGGCCGTCCTTGGTCAGCATCAGCCCGACGTAGAGCACGCCGCGGTACGGGTGCCCCTCTTCCGCGATGCCGCGGATCGTCGGCCCGACGACCTTCTCGAGCACGAGGCGCGTGACGTCGCGGTCGAGGTGCAGGGCGGGGGAGTAGGAACCCATGCCGCCGGTGTTCGGGCCCTTGTCGTCGTCGTAGATCCGCTTGTAGTCCTGGCAGGTCACCAGGGGGATCACGCGCGAGCCGTCGGTGATCGCGAAGAAGGAGGCTTCGCGACCGAAGAGGCACTCCTCGATCACGACCGTGCGCCCGGCACCGCCGAACGCCTTCTGGATCATCAGCTTCTGCACCGCCTCGCGGGCTTGCTCGCGGGTCTCCGCGATGACGACGCCCTTGCCGGCGGCGAGCCCGTCGGCCTTGACGACGAGCGGCACCTCGTGGGTGTCGATGTAGCGCATCGCCGCTTCGGCGTCGTCGAAGACTTCGAAGTCGCCGGTCGGGATCTTGTGCCGGCGCATGAACTCCTTCGAGAAGGCTTTGCTGCCCTCGAGGCGCGCGGCACCGGCCGTCGGGCCGAAGACGGCGCGGCCCTTGGCGAGAATCTTGTCGGCAATGCCCTGCACGAGCGGGAGCTCGGGGCCGACGACGGTCAGGTCGATGCCCTGCCGGGCGACGAACTCGGCGACGGCGTCGGGGTCCGAGGACGCGAGTGGCGGACAGTCGGCGATCTCGGCGATGCCGGCGTTGCCCGGCGAGCAGAACAGCTCCTCGACGGAGCGGGACTGCCGGATCTTCCAGGCGAGTGCGTGCTCTCGCCCGCCACCACCGATGACCAGGATCTTCATCGAGAGACTCCTCCCAAAACGAGACACGCGGGCCGCTTCCGGGCCCGCGTACGGGACGAGTGCATTATTCCAAGGCAAGGGGTGGGGTGTCAAAAAAAGCTTGCGTGTGGTCTTAGCCAAATCGTTGATGGTGGGTATTTTGCGGCTGTCACGGGCATCCCGGAGGCGGCAGCTTGGTGAAACGCCGTTGAAGAGGCGCCGGAGCGCGTGGTACATAAGCCACCGCAAAACTCGCTGAGTCCTTCGGGTTTCGGGAAAGAGGTGCAACTCCTCTGCCGCCCGGCGACTGTGAGCGGTGACGGAGATCGCGAGCCCATGCCGAGCGTGGGCAGCCACTGGGAAGGACCCCGGGAAGGCGCGATCCTCCGGTTGACCCGCGAGCCAGGAGACCGGCCCGAAGGCGTGAGGCTGAACCAACCAGGGGCAGGTTCCGCCGTGTCCGACACCGCGAAGGTCGTTGTCCGCCCATCACTTGGCGGAGGCGGCCCGGCAGGCCCCGCTGACGGCACGCGCCGGACGCGGGGTTTTTCGTTGCCATTTTCGCCGGGGTGGAGACGTGGACCGGCCCGTGCCGGAGTCTCCGCCCGTTCCCTCGGGACGCCCCTGCGGCGGCTTCGCGCGGTGCCGTTTCGCGCCCCACCTGGGAGCCATCCACGATGAAAATCCGCATTCTTGCGGCTGCCTGCGCGCTGTTCGCGGGCACCATGGCCGTCCAGGCTCAACTGCCAGGCCTTCACCTGGCGCCGGGAACCACCGTCAGTAATCTCGCGACCGACCCCTTCCTGGATGAGAACTTCGTCATCGAGGGCGCGGGTGCCGAGCGCGCGCACTTCCAGCTCGACCGCCCCGTGTGGTCCGGCGACTGGCCGGGCTCGCTGTCCGTGCTCTACCGCTCGGACATGGAGGCCGGGCGCCTCGGCTGGCGCCTCGACGAGCCGCTCACCCAGGACGACGGCTTCATCGCCGCCGCCGTCATCGCCTTCGACCCGAACCACTTCAACGCGGACCCGTACGGCTACTTCCAGCTCTCCTGGGGCCTGTGGAACTCCGAGACGACCGGCATGGACCGCACCGGCAGCCCGACGCCGACCGTCGCCGACACCTTCGAGATGCTCGAGTTCGACTACTTCCCGCAGGTCTCTCCGTGGTTCGGGGGCCCGTGGCTCAGCCCGAGCGCCTTCGGCATCGCCGACGAGACGAACCCGCTCTTCCCGAGCTCGGGCGCGTTCGCGAACTTCGCTTCGGGCAACTCCCTCGTCGAGCTGCCCCTCGGCCGCCCGCTCCTGATGGTGATCGAGCACGAACCGAGCAAGGACCGAGCCCACTTCCAGGTCTACGAGATCACGAAGTGCGGGCGGATCATCCCGCTCAAGGGCGCCGAGGCCGACGTCTCGCTCAGCGCGCTCGGTCTGCGCGAGTACAGCTTCGACACGATCGGGCTCACGCTCTGGAACGACGGCTGGGGTGGTGAGACACCGGCGCTCGATGCACGCGTGTCGCTGCACAAGCTGATCCTCCGGCGCGGGCAGTTGCTCTTCAAGCCGAGCGATGTCGGCTTCCGGCCCGCGGCGCGCCACAGCACCCGCCGTTTCGTCATCCACCACTGAGCCGATGAAGCGCGCTCTGATTACGACTCTCGTCGCCGCGGCCGGGCTCCTGCCCACCGCGGCGGCGGAGCGCTCGCTGCCCCTGGACTGCATCCCGGACGCCGTGCCGCGCTGGGATGCCGCCGAGCCGAGTCCCGAGACGCGGTTCGGGGCGCAGTACCTGCCAGGGATCGTGCTCGGCCCGCCCGCGAGCAGTCTCCCAACGCAGGGCGCGACCTCCGTCGCGTCGCTCGGGCACGCCGGCAGCATGGTGTGGGCCACGGGTGACATCGTGATCGAGGACCGGCCCGGCCCGGACTTCATCGTGTTCGAGAACGGCTTCTTTCGCGGCGCGGTCCCCGCGACGGCGGAGGACACCTATCTCATCTTCGTCGAGCCGCTCTTCGTCGAGGTCTCCCCGGACGGCGAGACCTGGTTCCGCTTCCCGCACGACGCCGACGCCCTCGCCGAAGCGCGCGACGGAGACGGCACCGTCGAACTCGCGTTGCACAGGCGCCTGCGAGGGCTCGCCGGTGTGACGCCGACCTTCGCGGGCAACTGGACCGTGCCCGACGACTCCGCCGTGTGGGACGAAGGCGGCACGGGCGGCATCGCCGGGGCCGGCGGGGACGCGTTCGACCTCGCGGAGCTCGGCTTGACCGAGGCGCGCTTCGTGCGCCTGATCGACACCAACGCGCAAAACGGCGTGCCGGGGAACGCCGACGGCGCGGACATCGACGCGCTCGTCGTCCTGCACGGGCGCCCCGTCCCACCGGCCGCGCTGGACAGCGACGGCGATGGCTTGGCCGACGCGGTCGAGCAGACCTTCTACGGCTCGCTCCCGAACGTCGCCGACAGCGACGGCGACGGCACCGACGACGGCCGCGAGGTCGCAGGGTGCCGCGATCCGATGTCGGCTTCCGTCGAGCCGTATCTCGTGCGGGAGCCGCGCCTTTGGCTCCGCGGGAAGAGCTGTACTGAGCTGCGGTGGTCCTATGCCGGCCACCAGCTCCTCTACGAGCTCGTGCGCGGTGAGCTCGCGGGGCTCGCCGCCGCGGGCGGCGCCGTCGACCTCGGTGTCGTCGAGTGTCTCGAGGCTGCCGGCGCCGCGTGGCGCTATGACTGCGACGCATCGACCCCGCTCGCGGGCGACGCGCTCTTCTACCTCGTGCGTGTCGAGGGTGACGCGCACTACGGCCGCTCCTCCGCGCTCGAGCCGCGCAACCCGAGCTCTGGAGAATGTCCGTGAGGAGAATCGCCGCGCTCTTCAGCCTCTTGCCGGCCGCGGTGTGCGCCGCAGATGAAGCCGCGCCGGCCACACAGCCGCTCGAGAGTGGGCGTCGCGAGACCGTCGAGGTGCAGGCGGCGGCGCCCGACGCCGAGGAGATCGCTGCCTTCGCGACGACGCTCGACGCGGAAGAGGTGCGCGTTCGTGCGATCGATCTCCAGGATCTCCTGCGCCGGGTGCCCGGCGTGCGCGTCAGCTCCTACGCGGGGCTCGGGCGCTACGCGACGATCTCCCAGCGCGGCTCGACGGCCGAGCAGGTGACCGTGCTCATCGACGGCATCCCGCAGAACCGCGCGATTGGCGGGCCGGTCGACATCTCGTCGATCCCGGCGANNTCGATCCAGGCGACGTTGATCGGCGACGTGTCGGTCTTCCGCGGCATCCCGCCCGCCGTCTCCGGCTTGAGTGGCCTTGGCGGGGTCGTCGACGTCCGGACCCGGCAGCCCGGGGAAGACGGCGCGGGGCACGCCACGCTCCTCGGCGGCACGGGAGACACGACCCGCGCTTCGCTGAGCGCGGCGCTGCCGCTCGCGGGGGAGCGCGCGTTGCTCTTCGGTGTCGAGCGCCTCGAGAGCGAAGGGGAGTTCCGCTTCTCGAGCAACGGCGGCACCCCCTTCGATCCGAGCGACGACGCGCGGCGGCGGATGGTCAACAACGACATCTCCTCGCTCGCGTTCATCACGCATGCCCGCCTCGGCCAGGTGGCTGGCGGCCAGCTCGCGCTTTCGATGAGGAGTCGCGACCGAGATCGCGGGCTGCCCGGCACCGAACTACTTCCGTCGCAGACGGCGCGTCTGTTCGAAGACGAGCTTGCGCTCGGTGCGTCCTGGGCGCGCGAGAGCCGCCCCGGCGCTCTCGACCTCGAGCTCGTTGCCGATGGCACGATCCTCGAGAGCCGCGTGCGCGACCTCGACGCCGACCTGGCGCTCGGCAGCAAGGATCAGACGAGCGAGATCGAGTCGGCCGGATTCGGTGTGCTGCTGCGAGGGGGGCCTGCCGAGAGGCGCTGGCTCGCTCGCTTCGACGCCCGTCACGAGACCGGGCGTATCAGGGACGACGCGCTCGACGTGGCGGACCGCGGCGGGTTGCGGCGCAACCAGCTTGCCGGCGTGTTCGAGTGGCGGGTGTCGCGAGGAGCTTGGGTCGTCGCGCCATCCCTGCGCTACGAGTGGCGGGACGACTCGGCGATCAGTGCCGAGGGCGTCGTCAGGCCTCTCCCCGTGACGGAAAGCCGGGACGGAGACTGGACGGGGAAGATCGCGCTCGCCCGCGCGCTCTCGGAACGCTGGGCTCTGCGGGCTTCCATCGGGCGCTTCGTGCGCGTACCGAATCTCCTCGAGCTCTTCGGAGACAGGGGATTCGTGCGGGGCTCGCTCGACTTGCGCGAGGAGAGTGGTCTCAAACTCGAGCTCGGCGTCTCCGCATCGGGGACGCTCCTCGGCGCGCGCTACAGCGGTGAGCTCGTCGCGTACGCGACCGACGCAGAAGACCTGATCGTCTTCGAAGCGGGCGCGGGCGGCAGCGTCGTGGCGCGCAACATCGAGGACGTGGAGATCCGCGGCATCGAAGCGCAGCTCGAGCTGAACTTCGGCCCGCGGTGGCAACTCTTCGCGAGCGGTAACTTGCAGGACGCGACCATCGCGGCGGGGACCTACGCGGGGAACCCGGTGCCGAGCAGCCCCGAACGTAGCGGCAGCCTGGCTCTTCGTTGGCGTCCGGAGCGCTGGGAACTCGACTACGAGATCAACTACCTCGGCGGGAACTCCGCGAGCCGCGCCAACCTTCCGGAGGATCGGATGCCGGGCCGGGCCATCCACGACCTGCGTGTCGCCCGCCGGATTGGCGAGAAGACGACGCTCGGGCTCGAAGTCCGCAACCTCTTCGATCGCGAGTTCCGCGATTTGCTCTACTTCCCGTTGCCAGGGCGGCAGGTCTACTTCGCCTTCGGCTACACCTGGGGTGAGGTCGGTCCATGAAGGTGCGCGTTGCGGCGTCTCCGATTCTGCTTCTCGCCGCGCTGCTCGCGCTCGGATGCGGGGGCGACTTCCAGCCCGCCACCGGGACGCCGACCGGCGAGGACCCGGCGCCCGTCGGACAGAAGACCGACCTCGTCGTCGAGCTCCCTGGCCTGAGCTTCCCGGGGGAAGCGACGCGCGGCTTGAAGCTCTGGCTCTCGCTCGAAACCGAGGAGGGTGGGTCGGGCACGCGCGACGCGCTCGTCGTCTACGAGGACGCGCGCATCGGCGGCCAGAGCCACGAGGTCGATGACGTCTCGCCGGGGAAGACGCGGCTGACCGTTGGCCCGGACACTTGGGCCACGGGCCGCATCGGACCGATCAGCGTCGCGGGGACGAGCTTCGAGTTCAGCCTGCGGGGCGCGAGCGCCGACGGCGGCTGGCACGTCTCGGGCGAGAGCTGGGAGAGCCAGACCGGCGGAAGCGGCCCGTTCACGGGCTGGCGGCGCCAGCGATTCCTCGTCGTGAGCACCGACTTCATCGCAGGCGGGCGCGTCGAGTCGATCGAGCTCGTGCGCGGTGCGGAGCTGCGCCATCGCGGGAACCTCAGCGCGGTCAGCTCGGATCCGGTCATCCGGCAGTCCGGCCGCTCCGCCTACGCGGTCAACCGCCTCGGCTTCGACAATGTGCAGCGCCTCGACCCCGCGGAGGAGTTCAGGACCGCGTGGCAGGCGGGGGTGGGGCAGGGTTCCAACCCGCACGATGTCATCGAGGTGAACGGCTCCCTCTTCGTGACGCGCTACGAGCCGCCCTTCGACGACCTGGCCGTGCTCAGCACGACGGGCGGCGCGTTCGTCGCGAGCATCCCGCTCGAGAGCCTCGCCGAGAACCGCGACGCCACGCCGCGCGCGGACCGCATCGCCGCGGCCGGCGGGCGCCTCTTCGTCGGACTCCACGACATCGACCGCAGCTTCTCGCGCTACGCGGACGGCAAGCTCGCCGTCGTCGATCCGGGTTCGCGGACCCTCGAACAGGGGATCACTCTCCCGGGCAAGAACCCCGGCGTGATCGTCACGCTCACCGAAGAGGGGCGGGAGAAACTCTTCGTCGCGCTCGCAGGCATTTTCCCCGGGCTCTTGCCGCAGGAGCTCTCCGGCGGGGTCGCCGTCGTCGACGTCCAGAACCGTGTCTTCGAGCGCTGGGCCCTCGACGACGACACGGCGGGGGGCAACGTGCTCGCGCTCGCGATGGTCTCGACCGAGCTCGGCTACGTCATCGTCTCGGACGCGCAGTACCAGAGCCACGTGCTCGCCTTCGACCCGGTGACGGGGACGGTGCTGCGCACCTTGCAGAGCACCTCGAGCTTCCTGCCCGAGCTCGCTCTCGGTGCCGGCGGCACGCTCGCGATTCCGGATCGCTCGTTCGCCGCGCCCGGTGTTTGCCTCTGGGCCGTGCCTGCGGTGCCGAGCGAGGCGGAGCGACAGCTCGGATGCATCAGGACGTCACTCCCGCCCTCGAGCGTGGTCGCGCTCGACTGACGGGAGCGACGCCGCCCTTCACTACTTCGCAGGCTGGGGGACCGTCGTCTCGACCCAGACGACGAAGCCCTGGAAGAGCTCCTTCATCGCGGCGCGGTCCATGCCGCCACGGCCACCGCCGCGCATGCCACCGCCACCCATGCCACCGCCACCCATGCCGCCGCCGCCCATGCCGCCTCCGCGCATGCCGCCACCCATCCCGCCGCGCATGCCGCCGCGGCCACCACGTCCGCGCTCGGGGCGCTTCATCGCGGGGACCTCGATGCCGACGTAGCCGTCCTTGCCGGCGGCGAAGGACCACGCGCCACGCTTCTCACCGAGCGGGATCGCGAACTCGCAGACGAGGATGTCGCCGTCTTGGCCCAGTCGTCCCTGGGGCGCACCAGGCTCGTCGGGCAGGGCGGGGCCGGCGGGCGGGTCGTCTCCGCTGACGACGAAGACCTCGTTGTCGAATGCCGCGAGGCGCTCACGCATGCGGTCGCGCATCCCCTCCGGTGTGCGCGCCGGCGTGTCGAGCAGCGCCTCCGGAACCTCGAGGCGGAAGAGCAGCCCTTTCCTCTGCTTCTTCTTGCCCTTGGGGTCGAGCCAGATCTTGAGCCCGCCCTGGGCGAGCGGCATCAGCCAGCGGCGCTCGCGGAAGCGCAGGGCGACGTAGAGCATCTCGCCGTCGGTGGCGAGCGCGTAGGCGAGGGGCTCGTCCTTGCTCCGGTTCCAGGTCACGTCCTGCCAGTCGTCGAGCTTGCCGTCGATCGTGGGGGTGTCGATGGAGGCAGGAACCATCGGGTCGCCGGCCATCGAGAAGGGCACGAGGGCGGCGAGGAGGAGCGCCGTGGAGAGCAGCAGGGAGGGGCGCATGGTCGTTTCCTCGGGGATGAGATTCGGGCGGCGCCGGGGGAGGTCCGGCGCCGCCCGAGGGGGAGGGACGCGTAGTGGCGGGTCCCGTTTCGAGACAATGGAGGGGGTTAGCTACCGGAGGAGTCGTCGTCGAAACAGCCGGGACGCTGGCCGAAGCCCTTGCCGCGCTTGCCGCGACGCTTCGCGAAGCGCTCGTGCAGCTCCGCGGCCTTCGCGCGCTGCTCGGGGGTCAGAACCGCGTGCGCCTTGAGCCGGGTGTCGACGCGATGGGTGCGGAGCTGCGCCCGCACACCGTCCATCGCGCCCATCTTCGCGAGGATCGCTTCGCGGTCGGGAGTGTCGGTGTTCCAGAGCGCCTGGAGCTCGGTGCGCAGCGTCTGCATCTGCTCGCGAAGCGGCTGGGCCTCGTCGCGGGCGGTCTCGTGGATCGCCTTGATCTGGGAAACCTGGTCGTCCGAGAGGTCGAGCATCTCGGCCATCATCGGGCCCATCATGCCGTGGCCCGGGCCGTGCCCACCGTGGCGGCCGTGGCCGTGCGGGCCGCGCGCAAACGCGAGCGGAGTGAGAGCGAGGGCGGTAACGAGCGTCGCAGCGATGAGAGCCTTCTTTCCGAATCGCATGGTCAATCTCCTTGGGAGGTGAAGTCGTTTCGTTTGCCCAGGAGAAAAGCACGACGCGTGCCAACCCCGTTCTTGGCTCATCTCTCGTTGTAAGTGCCTGCAGGGCAAGGGGATCCTTCGCATGAGTCTCTGGAGCCCTACGCCGCCTCTCTGTGAAAGCGTGCGGGTCCCGCACGGCATCGGTGCGCGTTCCGCACGAACCATCGACACCGAAAAGGAGACGACCAGAGTCGAGGGGCAAGAGATGAGCGGACGCAGGGGAGGGGACTGGCACCCGCCTCGAACGAGACGTGATGGCGCGAGCCGCAGCGGGTGCCTGTCCCCGGAAGGAAACGAGACGGCAGCCCAGAGCCATCAACAGGCGCGAAGCCGAGGAAGCACCACTCACCCCAGGCAGTCATCCCCAGCGCCCATCGAACCGATCGAGAACGAAGGCATGCGCGGGGTTACCGTGAGGGCGGTTTGAGCTCGCGGCCATGAGCCCTGCGAAACGGGTGTTCTCGGGACTCGAAGACACCTGCTGGGACGGTCGACTTCTTGTTCTCGTATTGCCCGTTCCCAACAAGGAAGTCGACCGTCCCTGGCCCGTTAACCTGCTGGGACAGTCGACTTCTTGTTCTCGTATTGCCCGTTCCCAACAAGGAAGTCGACCGTCCCTGGTCCATTCCTCGTCCCGCCCTTCATGCGTTGATTCGGGAAGGCGTGAATGTGTGGGCTCAGACGTCCAGCTTGTAGCTCTTGATCTTGTCGTAGAGCGTGCGCAGTCCGATTCCCAGCTTCTTCGCAGCTTTCTCGCGGTGGCCACCCGTCGCTTCGAGTGCGCGGCGAATTGCCTCTCGCTCGAGCTCGCGGAGCGTGCCATCGAAGTCGCCGTCTGCTGGGGTGGGGGCACCGCCCAACAGGAGGTCCTCGGCGCGGATCAAGCCCTCGCTCGCGAGGATCGCCGCGCGCTCGAGCACGTTGCCGAGCTCGCGGACGTTGCCCGGCCAGGTGTGCCCGGCGAGGCGCTCGAGCGCAGCGCTGTCGACCTCGAGCTCGGTGAGGCCGAGCTCGCGCCGGATGCGCACGAGCAGGTGTTCGACGAGCGCGGGGATCTCCTCGGGCCGCTCGCGCAGGGGTGGGAGGCGCACGGGGAAGACGGCGAGGCGGTGATAGAGATCCTCGCGGAAACGGCCGCCGCGCATCTCCTCTTCGAGGTTGCGGTTCGTCGCGGCGATCAGACGCACGTCGACCCGGATCGTCTTGCTGCCGCCGACGCGCTCGAAGGAGCGCTCCTGCAAGACGCGGAGCAGCTTGGCCTGGAGCGCGGGGTCGAGCTCCGCCACCTCGTCGAGGAAGAGCGTGCCGCCGTCTGCGAGCTCGAAGCGCCCCTGGCGCCGCTCGTTCGCGCCGGTGAACGCGCCCTTCT
>NPIF01000325.1_pt1 | contig 21634 bp, 17 predicted proteins | sample 8637461 | NCBI WGS metagenome assembly NPIF01 (sample SAMN07420641, study PRJNA396082) | bioreactor metagenome | isolation source: sample BR12 brine-fed electro-methanogenic bioreactor BR | place: Japan: Kochi | collected 2016-12-09
GTGCCCATGATGCCCAGTTCATCTACCTTGGAGCGGTTGAATGTGATCTTATTGAGGGTGTTCTCATCGTCCATGTCGGTATTGAATTGTTCAACATCCATACCGAATTCTTCTGCTTTTTCATTCAGCCAATTGCGAAATTCTGCTTCGCTGAACTCCCACCAGATGGATTGTCCATTGAAGATGGCGTCCTTCATTTCGGAGAATTTACCCTGAATATTTGCGGCTTCAACAGCCTGGGCTGAGAGGGTTGATACACCGCCGGTGGTGACATAGCGGAAAACGACCTGCACATCATCCGGGTAGATTGATTGCAGAAATTCCAGGACGGGTTCTAGATTAGCGCAGTGCCCACAGGTGAAATTGCTGTACACGTAGATCTTGTAGCTGGCGTCGTCCGGTCCATAGGTCAGATCGGCATCGCTGACATCAGCAACTTTTTCATCAACCGGAGAGAGAAGCACGTCATCGACCAGATCGAATGGCTGGCAGGGTTGTTCGGCGCTGGTGAAAGGACCCGGTGTGGGTTCCGCAGCAACATCGCCTGTGGTCGTGTCACCACTGGGTTGATCGGTGGCATCATCGCTTGAACCCGAGCATGCCGGTACAAACAACAGAGCCAGGAGTAAAAACGCAATTATGGTTTTTCGCATGAGTTTACCTTTCTATTAAGGAGTATATTACTCTAAATAGTCTAATATAATCTTCCGTAGTTGTGATTGTACCATTTCTACGGGCTGGTCGGCGGGGATAATTCGCCAGCGATCGGGTTCTTCCTCCGCCATCTTGAGATACCCGGCGCGTACGCGCTTGTGCAAGGATAGTTGATAATCATCCAGGCGTGTCCATTCATCTCCCCCCACTTTCCTGCGGCGCAGGCCCACTTCGGGGTCAAGATCCAAAAGGATGGTCAGAGTTGGCTTTAATCCACCGGTGGCGAAATCGAGCAAGGCGCGAATCGCCTCGAGATCGTTGCCGTGTCCATATCCCTGGTATGCCATTGTCGAGTCAGCGTACCGATCCAGGATAACGACGGTACCCTCGGCTAATTTTGGTTTGATGACCTCTTCCACGATCTGTGCGCGAGAAGCGCAGAAAAGGAGCGTTTCGGTGCGGGGATGCATGGCGGTGTTCTTGAGGTCCATGAGGATATCACGCACCTGTTCGCCGATCTCTGTTCCCCCGGGTTCTCGTGAGAAATAAACCTGGTAACCCCTATCGGATAAGAATTCCGAGAGGAGGTGTATTTGTTGTGTCTTACCGCTTCCGTCTGGTCCTTCAAGTGTGATGAACATGATTAATCTTCCCTGAAAATACGAACATGCCGATTGGGTTCTTTCCCATACGAATGAGAGGTCAGGTTCGCTTCGCGCACCAGTTCATGCTGAATGCGGCGAACCTTTGCCGATGCAGGTGGGAGGTCGACCCAGTGTTTTCCGGCTAATACTGCGGTGATCCCATTCTGCACTTCCTGGCTGATGTGGTCGTAGTTGAGCGGTCTGCCAGATGTACCTCCCAGGTTGAATATCTCTGCCAGGGCTTGTTCCATCTGATTTTGCGAGTTTGCGCGCAATACATAAATGGGGATGCGTTTCTCTTCCGCCTGAACGACAGGTTTCTGCCGGCTGCGGTAGTAGGATTTGAGGGTGATGAAAATATCCGCATCCGCAAGATTGTGTACCAATTTAACGGGAATTCCTAAACGTCGAATGGCTTCCAACAGACGATTCCTGGCTACCCCAAAGGGATAGAGGTTCATGGATGGCAGCAAGGGCTGCTGCTCTTGCTGTTGTGCAGCTACTGCAGTGCTCTTTCCTTTTGGAGATTTTTGCACCGATTTGGTCATCGGAGTGGTTGTCCCATTCTGACGACGTAAACCTTGAGATTGTCCCGCTGCAGTTTCGATCTGGGGTTTTGGTTTCTGGATGTGGATCTCACCATTTTCGTCCCGCATGCGGACCTCTGGTTCCAGGGGATAGCCGCGTACCAGTGCATCAACCGATGCTGCCACATCCTGATGGATCACTAACTGGTTGCGATCCTGGATCTCGATGAGAACATCGAAGGTTGGTGGGGAGCGCCGCTCGAGTACGGTCTTCTGTGTACCGCGCCGGCGGGCTTCTTCATCCGATAGGGTGACAGACTCGATACCTCCGATCAGGTCAGAAAGGGTTGGGTTCAACAAGAGGTTTTCGAGTGTGCGCCCATGGGCTGTGGCAATGAGCTGAACGCCGCGTTCTGCGATGGTGCGGGCGGCAAGCGCTTCCAGTTCACGTCCGATCTCGTCGATGACGATAACCTCGGGGTTATGGTTTTCCACTGCTTCGATCATGACCTCGTGCTGCAAGGTAGGGTTGGAGACCTGCATGCGACGTGCACGTCCAACAGCGGGATGGGGAACGTCACCATCGCCACCAATCTCGTTGGAAGTGTCCACGATCACCACGCGTGAATTCTCAGCCCGGATGCGAGCAGCCTCACGCAGCATGGTGGTCTTACCGATGCCGGGTTTTCCCAGCAGGAGGATGGATTGTTCTGATTTAACGAGGTCTTCGATGATGTCAATTGTGCCATACACTGCTCGCCCTACCCGCAATGTGAGCCCAATGACTTCCTTTTTCTTGTTGCGTATAGCCGAAATGCGGTGTAAAGTACGTTCGATCCCTGCCCTGTTATCCCCGTCGAATTCACCAACACGTGAGACAGTATTAAAAAGAACCTCATGGGTTATTTCTATATCACTGAGATTGATCTCGCGGTCGATATATCTCGCAACCGGAATACGACCCAGGTCCATAATGATCTCAAGCAGATCATCATTCTGGTTTTCGTGGTTGAGCACTTTTGTAAATTCGTTTGGAAGGATTTCCAAAAGGGCTGGCAGATCATCGGTAATATGGTTTTGCTTCATATTCATTTGAGATATATTATCTCACGATTCAATTAACAAGATACAAGAAATTGGTTAAGAACCGTTTCTGGAGAAAGGTGTGGTTGGCTTGGCTATGCTCTTGTCATCCATCAGATCAGCTGGATGGAAATTTTTAATGGCATTCAACGCAGCCAGGTTACGCACCATGAAGTGATCCTCTGGCAAAACCAGGTCAGCGTACTTCTGCAAAAACTCATGACTGTCGCTGGCAGAGGTGGGGATGCGAATAAAGAAAGTGGAGAAATATTGGGATATCTCCATGAATAATGCTGTTAGCGCAGAACTTACCTGTGTGAAAGTATTATCAAATATTGGCATAACTACCGCCCGGTCAGGGTAGAAGCGAACGCGTGCAATACCCAATGGAGAATGGCTTGCATTCCATAGAAGAAAATGAAAAGTATCAGAGAAATTCCAGGTGCGTATTGAAGCTTCCAACGGAGAGATAAAGCGGGTGTAGAAGAAGCGAATGATGCTGCGATCCTCCTCTTTTTCCAGTACCCACTCGTATTTGGTTTCTGGTAGAAAATGATATTTGGATTTTACGTTCCAGACACTTTGCACCGAATAGGTCTGAAAGTGGTTGGCGCGTAGATAGCTGTACTGCTCGCTTTCTTTGGGTACGTTCGCCAGAAGGTGTGCTTTTCCAGCTTCTCCGATAGCGCTGCATAAGGCTTCAACAGGAGAAGAGGAAATCTCTGTGAGCTCTGAAAGGAAGTAGAGCAGCTGTGCAGAATTCCCCCCGAACTGCACCTGCGCCAGGGTACGTTCAACATCTTGCTGTATACGGAAAGAAAGGGTGCAATCTTTGGTGAGAACGGCGTTGCGGATCAGGTCATGCGCTGGTTTACGGATGTTCCGTAAAAAAAGGCGTTCCGTGTCGAAACACAGAACGCTCTTCTCGTTCTTCAGCGCAAATGGAATATCCAAATAACTAAAGGGTTGGATATCTATCTTGCTACCTCCAGAAAATACTGGTGAAAGCGCGCATCATCCGTCAATTCGGGATGGAAAGAAGTGGCTAAAAGATGCCCTTGTTGGGCTGCCACGATCTTTCCTGAATCCAGTTTTGCGAGCACTTCAACATCTTTTCCAACAGAACTGATGAGGGGCGCACGGATGAAGATGGCGCGCATGATGGGTTCCTGTTCGCTTACCGTCTTCAGTACGGGTATATTCAGGTCTATCTCAAAACTATCGACCTGTCTACCAAAAGCGTTGCGTTCGACCTGGATATCCATCAAACCCAGCAGGGGCTGGTCGCGGTGGGCGTCTTTCGAGAGAAAGATGCTGCCCGCGCAGGTGCCCCAGATAGCGTGCTCTTTACCAAAGGCTTTCAGCGGCTCGAACAGTTTGAAATCCACCGCCAACTTTCCAATGGTGGTGGACTCACCACCAGGGATGATCAAGCCTTGCAAACCTTCCAGTTGCCCTGGCAGGCGCACCTGCACCACCTCCACCCCCAATGATTCAAGGATGGTTTGATGTTCGTGAAAAGAGCCCTGTAGTGCCAGAACACCGATCTTCATCAGCTGTTACCAGCCTCGATCAGCGATGAGTTCTTCCTGCGGGATGTGCGATACCTGTCGTCCGACCATGGGTTCACCCAGGTTTCGGCTGACTTCTGCCAGGATCTTTGCATCCTTGTAGTGCGTGGTGGCTTTGACGATGGCAGCGGCACGCTTGGCGGGATCGCCAGATTTGAAGATACCGGAGCCAACGAAGACGCCATCGACACCCAACTGCATCATGAGCGCAGCGTCTGCGGGAGTTGCGATGCCACCTGCTGCGAAATTGACGACGGGTAGCCGCCCTAATTTACGGGTTTCGAGCATGAGCTCATAAGGAGCGCCCAATTCTTTGGCGAATGCCATTACCTCTTCTTCGGGTATGCCCTGTAATTTGCGGATATCACCCAATACACGGCGCGCATGGCGTACGGCTTCGACCACATCACCGGTGCCAGCCTCGCCCTTGGTGCGGATCATGGCTGCACCTTCGCCTACTCGCCGAAGGGCTTCGCCCAGGTTGCGGCAGCCGCATACAAAAGGTACTTTGAAGTCGTGCTTGTTGATGTGATGCTCTTCGTCGGCGGGGGTGAGCACTTCGGACTCATCAATATAATCGATCCCCAGCGCTTCCAAGATCTGGGCTTCGACGAAATGACCGATGCGGGCTTTTGCCATGACAGGTATGGAGACTGCGTCCATGATCTTCAAGATCAGTTCGGGGTCGCTCATACGAGCCACGCCACCCTCGGCGCGAATATCGGCAGGCACACGTTCGAGCGCCATGACGGCGACGGCGCCTGCTTCTTCTGCTATCTTGGCGTGTTCAGGAGTGACAACATCCATAATAACGCCGCCTTTTAACATCTGTGCTAAACCTTGCTTTAATTGAAAGGTTCCTTTTTCAGGTCCCATAGTTAAAAAAACCTCCACATCTGAGAAATACTGCAAACCCATTCTACCACGCAAGATATAAATGAAAGGCAGGAAAGAGTAGCCTGAAACTCACCCCAAACTTGTTTCACGTGAAACTTATTTTCGGTGTTTTACGTATGTTTCACGTGAAACAATCCAGGTTTCATATTGTTATAATTATTGGGTTTATAAAGGATAAATCTATGGACATCATCAATCTACAAAACGTAACATTTCAATATAATGGGGGTTTCGCACTAAAGGACGTCAGTTTTCAGGTGCGAAAGGGTGAGGTTTTCGCTCTTTTAGGCCCTAATGGGGCGGGAAAGACGACCACTGTGCGCCTGGTGAACGGTCTTCTACGTGCGTCCAGCGGCGAGATCTCGGTGCTGGGCTGTAATCCCTACCAAGATGGCGTCACCATTCGCAATCGAGCGGGTGTTTTGACCGAAACACCCGCTCTCTATGACCGCCTGACCGCTCTGGAAAACCTGACTTTCTTTGGAAAGTTGAACGGTATGCGGCAGGAGAATCTCCAGTCGCGTATCCAGGAATTGCTGGATTTCTTTGATCTGGAATCCCATGCCGACCAGCGCGTGGGCACTTACAGTCGCGGGATGCGGCAACGCCTGGCGATCGCCCGTGCGCTGCTGCATCATCCTGAACTGCTGTTCCTGGATGAGCCCACCTCGAACCTGGACCCTGAGATCACACTGCAGGTGCAGGAGTTGATCATGCGGGTAAAGGAAGAGGAGGGTTGCAGCGTCGTCATTTGTACGCATCGCTTATATGAGGCAGAGCAGATCTGCGACCGGGCGGCTATTATGCATAAGGGGCGTCTATTGGCGCAGGGTACGCTGCCGGAACTGCGCGAAGCGGCAGGATTGCATAAACGGGTGCGCTTTGCCTTCCGGGAGACACTTTCCAAGGATCTATACAAGCAGATCATACAGTTGGAGCATGTGATCGGGGGCGAGATGTTAGAAAAGGACCAATTACGGCTGGAGATCAACGAGTATGAAGCTGTCCCAGCCTTGTTGAACTGGATGGTGGGGCAGGGATTGGCGTTAATGTCCGTGATCCCCGATAAACCATCGCTAGAGGAAGTATATTTTTGTTTGCAGCGAAAGGTGAATCATGAACTTTAGTAAAATTATGGTCATTGCACAAAAGGATTGGAAAGAAGTACGTCAGAACAAGACTGCTTTTCTGCCCATGATCATCATCCCACTCATTTTTATCGTCTTGATACCACTGGTCATCACACTGCTGCTCCCAAGCATCGGAGGAGCTGTGGATGAATTTACCAATGATCCTGATCTACAGGCATTCTTCACGTTGATGCCGGAGGAGATGAAAGCTTCTTTCCAGGGCATGGATGCAACACAGACCATGATCGTCACCATGCTGGGCTATATGTTCGCCCCCATGTTCTTGATCGTGCCGCTCATGTTTGCCACGACCATCGCAGCTGAATCGTTTGCTGGTGAGAAAGAACGTAAAACGCTGGAAGCGCTGCTGTATCTGCCCATCAGCGACACGGAGTTGTTCATGGGAAAGGTAATGGCTGCTGCTATCCCAGCAATTGTCATCACCTGGGGCTGCTTCTTCCTGTACGCGGTCATCGTGAATGCAGTACCCTATGCTTTGTTCGGGCGATTGTGGTTCCCGCTGCCAGTGTGGTGGCTGCTCATCTTCTGGGTGGCGCCAGCCCTGGTTGCGATGAGTATTTCCATGACCGTGATGGTCTCACTAAAGGTGCAAACCTTTATGGGCGCCTACCAGACCAGTTCCTCTGTGGTGTTGGTGGTGGTCGTTTTCTTCATCGGGCAGATGACTGGCGTGCTTTTCTTGAGCCCTTTGGTTGCACTGATCCTTGGGTTTGGCTTATGGGCGATCACTGCAGTGATCGGCAACCTGGCGGTGCGTTCCTTCAACCGTCAAAAATTGCTGACTGAATGATCCAGTGAGGTGAATGATGCGTGTGCGAAGGCGTTCCATTGAAGGAGTTACGAGCAGCATCCTTGTTTTGCTGATCGTTGGCTTTTTGGCAGGCTGTGCAAAACCGATTGCCCCGGTAGTGAATGCAGTTGACCTATCTGCGAGTGTGGATACACAGAATGCAAGGGATGTGGTCATTTATTATGACGATGATCCCTCCCAACAATGGAACGAGGGGAAGTTGTACGCACAAATGGTACGTAATCTGCTGGGGCATTTCAATACCAGGGTGGATGTGCTGGATGTTGCGGATTACCGTGAGGCAGCGCTGGGTGTCTATGATGCAGGTATTTATATCGGCAACATTTATGAATATCCCTTACAGGATGCTTTCCTGAAGGATGTGTTCTACTCCAGCAAACCCTTCGTGTGGCTGAATGCCAATGTGTGGCAGTTGTTCGATCAGGAAGAATGGGACGCGGCTGCGAAATATGGCTTTGAATATGTCGAGTCAGAGATCATCAATCCGGATGTGCACATCCAATACAAAGGGCAGCAAGTACCGCGCCTTGAATCGGATGTGTATTTCAACCTGGTCAGTATCGAGGCGGGATCGCAGTGTGAGACGCTGGCGACCCTGCAGTTCTCTGACCGCGATCAAGAACCGTATGCCATCCGCTGTGGATCTTTCTATTACATCACCCATAACCCGCTGGCAAATTTCTACACCAGCTACCTGGTCTTTGCCGATATTCTGCATGATGTTTTGGAAACGCAGATGGAGGAATCGCACCGTGCCCTGGTACGCTTCGAGGATCTCACTCCAGGTAATGTGAATTACGATGTCCTGCGTGATCAGGTCGATTTCCTGTACAAGAATGAAATCCCCTTTGCTTTTGGGGTCATCCCGGTCAACAGCGATCCCGAGGGTGTCTGGGGAGAACCTGGCAGAACTGTCTATCTCTATGAAGATTTCATGCTGCAGGATTTGATCGCCTATATGATCGAACATGGCGGGACTCCCATCATCCACGGTTATACCCACCAACACGATTCCATCAGCGGAGTGGATTATGAGTTTTGGGATGGTGAACAAGATAAACCCTTCGTTGAAGATTCCTACGATTGGGCTGAAGAACGCATCCAGGCGGGCATCGCACAGTTTGAGAAAGCACTCGGTTATCGCCCCATGATTTGGGAGACCCCGCATTATTCCGCTTCACCCAATACCTATTTTGCATTGGCTGGATCCTTCGATGTGATCTACGAAAGAGTGATGGTCTTCAATGACCTGCGCAGGGTTGGCCCGGGTGAACAGATCGATTACAGCAGCATTCCCTACGTGACACAAACATTTCCTTATCAGGTGTTCGACTCGATCTATGGGCTGCGCATCCTGCCTGAGAACCTTGGATATCTTGAGGAAGGCGGGGACTATGAATTTGGAGTGCCGCCCACGCCAGCCGGGAAGGTCGAACTGGCGAAGATGTACTCGGTTGTGCGCGACGGGGTGGTGTCGTTCATGTTTCACCACTGGCAGCCTTCTCAAAACTTTTATGATACTGTCCGTGGCTTGATCGAAGAGGGTTACCAATTTACGAGCGTGGAGCAATTGCTGCAGGAAGGTCCACCTCGTTATTAATAGAAATAATGTTCTAATATTATCTGTAATAAAAGGGGCACTAGCTTATAATAGTGCCCCTTTATTGTTTACTGGTTGTTGGAGTCGGGTTCTACAAAACCAGCTGCGTAGCTTTTATCCTCGTTCATGACAATCTTGAGATGATGATTTTTGCGGAAGTCCTTGATGGCGACCAGGCGTATGTTCTGGCGCAGCCACTCATCCGCATTCTCAATAAAGTCTCCAATCCGGTTAGGAGCGTGGTAGAAGAATGCTTTCTGGAACATATTCAGAGGATCGTCCACCAGGATCGCCAGCGGGTAGATCTGCGCTTCGAGCAAGTCCTGGAAGAAATGTGTGCCCAGTGAGGGTTCCGGGGCTGCGCCGATATCTTTACCAGAGAGCTCGATCAGCGCTGCGGTATTGAAGAGATCGCTGTACGCCACCGGCACACCCAGGTCGGTGTTGGTGCTGCCCCATCTGCCGGGACCGACCAGGACGAACTGCTTTTCTTTCATGTTCTTGTTCAGTTTTCCGATCGCGCGCGCCAATTTATAGCGGTTCGTTTCATCCAGCTTGTAATATTCTTCCGGTGGAATGAAGATGGCATGGGTGATGTTGTTTACCATGCCCTGAGGTACCATGAAATAGGTTGAGAAAAGGATATCCCTTTCAGGCAGGCTAGAGGGGATCTGGAAATCACCACTATCCGCCAGAAGACTTTGCGGTCGGCATTGCAGCAGGGTGTATTGCAGGGTTGGACTGCCGGCTTCTTTTTCTTCAATGTTCACGGTGAATTCAAGATCGACCGGGGAATCGTAGTTTGTTTCCAATTTCTGCAGGATCTTGCGCATACTGCCGGCAAAATTGCTGCGCCGCAGTAATTCATCAAAAGTTAGAACAATACGCTTGCGATCTTTTTCCATCAGGCGGCTGTGCATGGGGGCGAAATAACCGTCCTCGCGCAGCTGGGCGATGTACTTGAGCGGAAGGTAATCGGGTCCGATGACATCCTGTACGGGCAGCGTCTCAAAGCTGTTCTTCTCGATGTCCAACAGGTCGATGAATTTCTGTGAACAGCGTTCCACCGTCTCAAAATCAGGCATGGGGCGCAGCAAAGGGTGGCTGAGCGCGATCAGGCGCGGGTAGTCATTCCCCACGCGGTCGACTGCGCGCGTTCCCAATCCCCATACCAGGCGCACAAAACCATCTTCGCGTCGTATCTGGGGCGCCCAGCGGTAGAGGTTGCGGCTGAAGGCAACCCCGGCTGCGTCGGGCAGATAATAGTTTCCAAAACGCTCGCCTTCCACTTTCATGATGAGGATCGCCATGCGTTCGTCGTAATCCTGCAGCCCCTTCTTGCGGCGGTAGAGCAGGGCTTCCGGGTTGAGAGTGGATGCCCAAACGCGCGCGATGGCCTGAGTGAGGGCGATCAGGTTCTCCTCATCGCTGCCCTGGTTGGGCACGAAATAGCTGTCATACTTACCGGCGAATGAAGTTCCAAATGAATCTTCCAAAAGGCTTGAGGAACGCACGATGAGCGGTGCTTTGCCAACGCTCTTTAAGAGCGCTTCCAGTCTTTCAAGGATGTCGGTTGGGAAATTACCCTTGATGAAATCATCAATGATCTGCGGGTAATCAGCGCGCATCTGCTCTTCGCTCTTGTATTTCTGGTCGTTCCACTGTTCAAACCCGTTCATCGTGATGAAAGAGTATTGTTCGTTGGAACCGATGAAATAATAATCCGGCTTGGAGAGCAGCGGTTTCAGGTCATCGTCCAGTTCATTTTGCAGGATGCGGTGAGCCAGCAGCATGCCGGCGGCTTTTCCGCCGATGCGCCCGGTGCCGATCTTGCGTTTACGGATCTCGGAAAGATCCTGGATGGTGAACCAGCGTTTGGCAATGTTGACATAGGGCAGCTGGTCGCTGATCATGGTGCGGATGAGCACCACGATCGATTCTTCCAGGTGGTGATAGTATTTTTTCTGTTCTTCTTCGGGCAGGCGCAGGATGGACCAGGCGTGTTCAAAGACGACTTCCTGGGGTGCCAGTTCGGGATTGAAATCGACCGTATGGCGGTCGGTCCTGATGCCGCGTTCGACCAGAACACGGGTTACGATCTCCTGAAAAAGATCAAATGAGAGATGCTGGCTGAAGAGCAGATCGGTGAGTTGGTCGCGCACACGGTTGGTGCGCTTTTCCCACACATCCGCGGGTTCTTCTCCCACTGGATTGTTGACACCCTCCCGCTGCTGTGATTGGATGGCCTTCTCGCGGATCTCTGATTTGAAATCGATCTTATTGATGATATTGCGCCGGAACAGCTCCTGGCGCATGATATGACGAATACGATCACTGAGGATCGGATACTGCCCGATCGCCAGGGTGATGCTCATCAAGCGGTCTGTGGAATTTGAAAAATCCTGCATAGGCTACATTATCCTTTGTTGAAATAAAAAGAAGCTGCACAAGAAGCAAGAGGATGATGATGAAAGATGACGAAAAACTTCTTCTTTGTGCAGCGATTATAACAAAATGACGCTCAATGCAATGATTACATAAATCCCGATTATCCGAGGTGCATTGGCATGATTACATGTAAGAAGGACTCATCGCCAACCGGACGCAGTAACCCGGGAGTGTTATTGGCATTGGTCTCGAGTATGGTGTTGGGGGTGCTGATGACGTCCAGAACGTTGATCAGGTAACTCACGTTGAAGGCGATCAACAGGTCGGGACCATCGATGTTGGCTTCGACCACGACCTCACCCGATCCGCGTTCTTCGGATTGGGTTGAGAATTCCACGATGCCGGGGCCTTCCTCCTGCGGCTGGATGTGCAGGCGGATAACGTTATTGCTCTCGCGGGCGATGATCTCAGCCTGACGGCATGCCTTGCGGAATTCAGTGGTGGTGATGGTGGTGGCTGTCTTGAAATTACGCGGGATGATGGCGTTGTAATCGGGGAACTTGCCTTCGATCAACTGTGAGACCACCTCGGCATCCTTGAGGTGGAAGATGGCTTGTCCGCGACCTTCAGGGACGACCATGCTGACGGATTCATCGCCATTGGTGGCGATGCGCGCCAGCTCGCTCAACGAGCGGGCGGGGATGATCACTTTGACGGGCGTGCTGACGGGAGTGGAGAGGGAGGCTTTGCGCACCGAGATGCGGAAACCATCCGTGGCTGCCAGTGTGATCTCGTTATTGCCGATCTCCATCATGACACCCTGCAAGACCGGGCGCGCCTCATCGGTGGAGGCGGCAAAACTGACCTGCTGGATCATTTCTTTGAAGTCGGCGATGTTCAATTCGACACTGCTCTGCAGGTCGGGGATGGGCATGGGCGGGAATTCTTGTGCGTCAATGCCCTTGATATCAAAATTAGAGGTGCCGCAGTGGATGTTGAGGGTCTGGGTGCGCGGGTTGAGGGTGAGATCCACGTTGTTGCCGGGCAATGTGCCCACCAGGTCTGCGAAAGTGCGCGCGGGGATGGTGATGGACCCCTCTTCCTGGATATCCGCGCCGATCCATTTGGTGATGCCCAATTCCAGGTTGGTGGCAGAAAGGCGCAGCCTGCCCTCATCCGTTGCGAGCAGGATGTTGTTCAAGACTGGCAGGGTGCTGCGGGGAGAAACCGCTCGGGTGACAATGCTGAGCCCATGAGCGAGTTGTTGCTGTGAGACTGTTAGTTTCATGCGTTTGATCCCTCCCGGAATGTATGGATTGTAAAAAGTATACAACGAGCGAAGGTAAATTTCCAGTCGTCCTGTTCTATTATAGTCGTGTAAGTGATTACAAAGTTGGTTAAATAAAAAACACAGCCCTGGTCATGACCAGGGCTGTGTGCTATTGCTTCGCTTATTGACACTTTATGTCGTAATCTGATGAATAGAAATTTTGATTATTTGGTGTTTTTATGTATACCAATAGATCAAGGTCACATGTTCCTGTTCCTCCACAGGGTTGATCAACAAATCTAACATCATAGTTGAAGGACCTGGTTCCGGCAGCGGTGAACTCGTACGAGAACTCCGCGGAGGGTCCAGCGGCATCATTCAGGTTATCCACAGTGAGGACCACTGTGCCGGGTCCATCGGTGGTGACTTTGATTTCGACTTTGAATATACCACTGGGGCAGGATGCGGTTTGTGAGCTGGTGTTGAACACTACGCTGGTGACCGCGAAGGGTGCTTGGGTGGCTGTGCCGACATAGATGTTGACCGAGTAGAGAGCTACGTTGACGCCCTGATCGGTCTTCAGCATCCAATAGCCGGTGTAGTAGCCATCCACGTTGGGGGCTTTCATCTTGACGCTGACGGTGGTGCTCATATTGGGGTTGACAACTTCCGAAAGTGGAATTTCTTCCTTTTCCGCATCCAATAGGTCGCCGCTATCGAAGACCAGCTTGTAATTGGTGTTCCAGGTGCAGGAACCGCCGTTGATGATGCGCCATTCCTTGGTAAAGGTGGCACCGCGGGCGATGACCGTGCCGTCTGGGATGGTCTCGCTGACCAGGTCGGCGATGAGGCAGTTCGCCGGCAGGGCTACAGCGGGCATGGTCGCGGTGGGCAGAGCCGCCGCATCAGCCGTGGGCGAGGGCAGAACGATCTGGGTCGGGGTGCTTTCGGGTGTGGGGGTTACTTGCGCAGTCATGGTGGCTGCCATGGCTTCCATGGTCTCCGCGATGGAGGTGGCGATGACGCTTTCTGCATCCACAGTGGGGGTTGCATCGGCATCAGTGCCATTGCATGCGGTCAATAGAAGCATAACGAGCATTAAACTGCTAATGATTGAGGTTATATGTTTCTTTTGCATTTTCCTATTATAACTGCTTTTTTAAAGGAATTTGGCGATTTCTAGCAAGGGTAGTATCCAGTGAAATGCAATAAAAGTGCTACTTTTTCCTGCTTCCTCGTAAAGCTTGCCCAATCTTACTGGCAAGAAAAAAGCCAGGTGCATGCACCTGGCTTTTGAACATTACATGTGGAGCGAAGTTTAGATCCAGCCGCGTAATTGCATGGCAGTGACCACACGATTGATGGCAACCATGTAGGCTGCATCACGCATGAATACCTTCTCGCCCTGGCTCATATCATATACGCTGCGGAAGGCTTCGGTGATCTTGTCATCCAGGCGTTCCAGAACCTCTTTGCGCGTCCAGTAGAAGTTCATATCATTCTGCACGCTTTCGAAGTAGGATACGGTCACGCCGCCGGCATTGCACAGGAAATCGGGGATGACGAAGACATCGTTGCTCTTGAGCACTTCGTCGGCTTCAGGGGTGGTGGGTCCGTTGGCGCCTTCGGCGATGATGCTAACCTTGTCACTGATCTGGTGCACGGTCTCGGCATTGATCTGTCCTTCGATAGCGGCAGGGATGAGGACATCCACGTCCTTCTGCAGCCATACGGAGCCGTCTTCGATCTTGTAACCGGCTGCTTTGGCTTTTTCTTTATCGATGGTGCCGTACTGGTCGGTGATGGATTGCAGGAAGCGCGCGTCGATGCCGTCCTCTTTCGAGACCACGTAGGAGGAGCGGTCGTGGCGATCCCAGTAGGATACACAGATGACCTTCCCTTTCAGGATCTCGTTATACCCGATAGCGGCATACTGCGCTACGTTCCCGAAGCCCTGGATGGCTGCGGTGCTCTTGGATGAATCCATCTTCATGCGCTGCATGGCTTCACGCAGGTTGAAGATGACCCCATAGCCGGTCGCTTCGGTGCGTCCCTGGGAACCACCGCCACCGACAGGTTTGCCGGTGATGACGCCGGGGGTGTATTGACCGGATAGCTTGGAATATTCATCCATCATCCAGCCCATCATCTGGGGTGTGGTGCCCACATCTGGAGCGGGGACGTCACGGCGCGGACCAATTGCCTGCCATACCTTTTGAATATAGCCGCGGCACAGGTGTTCTTTTTCACTGAGTCGCAGGGTTGCCGGGTCGACGATGACGCCGCCCTTACCACCGCCCAGGGGAATGTCAGCTACTGCACATTTCCAGGTCATCCAGGTTGCGAGTGCGCGTACGGTATCAACCGTCTCGGATGGGTGGAAGCGGATGCCGCCCTTGCAGGGACCGCGAGCATCGTTATGCTGTACGCGAAAACCCTCATAGACTTTCATACTGCCGTCATCCATGCGCACCGGGATGCGGAAATGATATTCACGCATGGGCCAGCGCAGGAATTCACGGACTTGCGGATCTAGCTGCAGTTGTTCTGCAACATGATCAAACTGCTGCTGCGCCATTTTGAAGGCATTGGTCGTTTCATTCATGTTTGATTCTCTCCACTGATCTGTATTAGGCAAAAATCGACAGGAATCGCATGGGAGGTCACCCTATCCCATTTACCTTTTAAATCGTACTAGTCTTAGTTTAAGTTATCCTGGAAAAGCGTCAAGATGAAGAACTTCGCCATTCGGGATGATGTCTTACGGCATCATATTTTTCAATTTCAGTGCGGTTTATTCTATCAGGGCATCTTTCAGGATCTGGCGCGTCTTCTGCGGGTCGGCTTTGCCCTGGCTGGCGCGCATGACCTGCCCGAAGAACCAGTTGAAAAGGGTCTCTTTGCCGGCTTTATAACTGGCGACCTCATCCGGATGGGCTTGGATGGTCTCTCGCACTAGCGCTTCCAGTTCATCGCTGGAGGAGATCTGCTGCAGTCCTTTTTCTTGCAGAATGGTCTCAGCCGAACTGCCGGAGCGCAGCATTTCCTTGAGGATGCTCTGTGCGCTGTTCTTGTTGATGGCTTTATCCTGATGCAGGTGGATCAGTTCCAGCAAGCTGGAAGGAGATACTTTGAGGTCAGCGATGTTCTCTCCGCTGTTGTTCATCCAACTGAAGATATCCCCCAATACCCAATTGGCGACCACCTCTGGCTGGATGCCCTCTGCATATTGGATGGCTTCATCAAAATAGCGGCTGATGTTCTTGTCCTGGATGAGCGCTTCGCTTTTTTCTATGGGCAGCGCATATTCATCGCTGTAGCGCACACGTTTCTGTGCGGGTGTCTCGGGCATGTTGGCAGCGATCGTATCGATCCAATCCTGCTCGATGATCAACGGAGGCAGGTCGGGTTCGGGGAAGTAACGGTAGTCGTGTGCTTCTTCCTTGGAGCGCTGGCTGAAGGTGCGGTTGTTGCTCTCATCCCAACCCAGCGTTTCCTGTGCGACGGTTCCGCCACCTCTCAATATCTTCTCCTGGCGTTCCATCTCGTACAGGATGGCTTTCTCCATGGAGTGGATGCTGTTGAGGTTCTTGATCTCGACGCGTGTGCCGAGGGGGGCATTCTCATTTTCGCGCATGGAGAGATTGGCTTCAAAACGCATAGCGCCTTTTTCCATGTCACCGCTGGTGATGTCGATGGCGCGCAGCAGCAGACGCAGCTCCTGGCTGTAGGCACGCACTTCTTCCACGGTGTGCATGTCGGGCTCTGTGACGATCTCCAGCAGGGGAATACCGGCGCGGTTCAGGTCCACCAGGGAATAGGGTTCTCCCTTGTCGTTCACATGCTCCAGTTTTCCGGTATCCTCTTCCAGGTGCGCGCGCGTGATGCGGATCTTCTTCTCGCCTTGTGCGGTTGAGACGTAGATCCATCCTTCGTAGGTGATGGGATATTCATATTGTGATATCTGGTATCCCTTGGGGAGGTCAGGATAGAAATAGTTCTTACGGGCGAAGATACTGCGTTGGGCGATGCTGCAGTTGAGCGCCAACCCGGCACGGATGGCATATGCCACTGCTTGTTTGTTCACAACGGGAAGCGTTCCCGGCATGCCCAAACAGACCGGGCAGACAGCCGAATTGGGTTCTGCAACGATCGGATCAACGACCGGGCAATTGCAAAACATCTTGGATTTTGTTGATAGTTCTACGTGTACTTCAAGACCGATATCGGTTATATACTGCATGGCTCATCTCTGGACGGTGAATTGTCCATGATTTTACCATCCAGATAGCTTTCAACTAGAGCGATTTTACAAATTGGTCAATTCTGTCCAGAGCTTCTTCGATCTGGTCAGCAGCGGTGGCGTAGGAACAGCGCACAAAACCTTTACCCGCTTCTCCAAAGGCGACACCCGGAACGACAGCGACCTGTTTTTCATGCAGCAGGCGTTCAGCGAAGGCGGTTTCATCCAATCCGGTCTGGCTGACCTTGGGGAAGACGTAAAAAGCACCTTTGGGTTCAACCGTGGGCAGCCCGATGTGATTCAAACCCTGCACGATCAATTTACGCCTACTGTCATACTCTGCGCGCATGGCTTCTACATGCGGTTCGCCTTCTCTGATCGCGGTCACCCCTGCAAACTGGGAGACGGTGGGGGCGGTCATGATGGTGTACTGATGCACCAGCGCCATACCTTTCACCAGTTCAGCGGGCGCGGCAATGTAACCCAACCGCCAGCCGGTCATGGCGTAATCCTTCGAGAATCCACCGATCAGGATTGTGCGTTTGCGCATACCTGGCAGAGCGGGGAAGCAGACATGCTCGACCCCGTAGACGAGGCGGTCATAGATCTCATCTGAGATGACCAGCAGGTCATTCTTCTCAGCGATGCGTCCCAATTCCATCAGGCATTCGCGCGTAGCAACAGCTCCGGTGGGATTGTTGGGGTAATTAATGAGAACTGCTTTTGTACGCGTTGTGACGGCTTTCTCGATGGAGGGGATGGGTAGGTCAAAATTATCCTCCATACGAGCAGGAACTTCGATGGGAACGCCGCCAGCCAGGGATACCTCTGGCTGATAGGAGACAAAACAAGGGGTGGGGATGATGACCTCATCGCCATTCTCGAGGATGGCATTGGCTGCCAGGTAGAGCGCTTCAGAGCCGCCAACCGTGATGATTATCTCAGTGTTGGGGTCATAAGAAACACCATACATCTTTTGCAGGTGATCTGCGATCGCCTGACGCAGTGGTGCGATACCCGCGTTGGAGGTGTAATGCGTTTCCCCATTCAGCAGCGCTTGCACACCGGCTTTCAGGATCGGTTCGGGAGTGGTGAAATCCGGCTCACCGATACCCAATGAAATGATATCTTTCATACTAGCGGCGATGTCAAAGAATTTTCGGATGATGGATGGCTGGATATTCTGGACTTTGCGGTTCAGGTAATTCTTTTGCATCGTTGCTCCTTGGGCGGTTTGCCGTTCTTAGGAAAAATTTCATAGTAGTATATATGAGGTTTTCCCGAAACGCCAGTTCAATTATTATGAAATTTGGTAAAAGAAAATCCTGGATCTTAGATCTCGATCCAGGAATTATCTCCGATGTTCATTTGTTCAGCTCTGCCATTGACCGTGGCGTTGCGTCCGATGAGCGAATTCTCCAATACCATCTCACTGATACTTGCCCCATCCTCAATGATGGAGTTGCGCACTAGCGCATTGGTGATCTCGCAGTTGGATGAGATGGAGACGTGTGGGCCGATCACGCTGGATGTGATGTTCGCATCGGGGTGAATGTAGACGGGCGGAACGATGGTCACACCCTTGCGCTGCAATGCTTGCTGGGTGTTATCCCGGTCATTGTCGAGCAGGTATTTATTGGTCTCGAGCAGGGCTTCTGGTTTACCAGCGTCCAACCAGGTTTCGACCTTGTTGGTCTTCAATACGGCGCCTTTCTCGATCATGATGTTGATGGCATCCGCCAGGAAGTATTCACCTTTGAGGCTGATATCCTTATCCATTTGCTCCTGGATGGCAGACATCAACTGCTGCCCTTCGTGGAAGTAGTAGAAGCCGACCACCACCAGGTTGTTCTTCATGTCGGTCGGTTTCTCGATCAGGCGAGAGATGAGACCTTCTCCATTGACCTCGGCAACGCCGAAGCGGCGCGGGTCAGGCACAGGTTTTACCCAGGCAACCCCATCCTCCTTGGCATTAGCCAGGAAGCTGAGATCGGTCTCGATGAGCGTATCTGAGAAAGCCATCAGCATGGGACCCTGCAGCAGGTCGCGCGCCAGGTAGAGCGCATCGGATTGCCCGCGCATGTGTTCCTGCACCACGAAATGGACCTTCTTTTCTGGGTGATGTTCGCGAATATAGGGCTCGATCTGTTCACCCTGGTTGGGTCCGATGATGAGTACATATTCGGCATGTTCGATATCGGGAACGCTGCTGAACTGGTCGAGTACGTAATCGAGCACAGTTTTTCCGGCAACGTGGATGAGTGGTTTAGGTTTGCTCCAAGTGTGCGGTCGCATCCTGGTGCCAAGACCAGCCATGGGAACCGCGATCTTAAAATTGCTGTTCAATTAACCCTCCGCTTGAAATGGTGGCATGATTGTAACGCATAACGCTGATGGTTGACAATTATGCGTATTTTGATTATACGTTGTTGAATTCGATGAGGGAGTATTGAAAAACATCAATTAACGCGTAAATCCGCATTGGGAGAACTTAACAGAAAAAGCCAGCGCTGGGCTGGCTTGAGTGCCGAAGGTGGGAATCGAACCCACAATCCCGAAGGAACACGAGTTTGAGTCGTGCGCGTCTGCCTATTCCGCCACTTCGGCGTGTGTAGAGCAAAGTATATCCAAATTCCAGATACCGGTCAAGGCAGCATGCAGGCTTATTTCGGGTTAGAATTGGTGCAGCAAGAATATCTTATTTCTTTATCGAGGAAAACCATATGAAGCTAGGAATCATTGGTCTGCCCCAATCGGGAAAGACGACCATTTTCAACGCGCTCACCCGCGCCTCACAACCCACTGATATGTCATCCGGTAAAATGGAGATGCACACCGGTGTGGTGGATGTCCCCGATCCGCGCGTGGATGCCCTGGTGGAGTTCTATCAGGCCAAGAAGACTGTTTATGCCAAGGTGACCTATGTTGACATCGCTGGTCTGGGGAGCGGCAATCAGGGTGCAATCTCCGGCTCGCTGCTCAATCAGCTCTCACAGATGGATGGTTTCATCCATGTGGCGCGCTGTTTTGAGGATGAGAATGTGCCGCATGTGTTGACCAGCATTGACCCGGCGCGTGATATTGCCAACATGGACGCTGAACTGCTGCTGAACGACCAGATCAAGGTCGAGTCAAAATTGAGCCGCTTGCAGGAAGACGGGCGCAAGGGCGGGCGTGATAAGGGCGAGATCGAACGTGAATTGAAATTGTTCGAGAAGTTGAACGAGACCCTGATGAATGAAACACCCCTGCGCGAGCTTACCCTCAGCGAGGATGAAGAGCGTTTGATCCAGGGTTATGGCTTCCTGACGCGCAAGCCTATGCTGGTGGTACTGAACCTGGCGGAGGGTCAGGCTGCCCCGCAGATCGACACATCTACTACGGACTACAAGATGATCCCCCTGCAGGGCAAGATCGAGATGGAGATCGCCCAGCTGCCGGAGGAAGAAGCGCAGGTCTTTCTGGATGAATACGGTATTGAGGAACCCGGCTTGAATCGCATGATCCGTGAATCATATGAGGTGCTGGGTCTGTTCTCGTTCTTTACTGCTGGTGAGAAGGAAGTGCATGCCTGGACCGAGCATGTGGGTGCCACCGCACCCGAGGCCGCCGGCACCATCCACAGCGATATGCAAAAAGGCTTCATCCGCGCCGAAGTGATCGCCTACGCTGACCTGATGGATGCCAGATCGATGGCAGAAGCCCGCAGCCGCGGCAAGCTGCGCCTGGAAGGCAAGAATTATGTGGTGCAGGATGGTGACATCCTTGAGATACGTTTCAATATTTAGAATGATCTTCAAATAAAAGAAAAGAGATGGCAGTTCGATTGCCATCTCTTTTTTGTATCGGGTGGGAAATCTTATTTTCTCAGGAGGTCATCCAGGCTCTGGAAATTGACGCGCGAGGTCATGTCCAGGCTGACGGGGGTGACCGAGACCAGCTTGTCTTTCATAACGGTCAGAACATCGCTGTCTGCGGGCAGGTTCTCATCGATCTTGATGTGGGCATTGAAGCGTCCCTCATCTTCCCAGGTGCCTTCACGGATCAGGTAGGGGTTAAAGTAGCGTCCGTTGGCGACGCGCGTGATGCGCCAGGGAGTTTCAGGGGTGGCGGCGTGCGGGATGACCACGTTGAGCAGATCTACATCTGGCGGCATTTGCTTCTCAAGCATGCGCTCTGCGAAAAGTCGTGTGAAATGGGCGGCAATGGAAAAGTCGATGTCAAAATAGGTGTCCCAATCTTCCTGCAGGATCTGGTACGAAGCAGCCAGGGAGGGAATGCCCAATGATGCGGCTTCGATGGCGGCTCCCACCGTGCCGGAATAGGAAATGTCGGTACTCAGGTTCTCGCCATAATTGATGCCGGACACGACCAGATCAGGTTTCTGCGGGACGATCTCGAACAGCCCGTGCAGCACGGTCTGTGAGGGAGTTCCACCCACCGCATACACATCCCATTTCTGGTCATTGATGATCTTGACCCGTTTATCGATCCTACCATCATCGTGGCGCCCAAAACCGCGCCCCATGGCTGAGCAGCGCTCGCGCGGAGCGGCAACGGTGACAAAAGCGATCTTTGCCAGTTCCTGGGCGGCAGCCCACAGCCCTGGTGATTCGATACCGTCGTCATTGGTGAGGAGGATGTGTTTCTTGTTTGGTTTCATGCTAGACCTGTGCGTTTTAAAATAATAGGAGCGGGTATGCCGCTCCGGTGATGGTGCCCCCGGCAGAATTCGAATCTGCAACCTTTTGCTCCGCAAGCAAACGCTCTATCCAATTGAGCTACGAGGGCATGT
>NPIF01002145.1_pt2 | contig 21552 bp, 23 predicted proteins | sample 8637461 | NCBI WGS metagenome assembly NPIF01 (sample SAMN07420641, study PRJNA396082) | bioreactor metagenome | isolation source: sample BR12 brine-fed electro-methanogenic bioreactor BR | place: Japan: Kochi | collected 2016-12-09
CCGAACAAAGAAAAGTAACCCGGAGTAGGGGGACGGAATCCCCCGTCAAAATCAGCGCGCGTAGCGCACAACCGGAGTAGAGCGCCGGAATCCCCCGTCAAAATCAATCCGCGCGACAGCGCGCTCCACCCGGAGTAGGAGGACTGCCCCGCTTAAATACATCGCGTGCTGCCCACGCAGATCAACGATCTGCCATCAAGCCCTAACCGCCCTCGGCCAAAGCTCCTGCGCCGCATCCCCGCTCAGATTGGTCAGCCGCGCCGCATCGACGATGCGCAGCAGGCGCCCGCCGGGCTGCATCCAGATGATCTTGTCGCGGGTCATGCGCGACAACACCCGGCTCACGGTTTCCAGGGTCAGGCCGAGCATTTCCGCCATATCGGTGCGCGACAGCGGCAGGGGGATTTCGTGCACGTCGTCGGATTCCGCGCGCAGTATCGACAGCAGGAACGAGGCGACGCGCTCTGTGGAACTCATCAACCCCAGATTGCGGATCATGGCGTTGGAGTGCTGCAGCTGGTGATTGAGCGCGCTGATGACGCGCAGCGAGAGCTGCGGGTTGTATTCCAGCAGCTGCAGCATGTCCTTGTAACGTACGGCGCAGACCTCGATGGGGGTGACCGCCTCCGCCGTGTAGGGATAGCGCTCGTCGCTCAGGGCCTCCAGGCCGATGAACTGCCAGGCGGCGCCGAGGCGCAGGCCCTGGTTGCGGCCGTCGGGCAGGGCGGTGGTGAGTTTGACGTAGCCGGACTTGAGCAGGAACAAGTGGGTGGTCGGCGTGCCCTCGCGGAACAGCACGGCCTTGGGGTCATAGGACTTTTTGTGGATCACGCCGTGCATGCGGCAGACCTGGGTGCCGGTCAGGCCGGAGAACAGCAGGGATTCACACAGCAGGCATTCGTCTTGGCGGCAGGGGCAGGCATTCATGGGGCGTTGTCACTCTAGGGTTCGGCGTCGTCTTAAGCCAGGTTGGCGACTCCCTTCAGAACTACCTCCTTGGAGGTATCAACCCTCGGCAAGTGGCTTAATGATAAGCAGCATATTCCTTAAATGCATCTGTTTTGTGATAAAAAATCCAATAAAAACCGATACTTATTGATATATAGCAAAATTGTGCATGGCTTTGTGGACGACACTGCCCGACACTATCTCCTCCGTTATCCGACCTAGGTTTCCGGGAGCAACAAAGATGGATGCAGCCAACCTGCTCGGCCTGCTGGCCGGCACGCTGACCACGGCGGCATTCCTGCCGCAGGTGATCAAGACCTGGCGCAGCCGTTCCGCCGGCGACATTTCGCTGGTGATGTTCGCGCTGTTCAGTCTGGGCGTATTGCTGTGGATCGTTTATGGTTTCAGCGTCGGCGCGGTGCCGGTGATCGTGGCCAACGTGATCACCCTGCTGCTGTCGATGACCATACTGGTGTTCAAGATTCGCTATAAATAAGCGCGAGGAAAATCATGCCGCAGAACAATGCAGTGAATGAAGAGCGAATTGCAGAAATGAAGTTGTTGGCGTTGTTCAACCTGGCGTCGATGCAGGAAGGCCTGAAGGTGCACAGCAGCGCCGGTGCGGCGGCGGTGGCCGCGGCGCAGCGGCTGCATGACAAGGGATTGGCGACCCTGCCCGACGGCGGCTATCTCACCGACCTGGGGGTGGAGGCGGCGGAGCATCTGCAAGCCGCATTGACCATTCTGGAGGGGTAATCCCCCGGCGTACCGCTAAATCCTGACAAGATGAACAAGATGTCACAGGATTAACAAGATCATACTTATCTTGTTCGATCTTGTTCATCCTGTCAGAGGTTTTCTCCCGGCGGCTACCGCTTGCCGTAATCGAGCCGTACGCGCACGGCTTCTTCCTGATCCAGCTCTTCCAGCCTGACCACGATCTCGGTCAGCGCCTTTTCCAGTTCCGGCAGCAGGACATCCTCCAGGGCGCGGGCGCGCCGTTCAGTGCGGCGGTATTCCTGCAACAGACGCTCCAGGTTGCCGCTGTAGCAGGCCAGCACGGCGCTGCGCTGCACCAGTTCGCGGAACAACTGGGCGCAGCGCCGTGCCTCCGGTGACGGGTCGACCGCGGCGACCGGTTCGCGGTCGCGCAATTCCAGGCTGCACTCGACCAGGCGTACGCCGAGAAAGCGGCGAGGCTGCTGCCGCAGCACGGCGTCATCCAGTTCCAGGGCGGGATGCACCTGCAATCCCTGCAGGCCGTGGCGCGCCGCGGCATCGGCCAGTGCGGCGGCGGCCGTGCGGTGCAGGCGCAGGTAATCGCGTTGCAGCTGTTCGTACTCATCCAGCTGACGCAGGATTTCGGCGGCCAGCAGCAGGCACTTTTCGTCCAGGAAGCGGTAGCCGTCGCGGATCACCTGGCGTTCCTCGCGCAGCTCCAGCAGCACCGAGGGCGTGGCGATGAGTTGGCGGCCCTCAGCCATTGCCGGTCTCGATATGCGCGGCGATCTGCGCGTCGGACAGCCGGTGCAGTTCGTTGCGCGGCAGCCTGCGCAGCAGCTTCCAGCCCAGCTGCATGCTTTCCTCCAGAGTGCGCGCCTCCTCCTGCTGCACCAGCTCCTGCTCGAAGGCGTCGCCGAATTCCAGATACTTGCGATCCAGCTCCGGCAGGCCATCGACGCCCACCACGCTGGCCAGCACGCGTACCTGCACGGCACGTGCGTAGGCGGCGTAGAGCTGGTTGGACAGGGCGGGGTGATCGGGGTCGGTGTAGCCCTCGCCGATGCCGTCCTTCATCAGACGCGACAGCGACGGCAACACCTTGACCGGCGGGTAGATGCCGCGTCGGTCCAGATCCCGATCCAGCACCATCTGGCCTTCGGTGATGTAGCCGGTGAGATCGGGGATCGGATGGCTGATGTCGTCCGAGGGCATGGTGAGTATGGGCAGCTGGGTGAGGGAACCGCTGCGGCCGCGGATGCAGCCGGCGCGCTCGTACAGGGCGGCTAGGTCGGAATACATATAGCCCGGATAGCCCTTGCGGCTCGGCACCTCGCCGTGGCTGGCGGAGACCTCGCGCAGGGCCTCGCAGTAGTTGGTCATGTCGGTGAGGATCACCAGCACATGGCGGCCCTCGACGAAGGCCAGGTATTCGGCGGCGGTGAGGGCATAGCGCGGCGTCAGCAGGCGCTGGGTGCTGGAATCGGAGGCGAGGTTGAGGAATATCACCGTGTGTGCCAGCGCGCCGCTGTTCTCCATGGCGCGGCGGAAATTCTCGGCGGTGTGGTAGGGCGTGCCGATGCCGACGAAGACGATGGCGAAGTCGTTGCTGCTGCCGCCGCGCAGGCGTGCCCGCCGCGCGATCTGGACCGCAAGGCGTTCGTGCGGCATGCCGCCGCCGGAGAAGATGGGCAGCTTCTGGCCGCGCACCAGGCTGTTCATCAGGTCGATGGTGGAGACGCCTGTTTCGATGAAATCCTGCGGCTGGGCGCGCTGCGCCGGGTTGATGGCGAGGCCGTCGATGCGCAGGTTGTTCTGGGCCGCGATGGGCGGACCGCCGTCGATGACCTTGCCGACGCCGTTGAAGATGCGGCCCAGGATGTCCGGTCCCACGGCGAAGTGCAGCGGCTCGCCGAGAAAGCGCACCCGCGTCTCGCTCAGCGACAGCCCGTCGGTGCTCTCCAGCACCTCCACCGTCATGACTTCGTCGTCCAGCGCGGCGACGCGTCCCTGCCGCGCCTTGCCGTCGCGGCCGTACACCTCCACCGCCTCGTTGAGGCCGACATTGACCGTGCGGCGCAGGAACAGCAGCGGTCCCTGGATGCCGGTGATGTTGCCTTCGGTGTAGAGATTAGGGCGCATCGACTAACAACCCATATAAACCACGGGGGACACGGGGCGCACGGGGACTTTCCCGGGCCAACTCCTCGTGTGCTCCGTGGTTGAGCGTGTGCTGAGCTTCATTTCATTCCCTCGTCGCTGATGAGGCCGGATTCAGCCGCGCGAAGGCGGATTCCAGTTCGGCGCCGAGGGCGTCGTATTTTTCCAGTTCGTTCTCGCCCAGCTCCTCGCCCATGCGGTGCAGGCTGCGCAATATGGGCAGCGCCTGCAATTGTTCCACTTCGACGCCGGCTTCCAGCGCCTTTTCGGCCAGGGTGAGGAAGCGGGCGATGAGGTGCATCATGGCGCTCTGCCGCTGCGGCGAGCAGAAGCGGTCCACCGGCGACAGCGACGACTGGCGCAGAAAGCCCTCGTTGATCAGCTCGGCGCACAACAGCGTCAGCTGTTGCGGCGGCGGCAGCGCATCCTTGCCGACGATGCGCGCCATGCGCTCCAGCTGGGTCTGCTGTTCCAGCAGGGCGAGGAAGCGGCGCCGCGTCGTTGCCCATTCCGGATTGCCCGCCGCCTGCCACCAGGCCTCCAGTTCGGTCACGTCCTCGGAGTAGGAAATGAGCGGATGGATGGCGGGATAGAAGCGGGCGTGGGCACGGGCATAGTCCAGCGCCCACAGGCAGCGCACATAGCGCTTGGTGTGGGTGGTGACCGGTTCGGAGAAATCGCCCGAGGGCGGACTCACCGCGCCAATGATGGTGAGCGAGCCCTCGCTGCCGGACAGGGTTTTCACCCGCGCGGCGCGCTCGTAGAAACCGGCCAAGCGGCTGGACAGATAGGATGGATAGCCGCCTTCGCCGGGCAGTTCGCCCAGGCGCCCCGACACCTCGCGCAGGGCCTCGGCCCAGCGGCTGGTGGAATCGGCCATCAGCGCCACGTGCAGGCCCTGATCGCGGAAATACTCGGCCACCGTGATGCCGGTGTAGATGCTGGCCTCGCGCGCCGCCACCGGCATGTTGGAGGTGTTGGCGATGATGATGGTGCGTTCCATCAGCGGCCGGCCGGTCTGCGGGTCCTCCAGCTGCGGGAACTCGTGCAGCACGCCAGCCATTTCGTTGCCCCGTTCGCCGCAGCCGACGTAGACGATGATGTCGGCGTCGCAGCCCTTGGCCAGCGCTTCCTGCAATACGGTCTTGCCGGTACCGAAGCCGCCGGGCAGCGCCGCCTTGCCGCCGCGGGCCACGGGGAACAGCGCATCCAGCACGCGCTGGCCGGTGAGCATCGGACCGCTCGCCGGCAGGCGCTGCGCCACCGGGCGGCTCTTGCGCACCGGCCAGCGATGGCTCATGGCGATCTCGCGGCGGTGGCCGTCCGGGGTTTCCAGCACACACAGCGGCACGTTGTCGGCATGTTCGCCGGCGGCGGCGATGGACAGCACCTTGCCCTGCACGTCGGGCGGGATCAGGCACAGCTGCGCCCGGCCCTGGCGCGGGGTGACGCGGCCGAAGCTCTGGCCGGGGGCGAGGCGCTGGCCTTCCTGCACGGTCGGTTCGAAGGGGAAGGTCGTGGCCGGCAGATCGTACATGCCGGGCTGCACGTAAACGGAGTCGGCGCTGCGCGCCAGGGGGCGCAGCAGGCCGTCGAAGATATTGCCCAGCAGGGCCGGGCCGAGGGGGACCGCCAGCGCCAGGCCGCTGCCCTCGACGCCGTCGCCGGGGCGCAGGCCGCTGGTGTCCTCGTACACCTGCACCACGATTTCGTCGTGCTCGATGCGTATCACTTCGCCCAGCAGGCGGCGCTCGCCCACGTTCACCGCCTCGTTGATGTAAAACGGCCCCTCGCTGCGGGCGCGCAGCACCGGGCCGCCGATCCAGCTCAGCACGGCGCGGCTCACGGCGTCACCTCGGTGCGCGATTGCTCGGCGTTGAGCAGGCGGTGCAGCTGGGCCAGTAGTTGCGCCTCGATGGAGTCACGGTCGGCCAGCAGTCCCTCCAGCGTGCCGTCGAGGCAGGCGCCGTCGGCGCAGATGCGCAGCCCTGCATGCATCTGGCCATCGGCACGCAGCTGCGGCTCCACGCCGCAGTGTTCGCGTATCGCCTCCAGCTGTGCGGCGCATTCGGCGGTGTCCCAGCCGGGCGGGTGTTCGATGACCCAGGCGCAGCGCGGCAGCAGTTGCATCGCCTGGCGCAGCAGGGTGCGCACCCACAGCCGCCGTTGCGTCGCCGCCTTCCAGCGCTGCAGCGCCGCCTGGCCCAGCAGTTCCCAGCCCTGCCGCAACAGCAGCAGGGCGGTGCGGTGCTGCTGCTGGCGGGCGCGGGTTTCCAGTTGGGCGCGGGTGGCGTCGAGCTTTTCGTTGCCACGCCGCCGTTCGGTGACGATGGCCTCGTGCATGCGCGCCCGGGCCTCGCCGTAGGCCTGTGCCAGCAGGCTGTGGCGCCGCTCCTGCGCCTGCGCCAGCAACTGGTTACAGCGCTCCGCCCGGTGCCGCTCCACCAGATCCAGCAGCGTTTCCACCTGGGCGTCCAGTACGCTGTGCGGTTCGCTCATACCCGCATCCCCAGTTGCGTGCGGATACGCGTGGTGAGATCGCGCATCGGCACCTGTTGCTGGATGTCCGGCACGATGAGCACCTGCGGCCGGGTGGCTGCCAGCACCTGCGCCAGTTCGCCGGCGGGCAGCTGGCGCGCCTGTTCCACCCCGAGCAGCAGCAGCTCGGTTTCGGCGCAGGCCCAGCGAAACGTCTCCAGCAGATCGGCGGCGGCCGGGCTGCGCGTGCGCATTCCGGCGAGGCGGTAGCCTGCGGCGCTGGTTTCGTCACCGAGATAAATAGGGACCACGCTTCCGGGCTCCTTAGTAATTGAATTCAAAATTCAAGATTCAAAATTGAAAGCAAAAAACACATTTTCTTGCAGAGTCTTGAATCTTGAATCTTGAATCTTGAATCGGTTTCAAACCAGCCGATTCAAAATCAGTATCGAAATGATCAGGCCGTAGATGGCGATGCCTTCCGCCAGGCCGACCAGGATCAGTACGCGGCCGAGCAGTTCCGGCTTCTCCGCCAGGGCGCCGATGGCGGCGCTGCCGACCATGGCCACCGCGTAGCCGGCGGCCAGCGACGACATGCCGGTGGCGAGGGCGGCGGCGAGAAAGCCCCATTGCAGCACGCCCGGCGGCAGGCTGGCGGCGGCCGCCGCCGTCTCGGCGGCGCGCGCCGGGGCGATGCCGAGCAGGACGGTGGCGCCGAGGGCGACTACGGCGGCCAGGGCGACCATGAAGGCGGCGATCTTGGTGCGTGCACTCATTGCGTACTCCTCATGCTTGCTTGCGTGATCGGGGCGGTGCGGGCAGGGGACGGAAGCGGCGTCCCTCGCCGCGCAGGAAACGGATGAAGAACTCGAACAGCACCAGGCGGGTGACCTGGATCGACACCACCAGTCCTTCCAGAATAATGATCACCACGTTGCCCAACAACAGAATGATGGCATACAGCAGCGGGTGACCACCGGCCTCGGCCAGTCCCACCACCGCCACCGACAGGCCGGAGTGGGCCAGGGCGAAGGCGCCGACGCGGGTGAAGGACAGGGTATTGACGATGAGCTGCATGGTGTATTCGAGCAGGCGGCCCAGGGCGCTGCCCAGGGCGCGCATATCGCCGTGGGCCTGGTGCAGGCGGCCGGCGAGATACCAGGCCAGTCCGGCCAGGGCGCCGATGGCGGCATAGGGGGTGAGCAGCAGCCCGAGCAGGCTGAGGTAGGTGAGCAGCAGGGCGGCGTCCAGTTCGATCCACCAGCGCAGATCGCCGCGCCACCACGCCTCGACGCCGTTGAGCAGCAGGCCCAGCAGCAGCAGCAGTACGCCGCCGACGAGGGGGATGCCCAGGATCAGCAGCGGTTCGGCGAGCGGATGCTGCCAAAGCGCCGGAATGATGTCCTCGCGGCTGAACACGCTGCCGAACAGCACGCCGAAGGCCATGGAGGAAAGACCGCCGGGTACCAGCAGGCGCAGGGTGGGAAAACGGCGCGCCAGCAGCAGGCCGGCGAGGAACAGCACCAGACCCTGGCCGACGTCGCCGAACATGTAGCCGAACAGCAGCGGCACGATCAGCACCAGCAGGCGGCTGGGATCGGCCTCGTTCTGTGCCGGGGTGCCGAGCAGGCGCGCGAACAGTTCGAAGGGTTGGGCCCAGCGCGGGTTGTTGAACACCATGGGCGGGGCCTTGTCGCGCGGCGGCTCGGGAAAGCGCAGCAGGGCGCGGGCATCGGCGCGGGCCAGCGCCTGTTGCAGCGCGGAGCCGTCGAGATCGGAGGTCCAGCCGGTGACCCAGGCGAAGGTTTCGCTCACCGGCAGGGCCTCGACGTGGGTGAGAAACCACTCCAGCCGGGCGATGTCGCCCAGGGCCTCGGCCAGCTCGTGTTCCTCTTCCAGCCCCGCCAGCCGCTCCTCCAGCTGGCGCTGTTCCACCGCGATGGCGTCGGTGCGTCGGTTCAGCGCCTGCAAGGAGGCTGCGGTACTGCGTTCCAGCCAGGGCGGGATGTGCATCGGCCGCCCCTTGAGCAGGGTCAGCTCCTGTTCCAGTACATCGATCTCCCCCGGCGGTCCCACCACCAGCAGGAAGTCGTGCACCTTGCCGTGCACCATGCTGCTGAGTACTGCGGCGGGCAGCTGGGCGATACGGGTGCGTGGCGGCAGTACGAACAGCCGCGCCGCCAGCGCCGGTCCGCTGCCCGGCAGCAGGCCCAGATCGAGCCGTGTTTCACCCAGGGCCAGCAGCATCTCGCGCAGCATCTCCAGTTCGTACAGTTCGCCGCGCAGTGCCTCGCTGCGCCGTACCGTGGCATCGGCGGAATCACGCCAGGCATTGAGATGGCGCAGGGCGTTGTTGAGGGTGTCCACCGGGCGGCCGGGCAGGTCGGACGGGTGCAGCTGGTCCTGCGGCCAGTAGTGGTGATAGCGCTGGGCCAGGCGGTTGTACTCCTCCAGACGGCCGCGCAGGTCGGGGAGGATCACCGGTGTGGCGGTCTCGCTGTGGGTTTCCAGTTCCACCGCGCCGGTGCGGGCCAGGGTCTCCACCGCCAGGGTCAGATCCTCGCGCGCGGTGAGCAGCTCGAACCAGCGTGCCGGCGCCGGCCGCAGGCTGAAGGTGCTCACGAGGCACGCTCCAGGGGAAACAATGCCAGCCGAATGAGCAGGCCGCGCAGCCGTTCCAGGCCGAGGCCTGCCAGGGCCAGGTAGTAAAAGGCCGCGGCGGCCTGGCGCGGATGGCGGCGGAAGCCCAGACGCAGGCGCTGTTCCAGCCAGTCGCGGGCGCGGGCGCTGTCCTGGGTGAGATCGGCGCGCAGGGTGGCGAAATAGCGGTTGAGCAGGCCGGCCAGCCGCTCCAGTGCGGCGCGGTCGGCGGCCGTGGTTTCCGCCGGCCACAGCCCGCGCCAGTGGGCGGACCAGGCGGCGGCCAGGACCTGTCCATCGGCGGGGCCGGTCAGGAGCGGGGCGTATAGCGAGTCGCGCAGGGCCTGCAGGCGGAGGGCCTGCATGTTGTGGCCATAGGGTTTGAGGCGTTCATCGGCCAGCACCCAGGCCGGGGTGGCGGCGGCGCCGAGCAGGTGCTGTACGGCCGGCAGGTCCGGCAGCACGCCGCACCAAGCCACGGCCGGCCGCCATGGCGGCGGCAGCCAGTGCGCCACCTCGTCGATGAGCTGGCGCAATTGCTGGCGCAGGGCTTTTTCCATGGTATGGCCGTCGCTGTGGGCGGCGATATTGAGCAGCCAGGGGCGCAGGCCGGTGGTGCGTGCCGTCTGCAACAGGTGCGGCAGCGAGGAGATACCCTCCAGGCGGCGCCAGGCCGGACTTTCGGGCAGCTGGCCGTAGCGGGCCTGCAACCGGGTCTGGACGTAGGCGAACTGGCTGAGTTCAGTCATCGGCGGCGTCAGTCAGGGATTCGGCCAGCCGCGTCACCGCCGCCGCCAGAATCTCGCGCATCTCATCGCTGAGGGCATTGATCTCGGCACCGGGGGGCTCCTGTGCCAGCAGGGCGTCTACCTGGCGGCCGAGGGCCAGGCCGCAGCGTGCGTGTACCTGGCCGATGCGGGCGTCGGTGCGGGTGTGAATACGGTGGGCCTGCCGCTGCGCCGCATCAAGCAGGGCCGCGGCCTGCCGTTCGCACTCGGCGACGGCCTCATGGGCGGCGCGCTCGGTTTCCAGCACGCGGTTCATTGCCTCTTCAACGGAATTCTGCTGCTGGGCCATGTGTGGGTTCCATTGCAGGGTGATGACCGGGCGGTCGTTGCGCATGCCGTGCAACTGCGCACCTTCATACCTGTCATTCGGCATATATCCGGGTTAAGCTTAACCCGGAAATTTGGTGAATGACATGCGCCCCCGGTCATTCTCGGCGAATTGCACAGGAACGAGTCGATGGCTGAATACCAGTTTCTTCCGCGCCAGGAATTGCAGCGTCTGTTCGACAGATTGCGTATTGCCGGATTTCACTGCGTCGGACCGATGGCGCACGACGGCACCATCGTCTATGGGCCGCTGGCCGACGCCGCCGCATTGCCGCGCGGCCTGCACGATAGACAGGCGCCGGGCAGCTACCGGCTGGAACAGGATGGCAGCGCACGCTGTTTTGCCTGGGCCAACGGACCGCAGGCACTCAAGCCGCTGACCTTTGCGCCGCGGGAAAGCATGTGGCAGGCACAGCAGGGGCCATCGGGCATCAATTTCGTCACCTCCGCGCTGCATCATGAGCCCACCGCAATAATCGGCGTACGCGCCTGCGATCTCGCCGCGTTGCGCATCCACGACCAACATTTCCTGGCCAACGATCCCCACTACGCCGCGCGCCGCGAACGCATGTTCCTGGTGGCGGTAAACTGCTCCCACCCCGCCGCCACCTGTTTCTGCGCCTCCACCGGCGACGGCCCCGAGGCGCAAAGCGGCTTCGACCTGGTGCTGGACGAACTGGACGACGGTTATATCGTGCGCAGCGGCAGCCCGGCCGGCGGCAATATCCTGCGCGAGCTGTTTCTCGAACCCGCTGCCGACGCGCAGCGGACGGAGGCGCAGCGTCAGAATGCGGCGGCCGCAGCGCAACAGACCCGGCAATTGCCCGGACGCAACCTGCGCGACACGCTGTTCGCCAACCTGGAGCACGCGCGCTGGGACGACGTGGCGGCGCGTTGCCTGTCGTGCGGCAACTGCACCTCGGTCTGCCCCACCTGTTTCTGCCACAGCGAACGCGACGAGCCGGCGCTGGACGGCCACAGCAGCACGCACTACCGCCAGTGGGATTCCTGCTTTACCGAAGGACACAGCTACATTCACGGCATAGTGATCCGGGCCGAAACCAAACTCCGTTACCGCCAGTGGCTGACCCACAAGCTGGGCAGCTGGCATGAGCAATTCGGCCGTTCCGGCTGTGTCGGCTGCGGCCGTTGCATCAGCTGGTGCCCGGCCGCCATCGATATCACCGAAGAAGCGGCGGCGATATGCGGCTAACGTGAGCTATGCCGGGTGTATTTGAACTACTGGGTGTAAATAAGAATTAAAAGAGGAGCATAAAATGAGGCAGTTGATAGCGCATCTGATCCAACAGACATTGCGCGCCATCGGTATCCGTACCCTGGATCGGCAGTACCTGATGTCGTACTCACTGATCTTCATCTTTGCGGCAATCGTCGCCGCATCCCTCTACTTCAGCTTCGGTACCGACGCCACCAGCATCAATGTGGCCGGCGCGCAGCGCATGCTGAGCCAGAAGGTGGCCAAAGAGGCCTTGTTGGCCGGACAGGGCGTGGAGAGCAAGGATACCGTGCTCGCCACCATCAACCAGTTCGAGAGCGCGCACCGCGCCCTGCTGGATGGCGATGCCAAGCGCGGCATGCACGCAGTGAAGGATGCGGCGATACGCACCCAGCTGCAAAAGGTGGAGCAGCTGTGGAAAGAGTACCGACGGGACATCCAGGCCTACATCGAACAACCTGATACGGAGCGTCTGCGCGCCATCCAGCAGCGCTCGCCGGTGGTGTTGAAGGAAATGAATGCCGCCGTCACGCAGATGGAGGCCCTCGCCAAGAAGGATGTGGAAAACCAGCGCGTGCTGGCCCTGGTGATGACCGGCGGCATCCTGCTGCTGGTCACCTTCGGCCGCATGTTCGGCATGACGGTGCTGATGCAGCAGATAACGCGCTTGCGCGAACACCTGAAGTCCGTGGGACAGGGCGACTTCTCCCACTCGCTGGAAGTGGAAAACAAGGAAAATGAAATCGGCCAGATGTTCACCGCCTACAACGACATGGTCATGCATATGGGGCAGATCGTCGGCGGCGTGACCCAGGGCACGGCCCAGGTGAGCGGCACCATAGACAGCGTGGCGCAGCGCCTGGAAGAGACCATGCGCGGGGTACAGCAGCAGCATTCGGAGATCGATCAGGTGGCCACCGCCATGAACGAAATGGCGGCCACGGTGCAGGAGGTGGCGCGCAATACCTCGCGCACCGCCGAGGCGGCGGGCCAGGCCAAGGACGAGGCGGAAAACGGCCGCCGTGTGGTGTCGCAGACCATAGACAGCATCGACAGCCTGGCGCAGCAGGTGGAGCAGGGCGCCGGCGTCATGGCGCAGCTGGAAGAGGACAGCCGTGAGGTGGGCCAGGTGCTGGAGGTGATCAACGGCATCGCCGAACAGACCAACCTGCTGGCGCTGAATGCCGCCATCGAGGCGGCGCGCGCCGGCGAACAGGGCCGCGGCTTTGCCGTGGTGGCGGACGAGGTGCGCACCCTGGCGCAGCGCACGCAGAAGTCCACCGAGGAGATCCGCGCCATCATCGAACGCCTGCAGACCCAGTCGCGCAAGGCCGCGGAAATGATGGAGCAGAGCCGTGAGCAGGCGCAGACCACGGTGCAGCGCACCAGCGAAGCGGGCAGTGTGCTGGACCGTATCGTGCAATCGGTGGCCACCATCACCGACATGAGCAACCAGATCGCTACCGCCGCCGAGGAGCAGAGCCACGTCGCCGAAGAGATGGACCGCTCCATCACCAACATCGCCGGTGTCGCCGAACAGACCACTCGCGTTGCCGCCGAGACCATGACGGCGACGGAGGACATCCATGAGCACATGGATCAGCTGCGTGCCCTGGTGGCCCGCTTCCGCACCAGCGTCAAGGGCGCCGACCTGTCCGCCGCCAAGACCGCGCACCTGGCCTGGAAGGGCAAGCTGCGCAGCTACCTCGACGGCAAGGGCAGCCTGACCCGCGAGCAGGCGGTGTCGCACAAGGATTGCGTGCTGGGCAAGTGGTATTACGGCGAGGGCATGCAGAAGTACGGCAGCATGGCGGAGATGCGCCAGCTGGAACAGCCGCACGCCGAACTGCACAAGCTGATCCGCAGCATCATCGAACTGCGCGAGGCGGGCAAGTCCGCCGAGGCGGAGCAGCAGTATCTCAAGATCGAGCCGTTGTCGCGCCAGATCGTGCAGATGCTCGGCACCATCGAGCAGAAGAGCACGACATCCTGAGCCTGGAGCAGGGAGTTGTCATGAACGGACCGCTATCCACATCGCTTGCAGTGCTGCCGCACGAGGCGGAAATCGTCGAGCGCATCGACGAGTCGCCGACCATTTTCACCCTGCGTCTGCGCTTTACCGACCCGGACGTGCATGCGTCCTACAGTTTCGCGCCGGGCCAGTTCAACATGCTGTACCTGCACGGCGTCGGTGAGGTGCCCATCTCCATCGTCTCCGATCCGGAAGACGAACACATGTACGACCACACCATTCGCATCGTCGGCCGCGTCACCCGCGGCCTCGCCGCGCTCAAGGTGGGCGATCGCCTCGGTGTGCGCGGCGCCTTCGGCCGCGGCTGGCCGCTCAAGGAGGCAGAGGGACGCGACGTGATCATCGCCACCGGCGGGCTGGGCTGCGCCCCGGTGGTGTCGGTGATCAACTACGTGCTGCGCCGCCGCGATCGCTACCGGCGCCTGGTGATCATGCAGGGCGTCAAGCACGCCTCCGACCTCATCTGGCGCAAGCGCTATGAGGAGTGGGCCGCGCTGCCCGACACGCAGGTGCTGCTCACTGCCGATCAGGGCGGGCAGGGCTGGCCGTTCCGTGTCGGCCATATCCCCATCCTGTTCGACGAGGCCAATATCGACGCACAGAACAGTACCGTGATGATGTGCGGTCCGGAAGGCATGATGCGTGCCGTCATTGCCGACATGGTCAAGCGCGGCGTGCCGGAGGACGACCTCTGGCTGTCCATGGAGCGCAACATGCAATGCGGCGCGGGCCGCTGCGGGCACTGTCAGCACGGCGGCAATTTCGTCTGCAAGGACGGCCCGGTGTTCAGTTATCCGGAAGTCAAAGAGTTGCTGGGTGTGAAAGGGTTTTAGAAGCGAATTCAAAATTCAGGATTCAAAATTGATGTTGCTGGGGATTCATGGAGGAATCTATGGCGCGGATCGAAAGATTCGAGGATATGCAGGTATGGCGTTTGACTCGGGCGATGGTGCGGGATATTTACGCTGCAACATCAAGGGGTGGTTTTGCGCGTGATTTTGCCTTGCGAGACCAAATGCGTCGTGCGGCAGTTTCAGTGCTGTCTAATATCGCCGAAGGGTTCGAGCGGGGTGGAAACAGGGAGTTTATTCACTTTCTATACATTGCCAAAGGGTCGGCGGGAGAACTGCGGGCGCAGATGTATGTAGTGCAGGATCAGGGTTATATGTCAGGTGCAGAACGGGATGTGATCGGTCGGCAGCTGGAGCAGGTCAGCAAACAGCTGCGAGGATTGATTGACTACCTGCGCGGCTCGGATTTAAAAGGCGAGCGGTTCCATGTTTCTGAAGAAGCTGAGAATTATGTGACTACAGAAGGTTGTGTGTCTTGAATTGTTATGGCAGCAGTGCTTGACGAAGGCATTAAAGGTGCAAGCCTCATTAATCTTGAATCTTGAATCTCGAATCTTGAATCTTGAATCTTGAATCTTGACTTCCCCATTCCACAACCTCAGGTTGATGCAATGAAACCGAAAGTAGCGGTACATAAATTCAGTTCCTGCGACGGCTGCCAGCTGGCCTTTCTCAATCTGGGCGAGGGGCTGCTGCAGCTCAACGAGCTGGTGGACATCGTCCATTTTGCCGAGGCCGGATATCTGGACGAGGATGCCAAGGTGGATCTTGCCTTTGTCGAGGGCAGCATTTCCACGCCTCACGAACTGGAGCGCATCAAGCGCGTGCGCGCCAACAGCAAGTACCTGGTGACCCTCGGCGCCTGCGCTACCGCCGGCGGCCTGCAGGCGCTGCGCAACATGGCCGACGGCAATGCCTGGCTGGCCGGCGTGTATGCCGGGCCGGAGCATATCCCCTTCCTGCCCACTTCCACGGCGGTGGCGCAGAACGTGCGCGTCGATCTGGAATTGTGGGGTTGTCCGGTGAACAGCCGCCAGGTGGTGCTGGCGGTACGTGATCTGTTGTTCGGCGTGGCGCCGCGCGACGAGACGGAAAAGGTCTGCCTGGAGTGCAAGCGCAAGGGCAATGTCTGCGTGATGGTGACGAAGAACGTGCCCTGCATGGGGCCGGTGACGCGCACCGGCTGCGGCGCGCTGTGCCCCAGCTTCGGCCGCGACTGCTATGCCTGCTTCGGACCGGCGGAGTCACCGGAAACCGCGGCCCTGGCGCGGCGCTTCGAGGGCTTCGGCCTGCTGCCCGAGGCCATTGCCCACCGCTTCCTGTTCATCAACAACGGCGCGCCGGCCTTCCATGCCGAGGGCGTGCGCTGGCAGGAGAAGAATCATGACTGAACGGCGCGACATCAGCATCAACGTACCGGTGCTGGCCCGGGTCGAGGGCGAGGGCGCCATGGAGTTGGAGGTGCGCGACGGCCGCATCACCGATCTCAAGCTGCGCATCTTCGAACCGCCGCGCCTGTTCGAGAAGTTCCTCGAAGGTCGCAGCTATACCGAGGTACCGGACATCGTGGCGCGCATCTGCGGCATCTGCCCGGTGGCCTACCAGATGAGCGCGGCCCATGCCATCGAGATGGTGTTCGGCGCCAAAACCACGCCGTGGGTGCGCGAGATGCGCCGCCTGTTCTATTGCGGCGAGTGGATCGAAAGCCACGCCCTGCACATCCACCTGCTGGCCCTGCCCGACTTCCTCGGCTACGAGTCAGCCATCGCCATGGCGGCCGATCACCCGGAAGAGGTCAAACGCGGCCTGCGCCTGCAGGAGCTGGGCAACAGCCTGGTGCGCCTGCTTGGCGCCCGTTCGGTGCATCCCATTGGCGTGCGCGCCGGCGGTTTCTACCATGCGCCGCGCGCGGACCAGATGCGCGCCAAGCTGGAAGAGTGCCGCGCCGCGCTGCCCGAGGTGGAGGCCCTGGTGCGCTGGGTCGCCGCGCTGGACCTGCCAGACGATCCGCAGACCTTCACCTCCGTTGCCCTGCGCCATCCGGACGAATATGCCTTCAACGAAGGCCGCATCGTCTCCGACGACGGCCTCGACATCGATATCAGCGAATTCCAGCAGCACTTCCAGGAAAGCCACATCCCGCACGCCAATGCACTGCACTGCCATCTGCACGGCAAGCCCTACCTGGTCGGGCCGCTGGCACGCGTCAATCTCAACTACGCCCAGCTGCCGGAGGCCGTGCGCGCCAATCTCGAACAGACCCCGGCACGCTTCCCCAGCAACAACATGTTCCACAGCGCGCTGGCGCGCGCAGTGGAACTTCACTTCGCGCTGCTGGAGGCCATCCGTGTTCTGGAAGGCTACAGCGTGCCCGACTCGCCCTATGTGGAAGTGACGCCGCGCGCCGGTGTCGGCTACGGCTGCACCGAGGCGCCGCGCGGCATCCTCTGGCACCGCTACGAACTGGATGCGGAGGGCCGCGTGGTGCAGGCCACCATCGTGCCGCCCACCAGCCAGAACCAGGCGCGCATCGAGGAAGACCTGCATCGCTCCCTGGAGGCCATGGGCCTGGACAAGCCGGATGACGAGATCCGCCTGCGCGGCGAGACGGTGATCCGCAACTACGACCCGTGCATCTCCTGCGCCACGCATTTCCTCAAGGTGAACATCAAGAGGGAATGAGGTGCGAGCCCGATTTTTTGCCATGGCAGGCGTTGTGTGGCGGGAGGACAGGATGTCCGAAGCCACCATCGGGGCGATGCGGATGCCCCATCGCCCAGCGTAGCCAGGCGCCCACGACGGCGATGATTGCCGTGGGAGCCCGATTTATCGGGCGATGGCCTTTCCGGTGCCGCAATCGTCCGGCAAGCCGGACTCCCACATGAACCCCATGGCGCACAACTCCATCCTCATTCTCGGTGTCGGCTCCCCCTTCGGCGCCGATCGCCTGGGCTGGCAGGCCGTCGCCGCCCTTGAACGGCAATCGCTCGCCGCGCAGTTTCCCCATCTCGCCATTCGTTACGAGCAATGCGATCGACCCGGCAGCCGCCTGCTTGCCCTGATCGGGCAGGCCGATGCTGCGATCATCATCGACGCCATGCGCTCGGGTCTGCCCGCCGGCAGTGTGCGGCGCTTTGCCGGCGATGAGTTGAGTGCAGAGTGTGGGCTGATGTCGACGCACGGCTTCGGCGTCGCCGATGCGCTGGCGCTGGGGCGGGCGCTGGGTGGCCTGCCTGGGGAGATCGTTATCGTCGGGATCGAAATGGGGGACGGCGAGTTGACGGAGGATTCGCTGGCGGCGCTGGCTGGGTTGGTGCAGGGGGAGTTGGGGCGGATGTAGTGCCGCCAACCACAGGAAGGCGAGGACATGCGGCCGTTTCCGCCGTTGCATCTTCCTGTGCCGGGCTAGAATAAACAATGTCGTGTCGACGCATGCTGACGGGATGGTGCAATGCCCATACTGGAGATACGCAATGTCACCCGGCGCTTCGGCGCACTGGACGCGGTGCGCGATGTCAGCCTGAGCATCGAGGCCGGCGAGTTTTTCACCCTGCTGGGGCCGTCCGGTTGCGGCAAGACCACCCTGCTGCGGATGATCGCCGGTTTCGATCTGCCCGACGCGGGCCAGATCCTGCTCGACGGCAAGGATCTGGCTGCCACGCCGCCGGAGCACCGTCCGATACACACCGTGTTCCAGAGCTATGCGCTGTTTCCGCACATGACGGTGTGGCAGAACATCGCCTTCCCGCTCAAGATGGTGCGGCGGCCGGATGACGAGATCCGCCGGCGCGTACAGCAGGCGCTGGAACAGGTACACCTGGCCGACAAGAGCGATCACTTTCCCCATGAATTGTCCGGCGGCCAGAAGCAGCGCGTGGCGCTGGCGCGCGGCCTGGTCAACAAGCCGCGCCTGTTGCTGCTGGATGAGCCGCTCGGCGCGCTCGATGCCAAGCTGCGTGAGGAGATGCGCGGCGAGCTGACGGCCCTGCAGCGCGAAACCGGCGTCACCTTCATCTTCGTCACCCATTCGCAGCAGGAGGCGCTGGCGCTGTCGCACCGCATCGCGGTGATGCGCGAGGGACGCATCGAGCAGATGGACGAACCGGCCAGACTGTACGGCCTGCCCAGAAACCGTTTCGTGGCGGACTTCATCGGCGACATCAACCTGCTGGAGGCGCAAGTCGCCGAGGTGGCGCACAGCCAGCTGCGTCTCGCCATCGGGGCGCTGGGTACCGTGACCGCGCCGCCGGCGGGGGAGGCCAAGGTGGGTGACAAGGGCGTGCTGGCGCTGCGGCCCGAGCAGGTGCGCCTCACTCCGCAAACGCAGCATCACGAACTGGCCAACCACTTTCACGGCACGGTGCGCAGCTTTCTCTACCTGGGCGATGTCACCGTCTACACGGTGATGCTCGACAACGGCGTCAGCCTGGAGGCGCTGTCGCCCAACTCGGCACCGGGTCGTGCCACCTTCTTCGAAGTGGGCGACGACGTGGCGGTGGCCTGGCGCCACGACGCGGGGCTGTTTCTCAATGAATAGGGCGACGCGCCTGGCCGCCTGGGCGGTGAGCCTGCCGCCGACCGTATTTCTGTTGCTGTTCTTTCTCGCCCCTGCCGTGATCATGGTGGTCGCTTCGTTGCGCTATCCGGGCGAGTTCGGCGGCCTGGCGGCGCTGCTGCCGCTGCGTCCGCCGCCCGGCGCGGAAAGCGGCCTCACCATTGAGGCCTATCGCTTCATTTTCAGCGACTTCACTTATCTGGAAATCTTCTGGCGCTCGTTCATCGTCGCCGGCCTGACCACGCTGCTGTGTATCCTGCTGGCCTATCCGCTGGCCGCACTCATCGCGCGCAGTTCCAAACGTCACCGTGACCTGATGGTGCTGCTGGTGATCCTGCCCTTCGCCAGCAACTTCCTCATCCGCGTCTATGCCTGGATCATCATCCTCGGCCCGCTCAACCTGCTCTACACCTCCTGGGCTGTGCTCATCGGCATGGTTTACGTGCACCTGCCCTTCATGGTGCTGCCGCTGTACACCAACCTGGAAAAGCACGACCCGGCCCTGCTGGAGGCGGCGCAGGATCTCGGCGCCAACGCCTGGACCCGTTTCTGGCGCGTCACCTTTCCGCTGTCGTTGCCCGGCATCTTCTCCGGCTCGGCCCTGGTGTTCATTCCGGTGCTGGGCATGTTCGCCATTCCCGAACTGCTGGGCGGCACCGGCGACATCCTCATCGGCAACCTGATCAAGGAGCAGTTCCTCGACAACCGCGACTGGCCCATGGGTTCGGCGGTGTCGATCATGCTCACCATCGCCGTGCTGCTGCTGGCGGCCGTCGCCGCCTGGGCGGGCCGGACGCGGAGGGCGCAGGCATGAGACGCGGCCACGCCTGGCTGTGGGCCGCCTCATTGCTGGCCTACGCCTTTCTCTACATTCCGCTGGCGGTGGTGGTGCTGTTCTCCTTCAACGATTCCGACCTCAATGCCGAGTGGGTCGGCTTCACCACCAAGTGGTATGGCGTGCTGCTCAATGACCGCGACATGTTGCAGGCCGCCGCCAACTCCGTACTCATCGCCATCGTCGCCAGCAGCGCCGCCACCCTGCTAGGCACCATGGCGGGCATCGCCATGCACCGTTATCGCCTGCGCTTCCTGCCCTTTCTCGCCATCACCCCGGTGGCCATGCCGGAGATCCTGCTCGGCGTGTCGCTGCTGCTGTTCTTTCGCCAGGTGCTGGACCTGACCCTGGGATTCGTTTCCATCATCACCGCCCACATCACCTTTTCCATCGGCTTCGTCGCCATCATCATCCGCGCCCGCCTGGCCGGCATGGACGAGAGCATCTTCGAGGCGGCGCGCGATCTGGGGGCGACGCAATGGGAGACCTTCCGCCGCATCACCCTGCCGCTGATCCTGCCGGCGGTGGTGGCCGGCTTCCTGATGTCCTTCACCCTGTCCATCGACGATTTCGTCATCACCTTCTTCACTGCCGGCGTCGGTGTCGCCACCCTGCCGCTGCAAATCTATTCGATGATCAAGGTGGCGGTGACGCCGGAGGTCAACGCGGTGTCCACCCTGCTGATGAGCCTGACCCTGACCATGATCGTGCTGGCCTCGCGCTTCGCGCCCGACGCACTGAAGGGGAGGGGCTGATGCGCCGCCTGTTGGCATCATTCCTGTGCCTGCTGGCCCTGCCGCTGCACGCGGCGGACGAGCTGTATCTCTACAACTGGAACAACTACATCTCCGACGAAACCGTGGCGCGTTTCGAACAGTACTGCGCCTGCCGCCTGGTGCAGGATTATTACTCCGACAACGAGGAGATGCTGGCCAAGCTGGAGGCCGGCGCCGCCGGCTACGACCTGCTGGTGCCCACCGGCAACGCGGTGGAGTCGCTGATCCGCCGCAACGCCCTGCGGCCGCTGGACAAGGCCAAACTGCCGCACCTGGCCAACGTCAAACCGGAATACCTCAACACCTGGTTCGATCCGGACAACCGCTATTCGGTGCCCTATGCCTATACCGTGACCCTGCTGGGTTACAACGTGGAAAAGATGCGCGAGCTGGAACTGCCGACGGACACCTGGGCACTGATCTTCGAGCCGAAATATCTGGAGAAAATCAAAGGCAAGATCACCGTTCTAAACAGCCAGCGCGAGCTGATGGCCGCGGCGATGATCTACCTGGGCTATTCGGCCCAGGACAAGGATCCGAACAAGTGGCGGCAGGCCAAGGACCTCATCGTGCGGGCCAAGCCCTATTGGGCGACCTTTTCCAACAGCACCTACATCAAGGACCTCGCCATCGGCAACATCTGGGTCGCCCACGGCTATTCCAGCGACATGTTCCGCGCCCAGCAGGACGCCCTCGATGCCGGCCGGCCGTTCCACGTCGGCTTCACCACGCCCAGGGAAGGCGCGGTGCTGGCGCTGGACAATTTCGTGCTGCACAAATCCGGACGTCGGCCCGACCTGGCGCATAGGTTCATCGACTTCATGCTCGCCGGGGAGAATGCGGCGGACATCTCCAACCTGATTGGGGCGGGGAATCCAAATGCGGCGGCGATGCCGTACATCGTGCCGGAGATCGCGGGGAACAATGCGATCTTTCCGACGCCGGAGCAGATCGGGGGGATGGAGATGTTGCGGGATTTCGATGCGCGGAGTCGGAGGGTGCTTACGAGGTTGTGGACGGAGATTAAATTGCGGTAGCACGCGCTCTCCCTCCCCATTGGATGGGGAGGGCCGGGGAGGGGCCGTCGAAGCCCGATATGCCTGGGTGGTTGATGCGATTTGTGAGGGGGGGCGCTACGCGCGCTGATTTTGACGGAGGATCCCGTCCCCCTACTTCGGGGTGGTGCGCGCTGTCGCGCGGTTTAA
>NPIF01015389.1_pt1 | contig 21552 bp, 35 predicted proteins | sample 8637461 | NCBI WGS metagenome assembly NPIF01 (sample SAMN07420641, study PRJNA396082) | bioreactor metagenome | isolation source: sample BR12 brine-fed electro-methanogenic bioreactor BR | place: Japan: Kochi | collected 2016-12-09
CTCGCCGGTTACTTAGTCGTTATCAACAAGCAAGCGCTCGCCTTATCTCACTGGCCTTCATTGCCTTGCCTGCATCAATGCCCTTGCTGAACACTCTGTTTGCTATGTCCAGGGCTTCCCATACCTGGTTATCTGTCCATGTTTCCGGGACGGAAAATATCTCGTCCCCATCGCAGTCAATCAGCATTGCAAACCCTGGGTTTCCCTCTTTTCCGCGGAGTATCGTGCAGTCTTCTCTGTGTGCCAGTTTCATCAATTTGTCCTCGTTATGAGTCCAGTTCACAGCAGCAGGTATCCTCTCCACAGTCGTGGCAATCGTCGTCTTCAAAACAGTCGCCCTCGCCTAAATCGTCAGGCTCGTCGGAAATTTGGCTGTTGATTGCTCCGCAGCGTTGGCATTCTGTGTGCGTGAGAGCAACCAACGGCCCTTTCCAAATCACCAATCCCCCGCAAATAGAACATTGCATCAGTGTCATTTCCTCCCGTCCTGCGCGGCTCACTGACCGGCACCGCGCTTCCTACCCTTCCTCCGCCCCTAGCCGTCTCGGGTCGGCAGTTTCGTAACGGGGCGGCTCTCGGCACGGACCCAATCATCGTGCAGGCTACTCCGTGCGGCGACCTGCGATCATGACCTCTGGCCTGGGCAACACATCCCAGCTTGGCCCCTTAGTGGTATTCAGACGCTGAACGAACCGATATAGGCGTCCAGCCCAATATCACCCAGCTCATATGTAAGGCGATCCCTGAACTCCATGGCGATTGCTTCCTGCATGTCCTCCAGGCGCATGATCCGCAATGTCAGGGTTGGTTTATCACCGCCGGTCAGCACTGCCAGGCGCAATAAAAAGTCACGCGAACCAAGTGCAGAGAATGGGTTGCAGGTGAAAGAGAAACCATAGGGAAGCTGGTGCTTCGACTGAGCTTCAATTTTGTCAAACCCCTTAACCTCGGCTGACAAACTGGTTTCGGCATGGGACCGCTCCCGTGTTGCTTTGATATCGATACTTCGAATAGCCTGCAGCGCCTTCGGCAGGGGCTGGGTATTCTCATCCGCATCAATCGCAATCAGATAATCCCGCCAATCCTCCAGAAAGTCCGCGATATCGCTCTGGCTTGATTTCTTGCCGTCAATATCGAGGATCGCCTTGTAGGGTGCTGTCTTGACCAGTTGTAAGTTTGCCAGATCATCGCAATGACCAGGTGCGGCTTCGTCACCCATATTGACGATCAGCTGGGCGGTCATGCTGTTCTGGTCGACAAAGCACCTGGAGGCGTCAGTTTTCCTTGCCTTGGCATAGGCAACGAAGTCGTTAATGCTCTCGGTCGTGAATGTACCGCGAAAACGGGACCGCTGATTCATCAGGTGTTCCAGGCTCTGGATCTGGCAAGTATTGGGTACTACAACCGCATATCTATCGGTATTAGCCTTGATGGCTGCCGCTGCAATGGCGTTATCAGTGATCAGTTTGATGGCTTTCTCTTCCACGATTTAACTCCTTTCGTAATCTTCTCTGGAGGGTGCTGCGAACAGCTGGTTTTGGTTCGGCTGGAATACCGTCATGGCGCCACCCTTGCCGACATACATGACGGTGTTGGAGCTGCGCTTTTCGATGCGGTTTCCGCGCTTCGTTGGCTCATCCATGGCGATGTCCGTGCAGATATTCACCTGATCGGATTCGCCAACCTGCTTCAATTTAAACTTAATGGTGACGGATCCGGTCTTGTGGTTGGTGACAACACCCATCGCAACATCGGATAGCGCCTTGGAAAGAATGTCTTTTGCAACACCGGCTTCGATCTCTTCCATGAAGGTATCAATTTCGGTTCTCTCGGTCCCAGCCATAACTGTTCTCCTGTTGTTGAATAAAAAAGCCCGCGACAAAATGGCATAGGTGGGGATTTGAGGAATGCCGCGGGCAAAAACGGTTCAGGTGGATTGACGCTCCGCCAGCTTTTTCTCTCGTACCTCTTCCCGGTCTACCTCGATGTTACGTGGCGCCTCGATCGCCAGCTTGATTTGCCCTCCCTTTACACCAATCGGGGTGACCGTCACGTCCTCACCGATCATCAGGGTTTCGCCAACCCGGCGTGTGATAATGAGTGCCATGGTCGTATCTCCTTACAGGCTATGGCATCGGGTCACGATGCCGGTGGTTACGTTTTCGATCTGTGCAACGGCGTCCTCCAGCAGCGACCGGGCTTCATCGGACTGCAGGTCCAGGCCGCCGGCTGCCGCCAGGGCGGTAGCATTCAGCGAATCCATGAAGGTGATGATCTTCTCCTTGTCCGGGCGCAGGGCCACCAGGCGCTCCGCCTCGGCTTTGGCTCGGGCTTCTTCCTCCTGCCGTTCGCGCTCTTCACGTTCGGCCAGCTCCTGCGCTTCCCGGGCCTTGCGCTCGGCCTCTGCCTTGGCCCGGGCTTCTTCCTCGGCCTTCTCCTGCGCCTCGCGCTCTTTGCGCTCCTGCTCGGCCTTCATGGCCGCCAGTTCGGCGCGCTCTTTCTTCAGCGCCTCGCGCTCTGCGGCCAGCCTGGCCTCTTCTTCCTGGCGTTTTCGATCCGCCTCTTCCTGTTCCCGCTTTTGGGCGCACAACTGCTGCAGGCTGGCCACCAGGTCGTCCCGTTTCTGAATCGCCTGATCAGTGAACTCCTGGTAGATCTCGGGGTCTATCTCAATGCCCGCAATCCGCTTGACCCTGGCATGAATCTGTAGGGCAGACTTGTCCTGCATGCTGATCAAGTCCAGGTTAAGGTTCTCATCGATCAGCGCCTGTATCTTGTCGATACGCTCCCGCTCGGCACGTTCCTTCTCGGCTTTGATCCGTTCCTGCTCTTCTTCCCACTCGGTCAGGGGCTTGCGCACCTCTTCTCTCAGGGCGTCCAACCGGTCCCGAGCCGCCTTGCGGGCGCCGTCGACCACCTTGACCTTGGCCTTGATGTCGGCCACGTACTCCTTGCCGGCGTCGTCCAGCAGGGTTTTGCTGCGGGCAATCTTGAACGACAGCGATTTGATCTCCTGCCGGCCCTTGCCGGTGGAGGTATCCGGTACCAGTTCCCGGCCGATCTGCTCGATGTGGGCAATGACCGGCTCGATGCCGTCCTGGGTGAAAACCACGGCCGGGTTGATCTCTTCGATCTTGATAAGTGCTTGTTCCTGGCTCATCTGTTCCTTTCCTCAGTAAAAATAAGTGTCCCGTTGCTGCGAGGGCGGTGGGGCGCGGCACGGGACAACACCGCTCGCCCTGTGGGTTAATCGAACTCGGAGCGCCGGACGCCGATCATGCTGGCTACCCGCTCCTTGGCCTCGTCGTTATCCAGGCCATCCAGCAGCGCCTGGATGTCGTCTAATGAATCGATTGAATCGGCGTCGTTGATCAGTGCCACCAGCTGCTCCTCGGTGACCGTCATCACGGCGTCGTCGATGTCCTCTTCAGGTTTCTCTACCTTGAAAAAATCGGATAACGGCTTTCCGTTCTTGGTGATCGCAACATAGGCATTGCGCAGCTTCTGCAGATCCTCTGCCGACATATCTTCAACTCGCTGCAGGCTGGCATAGGCGCAGATCATGGGCGTGGTGACGTCGATCGAGGCGAACGCCTTAACGCAGCCGTCGATATCGGACTTGCTGGGGCTGGCAGTGACCTCGCTCTTTGGCTGCTCTTTCTCACCCAGCAGATCGTCCACGCTGTTGACCACCTGGGCGTCTCCCATGTCGCGCTCCTTTGGGATGTCCTGGACCTCTTCAGCCATCTGTATACCCTTCAGCGCGTCTGCGAATGCATCGCGCAGAGCAAATGCCCGCGCTCTCATCTGCATCATGCGCTTCGGGTACTGCTTCCATGGCCCCTGCTTGTTGAGTAGTCCTGCTGTCAGTGCGTCGTGCTTGGTGAATTCCTGGGTAATAGGAGACCGATTGCGCCTCTTCACCGTACATTTAGCGCCTTCCTCTGTGACCTCTTCGTCCATGCCCTCGAACTCAGGGTGACCCTGACAGATCGCCAGCATGGCATCACCCCAGATCGACGGACGGCCGTTGATTACGGCAATGTTCTGCATGGCCTGCATGGGCGCCAAGCCAAGTTCCATTCCCCACTGAACGGCCACCAGTACATTCGACGGCTTTCCCTGGTAGTCTTTCGGTACGATCCCTGACTGACTGACCAGCTTGGAAAACTCCATGGCCTCGGCCAGGGTGCGCGGAGCCAGACTTGTGGCGGCGCTGGGAAGTTCTGCGATGTTGTTCATATTTAGCCTCGTTTTCCGTGGTTTTCGTGATAGTTGTATTTCAGCTCACCCGACTTGCGTGCGCATACAGCCTCGAAGAAGTCTTTGTGATAACCCAAAGAAACTTTCCGTTTGTTGTGGTTGATTCTTGCAATCCACTTGCCGCGACATTTCAGCCAATGGACCCCGGTTACTCCAGAAACATTGTCAGAACGGCGCTTCATATTTCTGGAGTTTTGCATTTGGTCAACAAGTCTCAAGTTGCAAATCCTATTGTCAGACCTGTTGCCATTAATGTGGTCTATCTGTTTCACCGGAAGATAGTCGTGCACAAAGGCCCAAGCGATCTGATGAGCACCATAACTTTTATTGTTGAACTTGATCTTTATGTAACCTTCCTCATTTGTCGTGCCAGCAAAATCACCAGGCTTGACGAAATTGTTAAGCGGACGTTTCCATGTAAAAATCCCTGTTATTGGGTTGTAATTGAGCCGGCTCTTTATCTCACTGATCATTAAGCAGCCCTCTTTACGATTAACTGAATGCCCAACCCGGCAGGGACAACTGCAGGTCATCCTCCAGCCCGGGCCAGGTGTCGGTTTCAAGACATTCCGCCAGCTTGACCACAAGCCGCCGGTATTCACTCCACCCCAGTTCCTTTGCCTCTTCGTCCAGTCCGTAGACCGCGCAGAGATAGGGCGGGGTTTTCTCCACGAAAATGAACAGGAACGGGTGATACTCGCCGGTGACCTGCAGCAGGCCGTCGGTATACATCGCCTGGCTGATGTGATACCCGAGGTTCACCACGTCGCGGGAGACGGCCCCGGGCTTGGCACTCCGACAGCTCTTCAGGTCGCTGCAGAATTTGCTCAGGTAGTCCGGCCGGCACCGGAGCTGCAGGCCCGTCTCATCATCCACCCAGTAGACCGACTGCTCCGGGGCGCCTTCCTCCAGCAGGCGCAGGGCGTTCTTGTTGGCGGCCACGGATTCGGCCATCAAGATCAGCTCCTTCTTTTCCTCGGGCGTGACCATGTGCTTGCCCGTGGCCTCCTCGAACATTCCGTTCCACTTGGCGGCCGGGTGCTGGATGATGTGCTCGCCGTCGGCGCCGTGCTCGAAAAACCACTGCGCCCACTCCTGCTTGTCGTCGTTGCTGCGGCGGGCGCAATCGATCCCGATCAGGAACTCGGACTCAAAGTCGTCGCGCTCCAGGATGTACTTGTGGACCGCGCTACCAATGCGAAAGCAGTCCTTGTACTTGGGCGGGTTGTCCATGGCGTAGCGGGCGACGGCCGGCACGTCCATCTTCTTGATCAAACTACTGCTGTAACTGGACCGATCCGCGTGGTAGTCCGCATTACTGATGCCCTGAAAAATCCCCGGCATGAAAGCCGGCTGTTGTTCTGCTGCTGCGCTCATTGCATAAGCCCCCACAGTTTGTTGATGAAAACGCGGTCTGCCTCGGCGTCGTCTTGACCGCCCTTTACCGCCTTGAGTACCGCCTGCTCCACGCGCTCGATGTCGATGGCGTCCATGATGGCCTGCTCCAGTTCCGGCGTGGCGCCCGGTGCCCGGACCGCATGAATCCTGACCGCCTCGGCTTCGCCAGGGCTGTCGCATGTGGGTGCCTCCGGCGGCGTGTAATCGAAATCCACTTCGATGGTGATCATGCCTGCCCCCCGGGCACCGGCCAGGCGTTATGTGGTTTTATGTCGCTGATGCCTGCGAAAACAGCATCCTTCGGGGGTAAGCGTTTGAGTCGCTTTAATATCTCTTTCCGAGATCTACCTGATACACGCTCCCAGTAACACAGAGACTCCTCGCGCCCGTTGATCCGTAGCGCAGATACTCGGCGTATTTTTCCGTGCCGGCGATACAGGATTGATCCCTCTGACTGTGCTTGCACCTAAGCGACCTGCGACTTTCTCGCGCATTCAGGGCACCGCTTCCGCTTCGCCTTGCCGCACAGGTTGTGTTGCTGCGTGATGAACTCGTTTCCGCAGGTGCAGCGCAATTTGTAATGATGATATGCGCTCGATTTTGCAAAAGAGGGCGGAACATACCGGCCCTCGTAGGCTATTATTGTCAGGTCATCCCAGCTGTCTCCAACCTGCAGCCGCGGGGGGGTTAGTTTGAATGCCATCGTCAAACCTCTAACTTCTGATTTAAAAACGCCAGCACCTTGATTATGAGCGAACGCATGAACGACAAACTTGGATCTGGGTTAGGCACCCGCCGCCAGTCCTTCACATCGCGCATGACATATGTGTTTTTGGTGCTCACTCTGCCTGCCTCCTAAGAAAACGCGGGATTTCCAGGAACTCTTCATCCTGCTTATTGATGTCGCATTGCTCGACAAGACCAGCCAGCTTGAGGCGTTCCATTACTTCCGGGATGTCTATCGCTAATTGCGCCAACAGCATTTGCATGCTGCCGATAATGAAGCTGTTTCGATCAGAGTTAAGCTGATCGTAGCCGGCACTTTCCGCGATAGAGGCATACATCTTATTAATCTGCCGGCAGATCTTTTTGCTGAGTTCGTTGTGCTCGTTAATATCCATAATCAGCACTCCCACGGATCGCGCATAGCGGCCATTTGTCTGCGCCGCTCGCGGATCTCCTCAATCAAGCGCCGCTTGCGACCGGCCTCTACCTGCTCAGGGGTTGGGGATTCCCTGCTGGGACCAAGATACGCTTTTCGCGCTTGGTCCATGATGGAGATGTCATTCAGTGTCAGCCCTTTCATGCCTTCCTCTCCGTTGACTGGGTTTTGTTCGTCTGGGGAGAAATATAGCAAAGGCTAAATATTAAGTAAACAGCAAATGCTATATTTTTATTTGGGCCAACAAAAAAAACACCTATCTGGAATAGGGTGGTGATGACTGGTAGGATTTAACATCCACAAAGGGAGGAATGGGATGATTAGGTTTTTGCTGGTAGGCGTTCTGGTGCTTGTGGTGGGGCTTGCGAATGCTGACTATTTGGTGACCGGAAAAATAACCGGCCAGGAATGCTCAGGCTTTGTGCTAGAAGTATGCAGCAATCGTAATGTGGATGCCGTCGAGGGTGATAACGGAAAGCTTTATCATCTGGCCGAGATTTATAGCGATGTCGATGATTACGATGGAAAGCGATGTTGGATCAGAACCAAATCCAAAGGTCTTGGTTTGATATCAAAGGCAATTGACGCGATAGGAGGCGATCAGTTTTACGAGAAAGAGAAAGACGGAAGGTATGTCGAGATAGATGTGGAATACATCACCTTCCCTTGCAAAAGGATATAGTGGAATTTAAAGCCAGCCGAATCCCTTGGCCAGAACACCAAGCAATGCCGCAAAGCCTGCTATAACCCAATAGAACTTTGTATCTATGGACGATCTAATTTCACGAATATCAGTTTTGATATCGGTGATTTGAGAATCAATATGCTCAACATGAGATTCTAGTCGCGCCACTCTTGCCTCAAGCATACCACCACCTCCACCGGAGAATTTACCTAACTCACTGGGATTATAATTGCTGTGGGTGCTTATGTCTGTTGGTTCAGCCATTTATTTATCACTTCGGTCGAGTGCATACGGATAAAGCCGCAGTTGGTGCAGATGGCATAAACCGCTGAATCGCTTCTCGTTATCTCAAGCAGGCCGGCCGNNTCGACTCTTTTGGATGTGGAAGCCTGATGGTTGCTGGTTCCTTGGTCGGTCCGTATAGCGCAACATCCGTCTTTTCAATCTGCGGAATATCCCACTTTGAATGTCCGCATAATGGGCATTCAGGAGGTACTTTTGCGTCGAAGAATCGCGTGAGCTGGTCAAAGGTCATCAATCAAAATCCACCTGAGCCCGCCGTACCACGCCACAAATCACAGCATCCTCGCGCATTTCCATGATAGGGTAGCGGTCATTATCTGGCCGTAGATACGGCTTGTTTCCGTCATAAATCAGCCGCTTGCAGGTGGCTTCTGTGTCCGAGTTCTGGCGAACCACGACGATCTTGCCATGATCTGCCGGATAATCCGGGTCCACTACCACGATCCAGCCATCCCGGATTGTCGGCTCCATGCTGTCTCCCAGAATCCTGAGCGCGAAGGCGTGATCTCCCATGCTGGCAGGCACTTCGATCCACCGTTCCGCGTCGCCAGGCTGAAAGTTGTCCACCACCTCGGCCCAGTGGCCGGCCGTGGTGGATGAGATCAGAGGGACGCGCCGGGGTAGGTATTCAGGGGACAGTCCGCCCTTGACAGCATTGATGTCATGGCGCCTGTCGTGCTCTGAGGGGGTAATGCCGTGCTTGGCGACGATCTCACGGTCCGACAGGGAATCGTCACTCATCCAGCCATGGGGAAGGTTAAGTGATTTTTCGAATTTCTCTGCTGTTTTTTCATTTATCGGCCGCTCGCCACGCTTTAGCTGAGTGATATACCCGGGTGTTACATCGATCAATTCAGCCAATTTGGCCTGAGTGCCAAATTTTTTAATGAGTTCCAGCAGGCGTTTGCGGCGAGTTTCTTCCATTCCGCAAACAGTAGCAAAAGCTAAATTATCAAGCGACGAGCAAAAGCTATATTTTTTGTTGCTGCAAAATACAGCATTTGCTATATTCATGCACATGAACCTCAAAACTTACATAAAGCAGCATGGCAGGGCCGACCTGGCAAATGCCATTGGCACCTCACCAGCCTACATTTCGCAGCTGGCGAATGGTCACAGGCGGCCTGGGCTGGAGATAGCCCTGAAGATAGAAGAGGCCACAAGTGGAGAAGTGACACCCAGGGAGTTGCTTGATACGCCGTCTCACAATATCGATGCCGCATGAACATACTAGACCCCATAATCAAAGTATCCGACGCGCTTAAAAAAGTAGGCGGCAGCCAGGCAGAGCTTGGTCGCGTTCTTGGTATTGGTCGAGCAAGCGTAAACGAATGGGTAAGGGAAAGCCGTAAGCACCTTCCGCCGCTCCAGGCGCATCGTTTCGTTGATATCTACGGATATGATCTCGATCAACGAAGTCACGATGATGAGCAGAATTCCAACGCGGCATGAACACGCTACCGCAACTCCTACTGGAGTATTAACCCACCCAGCTCCTGCTGGGCTGGGTATTTTTTTGTTGAGCATAGAGAGAGGAAGGTGCCAATGAGTAACACCGAAACCATGTACTCCAGAGGCCAGTCCTGCGCCCTGGGTAAATGCACCGCAGAAATAAAGACCCTGGTGCCGGAAGAGCTGCGCGACGTGATCGCCGGGCTGGCCGCCATCGAGGGCAAGACTGTATCCGAGTACACCCGGGAATTGTTCATGACTCATGCGTATGGGCATTTTCATAGCATAAGAATGACACGCCACGGCAGAAATGGAATTCCTGATTGAGGGAATGTTTCGTGACGGTATTAGATAAATCCAAGTGGTCGGCGCCTCAGTGGCAGGCGTTCATATCGCGCCTGCCCACCTTCGAGCAGCGCCGCCAGGCCGTGGAAAACGAGGTTCCGAAGGATCTTCGGGCCCGGGTGAAATCACACCTGCGCACGGTTAGGGCGCTGAAGGATAAAGGCGCGCCATGAGTAATCAGGCAATCACCTGGGCGTATAAGCAATCTGGCCTCAAGCCTGGGCCAAAGTTCGTTCTGGTGACGCTTGGCAACTACGCCGATGACAAAAGCGAGTGCTTCCCATCAATTGAGACCCTGGCGAGTGATTGCGGGATGCACAGATCAACCGTGATAGACGCCATAAAAAAACTCGAATCAGCCGAACGGCTGGAGGTGATACACCGTGGAGGCGACGGAGGAGGGCGAAAATCGAACGTCTATCGCCTTGCCTGTAGCCCCTTGTTTGTTGGCAATGTCGGAAAAACCGACTCAGCTAGCAAAGTCGGGAATTCCGACGGGCTAAGTCGGAATTTACCAGGGGCTAAGTCGGAAATTCCGACACGAACCCCCATAGAACCCTCAGATGAACCCTCAATTACCCCCTACAGTCCCCCATCGCCTGCCAGGGAAGTTTTCGATTACTGGCGGCAAGTCATGGACCACCCAAGGGCAAAGCTCGACAGCAAGAGACGCAACGCAATCAATGCCCGGCTGAAAGAGGGCAGGTCCGTGGAGGATTTGAAGCGGGCGGTGGATGGATGCAGCGTCACCCCGCACAACATGGGACAGAACAAACACCGGCAAAGATACGACGATATCGAACTGATCTGCAGAAACTCCCCAAATGTCGAGCGGTTCATGGGCAATGCAGAGCGCATGCGCAAAAAGGCGTGCGACGTAGACGCCTGGCTAGACGAAGACAGCAACGTAATCGACGGAGAATGCGAGCATGAACACACAAGACAAGCGGCCGTTTTATGAACTGCTCAGTGATCTGGCGGAAGTCTACGACAAGCCGGAAGTGACCAAGACCAAGTTGCAAGCGTACTGGTCGGTGCTGGAGCGTTACCCGTTGCAAGCCATCGAGGCGGCGCGTGATCTGCACCTGGCAGACCCGGACCGGGGGCGATTCATGCCGATGCCGGCGGATCTGGCCGGTAAGGTGCGCGAGATTATCGACCGCTCTACCGGCAGGCCATCGGCGGACGAAGCCTGGGCGCTGGCCCTGCAGGCGGCAGACGAAGAGGACACCGTGGTCTGGACGGATGAGATCGCCCAAGCCTACGGCGCCGCCAGCGAGATCCTGGCCGCAGGCGACAAGGTAGGTGCCCGGATGGCGTTCCGAGCGGCTTACGAGCGCATTACGAGCGAGGCAGATGGTCCGGCAAAGTGGCAGGTATCTCTCGGCCATGACCCGGAGCGCAGGGAGACGGCGATCACAAAAGCGGTGCAGGTGGGGCGTCTTAACCACGAACAGGCAGCGCGTTACCTTCCGGCACCGGAGATCACCGCAGACGGCCAAGCCATCGCCGGCCTGCTCACCGGCAAGGTGGTGGATATGCCAGCCAGCGACGAAACGCTGGACCGGCTAAAGGAAGTCCGGGCAGCAATAGGGCGGCGAGGCAAACAAGAGCCAGAAAAACCCGTGACGATTACGCAGGATGACGAAGCGGTGGCCCTGGAGAAGCTGGAGAAGGCAAAGAAGGAGGCTGCGCAGTGAGAGTGATCACCCTAACCAGCCACGGCAACCTCCGGGACCGCATGCGGGAGTTGTTTGACTATGACCCAGCGACAGGCATTTTCACCCGAACGGTGACAGTTTCGTCAAATGCGATGGTCGGGCAAAAAGTAGGGTGCCCATCAAGGGGCGGTTATCTGCGTGTACGAATTGACGGGAAGCACCACTACTGCCATCGGTTGGCTTGGCTTTATTGCTACGGTCATTTCCCGGAAGAGGATATCGACCACATTAATGGCAATCGTTCTGACAACCGAATAGCCAATCTCCGCCTAGCGACCAGGGCGGAAAACCAACAGAACATTTCACGCATTGGGCATGGGAAATCAGGCCTTGTAGGTGCGTATTGGGATAGATCTCGTCGCAGGTGGTATTCAAAGGTCCGCGATCCTGAGACAGGGAAGCAGTACCGTCTTGGGTACTACGACGCCAGGGAAGATGCCCATGAAGCGTACAAGGCGTGGAAGCGCAAGAATCATCAATTCGCACCGGAGCTTCGTGATGCGTGAAATAGTCATCAGACCCGATGCGAACATTCGTGGCCGGATGCGTTTCGTGTTTGAAGCCGTCAAAAAGTATCTAGAGGGCGGGCCTGTCGTGATTACCCTTGGGCGGGTAAGCAAGACAAGGGCGCAAGAGTGTCGTTACCACGCCATGATCGGTGACATTGCGCGATCCGTGGTCATCGATGGCCGGCAGTACGACACCGAGGTATGGAAGGCCAAACTGCTGGAAGAGTTCGATCGGGAAATGAAACGCCAGGGTACCCCGCTTACCCACCCGGGGCGGATTGTCATGAGCCTGGACGGCAAGCGGTACATCACGGTCCGTCCCAGCAGCGCAAAGTTCCGCAAGGGCGAGAGCGCGCAATTCATCGAATTTCTGTATGCGACTGGTACCGACCTTGGTGCCATGTGGAGTGAGCCTGCTTTGCAGTATTACCAGGAAGCATCAGAGAGGGTGGCGGCATGATCTCCAAAAACAAACGCACCACCGCCGCCGAGCGCAGGCACCTGGCCGCAGTCAAGGAGTTGTCTTGTTCAGTCTGTGACGCTCCGGGGCCGAGTGAGGCCCACCACGTCGATCAGTCTTGCGCCTGGACCTGCATTGCTCTGTGTGAAGAGTGTCATCGGGACGATGAAATGGGATGGCATGGGCGAAAAACTGCATGGAGGATTCGCAAGATGGATGAAATGGACGCCCTGGGCGTCACGATCCAGAGGCTGATGGAGGGGATGGTATGAAAGCCACCAGATTGAGCGACGTTATCGGCCTGGTGATCTTCATTTTGGCGCTGATTCTGGGTGCGGGGGATTGGGTATGACGCCAGCAGAGTATCAGGCCCGGTTTGGTAAGAAGCGCCATCGCCACAAGTACGGCGCAAAGAAAGTGGAGTACGACGGTATCCGGTTCGATTCCAAGAAAGAGGGGAATTACTACCTGCAGTTGAAACTGCGGGTAGAGGCGGGAGAGGTGATTTTTTTCCTGCGCCAGGTTCCGTTCCATCTGCCCGGGAACACCATCTACCGGGTCGACTTCCAGGAGTTCCATGCGGATGGGACCATCCACTTCGTGGACGTGAAGGGCATGGAAACAGAAACATTCCGCCTGAAAAAGCGACAAGTCGAAGATCTTTATCCAGTGGAGATTGAGTTGAAATGACAGAACAAAAGCCTATGCGCCGGGCGCGCGCCAGCCTGCGATACACCATAGACAGTTATCTCGTCAAAGGCTGGGAGATCGTGAGCCGCAATCCACTGACGCTCAAGCTGGGCCGTGGCCGGATTCAGTTGGTCAATGGAGTGCTGAACCATGGGCGAGGATAAGAAAGGCACGGTGCTGGAGTTCAAGCCCAGGAGGTTTGAGGATGTCTGGGAGTGTGGCTGCGGATGTCAGCAATTCTACCTGCTCGCCAGCATGCGGATTGAATGCCGGTCGTGCGGTAAGTTGGTCGAGTCGCTGTTTTTGACTGATCAACCCGATAAGGAGAAACCATGAAACGATTAATTATGCTCTGCCTGCTGATGCTTGCATCCATGCCGTTGAATGCCGAATCATACCGATCGCCCGTAACACCTGCGCCGATCAGCTCGGACAATGGCGTGACTAATCAAATCGTCGAGAAAAAGATCGATCAGTCCATCGATTTGCGCATTGATCAGAAGATCAAGGTGATACGCGACGATGCACAGCAGCAGCTTGATTACTCCGCCATGCGCTACAACCACCAGAGCGCACGGTATCTGCGCGCCAAACGTCTATCGGCAGATCAACGGAATCTGAATGATCTGGCCTGCATAGCATTTGGCCGGAACTGCCGGTAATCACCTTGGGGGTGCCAGATGGCCATTAATAGATCCGACGTTCTTGACGTGTTCCGCAAGCTACCCCAGGGGGAATCCATCACCACCCAGGGCATCGCCTGGTGCCTGGGGTGTTCGGAGCACCGGGTACGGGCCTGTGTCTCCTGGATGGTTCTCGGGGGTGTGCTCAAAGAGGTCCATGAGCAGCACCAGCGCAAGGATAAAGAGGGTAGGCCCTACCGGGTGAAGCGCTATCAGTGGACCGGAAAGAGTGAAATTAGCCGGGTGCCGCGAGATCCCACCGAGAGAGCGTTACTCCGGGATCAGCGGAACCGGCGCGAGATTGCTGCGTTTGCATCAAAATTGTGGTGAGAGATATGGCGGCTAAGAAGAAGGTGGCGACTAAGAAGAAGGTGGCGAAGAAAGCAACGGCCAAGCGCCAGCCTTCACCAAGGAAGCCCACTAATCCAATGATGCTGGACGGTAAATCCTGGGATAAGAAGAAGGTGATGAATTATATCTGCGATGAGCTGGCAACCAGCACCAAGTCGCTAAAACGGATTCTCAGGGATGGGTACAAAGGATACAAACTGCCTTCGCATGTCCAGATATTCAGTTGGCTCAAGGATGAGGAGAACAAAGAAATACTTAACCAATACGAGTTGGCCAGGGAATTCCAGGGTGATACATCCTTTGATGAAGTGATGGAAGCGCACGAAATGGCGAAGATCCCCATCCTGGATGATGCAGGCAAGCCTATAAAGGACAAGGACGGAAACATAATCTATGGAATGTCTGGGCCCTCAGTTGCCTACGCCAAGCTGTATTCAGATAACCGAAAGTTTGCCGCCGTGAAGCTGCGCCCGAAAAAGTACGGCGACAAGGTTGACGTAAATCACGGCGGCCAGAAAGACAACCCGATTCAATCGCTCATCCGCGAGGTGAGCGGTAACGCGCTACCGATAGCGCACCGACCAACCGAGGGGACAATCAATGAAGATTGAAGTGAAGCGGCTGCAGCATGCCGGCTATTTGCCGTTACCGGAGCGGCACAGTGAAGGGGCTGCTGGGTATGATCTGCGCGCTGCCGAGGGTGTAAATATCGCCAATGGCGAGCAGGCTCTGATCAAAACGGGGTTTGCCTGGGCTATTCCGCCCGGCTATGTCGGTCTGATAAAGGACCGTTCATCAATGGCGCTGAAACGGCGACTTGTTACCCATGCCGGGGTGATCGATAGCGATTACCGCGGGGATGTGGGCGTCATCCTGTCGAATGAGAGTGACAAGGGCGTCACGATTGAGGCGGGTGAGCGCATCGCCCAGATGCTGATCGTGCCGGTGGTCGCGGCAGACCTGGAGGAGGTTGACGAGCTTGACGCGACTGATCGCGGTGCCGGCGGGTATGGGAGTACGGGGAAGTGAGCCAGATCAAGATTAACGATATCGCCATGGTGTGCCACGAACTGAACCGGGCCTACTGTCAGGCGCTGGGTGATGATAGTCAGCCGCCCTGGGAGGATGCGCCAGACTGGCAGAAAAACAGCGCCCTGTGCGGCGTCATATTCCATATGAGTAATCCAGATGCCGGTGACAGCGCCAGTCATGACAACTGGCTGGCCGACAAGAAGGCAGACGGCTGGGAATACGGTCCGGTAAAAGACCCGCAAGCGAAGCGCCACCCCTGCATAATGCCGTTTGACCAGCTTCCGCTGGAGCAGCAGATCAAGGACCGCCTGTTCCGACAGACGGTTCATGCGCTGCTGGCCATGAGTAACAAAGTAATAGCCCCCGGTGGCCTGACATCCATCGAAGAGCCCGGCGAGAGCTGCGTATTCTTCACCGACGGCAACGGAAACGAGGTGATCCGGCTGACCAATGAAGGCATGGAGTACAAAGGCGAACTGGTGAAGGACGCCGGCGAGGCCTACCGGGCCATGATCACCTACCTGCGGCGCACCAACCCCGAACTGCAAACGGATGCCGACATGCGCCAGATCGACAGCGGCATGGTGATGGATGCGGTCAATTCGCTGATGGCGATGACTCGGTACGCGACCGAGTTTATTCAAGCGCAGGAGGTTCCGGAAGAATACATGATCGACGACCTGAAGGAGGCCGATAGTGCAGCCTCGGCCTTGATCGATTGGCTGGACGATGATCCGGTAATTCAAGAGGAGAAATAGACGAGGAGCAGCCATCATGAAGAGGATTCTTTGTAACATCCAACCTTGGAACAGAGCGATCGACATTGCGCTGTTCGAGGAGCAGGGCGACCGATCGATGATCGGCGCACCGGTTGTCATGAAACAGCGAAAATCTGATACTTTTGTCAGCGAGCCAACCGTGCAGTTGAAGCCAGACGAGGCACAGGAACTGATGGACGAGCTATGGCGCTGCGGCCTGCGACCCAGCGAGGGCACCGGTAGCGCCGGCAGCCTGGCGGCGACAGAGCGACACCTGGAGGATATGCGGAAGATTGCTATGAAGCAGCTGGGGATTGAGCGCAGCTAAGGTTTTCACCCAGGTCTACCTGGGTACCAGCCCCGGCCTTCTCACGACGGGCCGGGGTTTTTTTATGCCAATGCTGGCCTGAATGACATGCTTCGGTCATGACAATGCGCAGCCCAATGGACGGTATGTCCGATGACGAGTTTATCCAGAAGCTGAAAGATCCATTCTGGAGAATCACGTCTGGAGCACTCTATAAAATAATGATCAAGGGCGAGGGCGACGAGGAAGCCTTCGTTGTCCCGTTCAAGCCCAATGCGGCTCAATTGGCACTGCTGAATAACCTCTGGTACCGGAATATTATCCTTAAAGCCCGTCAATTCGGCTTCTGCCTGGACCCGTCAACCCGTGTACTGACGGCCGATCTTCGGTGGGTACGTATCGATAGTTTGCGGCGCGGGGATGAAGTGGTTGCAGTGGATGAGCAGCCGCCAGGCGGAAGAGGTAAGGCCAGGAAGATGCGGACGGCAGCGGTTGAGGCGGCTGTCCGTGTGCACCGGAAAGCGTATCGGATCACGTTCGATGATGGCAGGGCCGTAGTCTGTACTGGCCAGCATCCATGGCTATCCAGAAAGACCGGCACCCAAGCAGCGTGGCGCAGCATAGAAGGTAAAGGCAACCAGGTTGTCGGCCGGCTCAAGATCGGCACTCGTGTCCGGTGGGTTGCCCGCCCATGGGAGAATCATGCGGACTATGAGGACGGCTGGTTCTCTGGAATGCTCGACGGCGAGGGCAGCATGGCACTGGCAAAGTCAACCGGTGCCGAAATCAATGTCTCGCAGGTGCATGGTCCGGTATGGGATAGGCTGATCGAGTACGCAGAATCCAGGGGATACAGTTACCGAATAGAAAATGACAATCAGCCTTCTCGCGTGAGTAAGCATGGAAATAGGCCTGTACCAAAGCTGTGCTTTAGCAGAATGGATGAAATGTTCAGGCTGATCGGAACAACGAGGCCATCACGGTTCATTCAAAACAGGTTCTGGGAGGGTAAGGAGCTTCCGGGAAAGCGTAACGGTGGTGTCGGATGGTCGACGATCACCAGCATTGAGCCGCTTGAAGAGCAGACAATGATTGATCTGCAGACATCAACAGGAACCTATATTGCGGAAGGATTTGTATCTCACAACACTACTCTCATAGCCATCGTCTGGCTGGACCATGCGTTATTCGTGGACGATCAGCGCTGCGGCATCGTTGCCCACGACCTGGAGAGTGCAGAGGCGATTTTCCGGGACAAGGTGAAATTCGCCTATAAGAACCTGCCGCCGACTCTACGGGATAATATGCCGCTGGAACGCGATAGCGCGAAGGAACTGGTATTTGCCCACAACAACAGCGCCATCCGGGTGGCCACATCCATGCGATCGGGCACCATTCACCGGCTGCATATCTCTGAGTTTGGGAAAATCTGCGCCAAGTATCCGGACAAGGCGAAGGAAGTAATGACCGGTTCAATTCCTTCCGTACCGCTGAACGGTATCACCATCATCGAGTCGACCGCCGAGGGTCAGGAGGGTGCTTACTACAATATGTCGACCCGGGCCCAGCAACAGCAGCAGGCCGGTAAGAAGCTGACCAAGCGCGACTACCGGTTCAACTTCTTCGGCTGGTGGATGAACCCGGAGTACGTCATGGATCCGAAGGGCGTGGTGATCTCCGACCAAGACAACGAGTATTTCGACCAGGTGGAGGCGGAGATCGGCCGGGAACTGACGCAAGAGCAGTGTGCGTGGTACGTGGCCACCCGGGATGCGGACTACCCGGAGAACCCGGAGCTGATGTGGCAGGAATACCCCTCCACCCCAGAGGAGGCGTTCAAGCGGTCGACCGACGGATGTTGGTTCACCAAGCAGATGGCCGCCATGCGCAAAGAGGGCCGGATCAAGAAGCTGCCGGTGGTGCAAAGCGAGCCCTGCATGACCTTCTGGGATATCGGTAACACTGACGGCACCGCGATCTGGGTGATGCAGCACATTGGGCATGAGTACCGCTGCATCAATTTCTACGAAGCGTGGGGCGAGCCCTATGCCGATGCAGTCAACTGGCTGCAGTCTCTCGGGTTGGTCTGGGACACCATGTACCTGCCGCACGATGCCGAGCACCGGCGCCAGGGCAAACGCGAGAATCAATCCCCCCTGGAAATGCTGGAAGAGCTGATGCCCGGGGTGCGTTTTGAGGTGGTGCCGCGCATCGACGACATCACCTGGGGAATTCAGCAGACCCGAGACGCTTTCCCGCTCCTGTATATCGATGAGGAAGCGTGCAAGGAGGGCATTGTTCACCTGGACCTGTACCGCAAGAAGTGGAACACCATCCAGGCGGTATGGACCGACGTGCCGAACAAACTGGATGGACACTCCGAGGCGGCCGACGCCCTGCGCCAGTTTGGTCAGGCGCTGGCGTCCGGACAACTGAATACCCGCGGCCCGACCACCAAGAAGAGAAAGCCGAGAAGCTGGCGCGCCGCCTGAAATTACCCCGCTGTAAATGCTGGCCTACATGCGATTATCCGGTCATTCATACGCAAACTGAGGTAATTGTATGCCGGTCATGATCGGAGGTGAGAAGGCCTGGAAGAAGCGCGCCCATGGCGACATCGGCGTGTCGTTTCAGTGGGTGAACGGCGAGCAGTCCATGATCCTGTTCCCGCTGCACCGCCGGACCCGGGACGCCGGGGCGTTTGTGATCGGTATCAGCGCTATGCACCTGTACGCTCAGGCCAACGGTTACCCCAACCTGCACACCTGCATCCCTCGCGCCATGGAGGCCGCACGCACCATGGACATGGGGCAGGACAAGGCCACGGTACGGCGCATTGTCGAGATCATCCTGGACAGCCTGCCGGATCTGGCTCAGATGCCGCCGGAGCCGGACTGGGTTGAGCGTGAGGTGCAGAAGGCGCAGAACATCGGGGAATTGACCATCAAGCAGGGTGACCGCGTACTGACCGAGCGCGTGGTGACCGATCTGGACAGCGCAGAAATGGCGGGGACGGCATGAAGGTGCGGGACGACGGCGTTCTGGAGAGTGTTGCCACATCCGACATGGACGACGATTGCCGGTACGGCGGTATCTCTGATGAGTCCACTGCCGAGGAAAAACCACCCCATCCGCTCGACGCACCCAAGAAACAGCGCCTTCTGAGTCGCCTCCGGGAATGGTTTGACCAGGAGTGGCGTCGGCAGGCCTACAACCGGTTCCAGATGGCTATGGACGAGGATTACTACGACTCCATGCAGTGGACCGAGGAGGATGCGGCTGTACTGATGGCGCGCGGCCAGGCGCCGGTGGTCAATAACGAAATCAAGCCGACGNNCGACTGGATGATCGGCACCGAGCGCCGGACCCGGATTGACTACAAGGTACTCCCGAGACGAAAGGACGGTAGTGACGATGCGGAAGTAAAGACCAAGCTCCTGAAGTATCTCAGCGACACCAACAAGACCCCCTATGCGCGCAGCGCGGCATTCGCCAAGGCGGCAAAGGCCGGTCTTGGCTGGTTGGAGATCGGCGTTCGCGGGGATGACACTGACGAGCCGATTTATCACCGATCACAAGACTGGCGCTATGTGCTCTACGACTCCAACGGCGTGGAGCTTGACCTGTCTGATTCCCGGTACATTTTCCGCTGGAAGTATGTCGATGAGGACATTGCGCTGGCCTGCTTCCCTGATCGAGCGGATCTGATCAAACAGTCTGTGATTGATGGTGACGCCCTCGGTACCAACGAGAATGAGGATGAACTGTGGTACATGGGCGCACGGGTAACCGAGCCCGGCCAGGATTTCGCCTCGGTCAGTGCAGGCAAGTACCGACCCTATGACGGCAGTGCCTTCGCCTTTTCTCGCCGTGAGCGGGTCAAGCTGGTCGAGTGCTGGTACCGCGAACCGGTTAAGCGGCAGAAGATTCGCGGCGGTTATTTGGATGGCGAGATCTACGACAAGGACGATCCCTATCACGTTGAGGCGGTCAAGAACGGCGATTGTTCGCTGTATGACCGTATCGAAATGCAGATGCGCTGCGCCATCTACTGCGAGGCCGGCCTGCTGTTCGACGGCGAATCCCCCTACAACCACAACCGGTTCCCGCTAGTGCCTGTCTGGGCTTATCGGCGTTCCCGGGATAACGCTCCCTACGGCCCCATCCGGTCGATGCGCGACCCCCAGGACAGTCTGAACAAGCGCAGTAGTAAAGCGCTGTTCATCCTGTCGTCCAATCGCGTGGAAATGGAGGAGGGCGCTTATGATGATATTGAGGAGTTGCGTGACGAGGTAGCGCGCCCGGACTCCATTATCATTCGAAAGAAGGGTCGTGAACTGCGGGTTACCCGGGACATTCAGTTGGCCGAGGAGCACCTGAAGCTGATGGATAGGGATCAGATGACCATCCGCAACAGCGGTGGCGTCACGTCCGAGAACCTGGGCCGCCAAACCAATGCCAATTCCGGCAAAGCGATCGTCGCCCGGCAGGAGCAGGGCGGGGTGGTCACCACCGAGATTTTTGACAACCTGCGCCTGGCCGTGCAGCTGGCCGGCGAGATCGAGCTGTCCCTGGTCGAGCAATTCTATACCGATGAGAAGGTGGTCCGCCTGGTCGGTGAGCGCGGCAATGCCTCATTTGTCGAGATCAATACGCCAGATCCTGATACCGGCGAGATCCTGAACGATATTACCGCCATGCAGGCCGATTTTGTGGTGTCTCAGCAGGATTACCGGGATTCCCTGCGCATTGCCATGTTCGAGTCCCTGTTTGACATCGTGGCGCGACTGGCCCAGATGAGTCCGGAAACCGCCTTGAACCTCCTGGATCTGGTAGTGGAAATGGCAGACGTGCCAAATCGGGACGAACTGGTGGCGCGTATCCGTAAGCTCAACGGCCAACGTGATCCCCAAGCAGAACCTACTCCTGAAGAATTAAAAGCTGAGAAGGAAATGGCCGCCGAGCAGCAGGAGCAGAAGGAGATCGCCAAGGCTAAAGCGCTGGCAGAACTGGCCGAATTGAGAAGCAAGGCCGGTAAATTGAATGCTGAAGCGGTGAATCGCAAACTGGAGGCAATGTATGCAGCTATTCAATCCGGCCAGTTGGTGGTGATGAACCCAGGCATTACGCCAGTCGCTGACGACCTGATGACCAGCGCCGGCTTTGTCGATGAAAACGGCCCTCCGATTGCTGATCAACCGATGCAGGCCGACCCGCAGGCACCTACAGAACTGCATCCTGAACCGAATTACCCCCAACCAAATGCTGTATCCCCTGAATCTCCGTTTATCGGGCAGCGGGAGGGCATTGAGACACCTGAAGATGATGGAGTGAGGTAACGATGACGATTAAAGACGAAGAACTCGAAGGCCTGTCCGAGGAGGAGCGTGCCGCGCTTGAGGATGATGCCGACCAGGAGGGTGATCTGGATGA
>NPIF01000565.1_pt1 | contig 21471 bp, 13 predicted proteins | sample 8637461 | NCBI WGS metagenome assembly NPIF01 (sample SAMN07420641, study PRJNA396082) | bioreactor metagenome | isolation source: sample BR12 brine-fed electro-methanogenic bioreactor BR | place: Japan: Kochi | collected 2016-12-09
GGGACCTGGGACGGTCGACTTCCATTCGCGATTGCTGATCTGAGTTCTGCAGAAGTCGACCGTCCCGAGTCGCGCCGACCGACCCCCGGCCCCCTCTAGCTCCAGAGACTGTCCGGGTAGACGCCCTCTTCCACGAGATCTCGGAGAGTGCTTCGGACCGATTCCAGGTCCTTCGCCGCGGTCATTCCGCACCAGCGGCTTCGCGCCTCGAGGATGCGTACGCGTGCGGCGCGCTCGGTGACGGCGGCGCCGACGACCTCCGGGAGATAACACTCCTCTTCGAGCCCGGGCTCACTCTCGAGAAATGCGGAGAAGCGACGCTCGAAGTCGTCGAGGGCCTCGAGACCGAAACCCCAGAGGTTCATCGAGACCGGAGTCTCGGGCGGGACGACACGCGGGCCTTCCGGCGCGTCCCACGCCGCGCCTTCGGGGTGCCGGCGCAGCGTATGCACCTCTTCGATGCGCTCGAGCCAGCCGTCGGCCGCCCTCACGATGCCCCGCGATACGGCGCCTTCCGAGGGCAGCGTGTCCGCGGCCGCGAAGCCGACCATCGCCCAAGTCCCCACCTCCCGCGCCGGTTCGCTGAGGAAGCCGCCGAGCGCAGCGACGGCCGCCCTTCCGTAGTAGTCGTCGGCGTTGGCCACGCCGAACGGGCGCGTGAGCAGCTCCCGCGCGGCGAGCACGGCGTGCGTCGTGCCCCAAGGCTTGCTTCGTTCGGCCGGGGCCACCCGCCCCCCAGGGAGCGTTGCCAAGTCCTGATGGGCGAACGCGAGCGCGATGTGCCGGGCCGCCCCGCCCTCGACGTGGCGCCGCATCTCCGCCTCCGTCTCCGGGCGCACGACGAGGACGGCCTCGTCGAAGCCGGAGCGCAGCGCGTCGAAGAGCGTGTAGTCGAAGAGGGTCTCGCCACTCGGGCCCACCGGAACGAGCTGTTTGAGCCCACCGAAACGCCGGCCGAGTCCCGCCGCGAGGATGAGGAGTTGCGCGCCCATGCTCACACTCACCCGGACTCGACGACCCCCGCACCCACCGGTTCGCCCACCGGGAGCACGGGCCCGACGCCATCGCTCGCCCCGAGGAGAGACTCCATCCGCCGCCTGAACTCGGGCTCGGCCGCGCGCGTGCACAGCGTGACGGTGCAACCGCCCCACCCGGCCCCGGTCACCCGTGAGCCCAAGACACCGGGCACGGCGCGGGCCGCTTCGACGAGACGGTCGACGAGTGGGTGACTCGCCTCGTAGAGCACGCGCAGGCTGTCGTGGGAGCGGTTCATCAGCTCCCCGAAGGAAGCGAGATCGCCCGAACGCAGTGCGAGCTCCGCCGCGTGGACGCGCGCATTCTCCTCGACCACGTGTCGGCATCGCCTGGCGACTGTTGATGGCAGTTCCGCGGCGTGCGCCGCGAGCATCTCCGCGCTCACGTCGCGCAGAGAGCGCAGCGACGGAGCGTGTCGACGCAGACTCTCGACCCCGAGCTCACACTCGAGGCGCCGCTGGTTGTAGGCCGATCCAGCGAGGCCCCGGCGAACGCCGCTGTCCGTGACGAGCAGCACGTGCTCGCCGAGCGCGAGCGGTACCTGCCGCGTCGTGATGTCGCGGCAGTCGATCAGGAGCGCGTGCCCGGGCTGCCCGAGCAGACAGGCGAGCTGGTCCATGATCCCGCAGCGCACGCCGGCCCAGACGTGCTCGACCTCCTGGCAGAGCTCGGCCAGTGGGCGCGACTCGAGCTCGAACCCGAAGCTCCGAAGCAGCGCCAGCGCCGCCGCGATCTCGAGCGCCGCGGACGAGCTGAGCCCCGAGCCCACCGGGACCGTGCCGGTGACCGCCATGTCGAGCCCGCCCTCGAGCAGGCCGCGGAAGCGGAGGCTCTCGACGAGACCGGCGAGGTACGACACCCACGCGCGCGTCGCGCCGTCCTGTGCCGAGAGTCCACCGAGCGTGTACTCCTCCGTCTCGTCGAGATCGAGCGCGACGAGGCGGACGCGCTCCGTCGCCGTGCGACGCACCGCCACCTCGACGTGATAGCCGACGATGGTCGGCAACACGAAGCCCTCGTTGTAGTCGGTGTGCTCCCCGATCAGGTTGACCCGGCCGGGCGCCCGCGCGGCGACGATGGGTTCGCCCTCCCCAAAGCGTTCGCGAAGCGCCGCGGCCGCGTTCACCGGAACACCACGTAGAGCACGGCGACGACGATCACGATCGCGCCGCCCGCCCAGGCTGCGCTCCGGCTCGGCGCGAGGTCGAAGCCGCCGGTGACCGGGATCACGCGGGCCTCACGCTGCGGCGCGGCCAAGCTGGCGACGACGAGGAAGGCCCCGAGAGCGAGGAAGGTCAACGCCATGTGGTGCAAGAACGCCACTTCGGGCAGGAAGAAGAGCAGCGCACCGTAGACGGGGATGCCGAGCAGCATCGCGGTTACGGCTGCCCAGCTCGGGACTCGCTTCCAGAGGAGCCCGAATAGGAACACGGTGACGATGCCTGGCGAGATGAAGCCCCAGAACTTCTGCACGTAGGTGAACACGTTCTCCGCGCTCGCGACGAGCGGGGAGTACAGGCACCCGACGAGCACGAGCGCCGCCGTCGTCAGCCGCCCGACCTTGATCTGGCTCTCGGTGCTCGCATCGGGACGGAAGTGGCGGGTGTAGAGGTCCATCGTGAAGATCGTCGCTGCCGAGTTGAGCAGTGAGTCGAGGGAGCTCATCACGGCGCCGAAGAGCGCGGCGAACATTACGCCGGCGAGTCCAGCGGGCAGCAGCTCGCGGATCAACACGGGGTAGGCCTGGTCGGCGTTGCCGATCTGATCGGAGTAGAGCGCCGCCGCGATGATGCCCGGAAAGACGATGATGAACGGGATCACGACCTTGATCCCCGCGGCGAGCATGATCCCGCGCTGCCCGTCCCGCAGGCTGCGCGCCGCGAGCGTGCGCTGCGTGATGAACTGGTTGAGCCCCCAGTAGAAGAGGTTCGGGATCCAGAGCCCGCCGATGAAAACCGCCACCCAGGGCACCTCGGGATGATCCGCGGGCAACACCGTGTGCAGCTTGTCCGCGCCGAGTTCGAGGAACGCAGCCACTCCGCCGATCTTCGCGAAGGCGAGCACGGTGACGAGCACCCCGCCGCCGAGAAGGGCGATGCCTTGCACGAGGTCCGACCACACGACCGCGCGCAAGCCGCCGTACACGGTGTAGACGCCGGCGAGCAGCCCGATGACCCAGATCGCGAGCACGATGTCGATGTCGAAGATCGCGTTGAGCGCGAGCGCCCCGGAGTAGAGCACGGTGGCAAGCGCGACGAAGACGTAGGCGAGCATCATGAACACCGACATCACGGTGCGCGCGACGACGCCGTATCGGTACTCGAGGTACTCGGGGATCGTGTAGATCCCGGCACGAAGGAAACGCGGCAGGAAGAAGAGCGCGACGATGACGAGGGTGATCGCGGCCATCCACTCGTAGGACGCGATCGCGAGCCCGAGCTCGTAGCCCCTCCCCGCCATCCCGACGAAGTGCTCCGTCGAGATGTTCGAGGCGATCAGCGAGACGCCGATCAACCACCACGGCAAGGCGCGGCCCGCGAGGAAGTAGTCCCGGCTGCTCTGCTGGCGCCGCGACGCGAAGAGCGAGACCGCGACGACGAACGCAATGAAGCCGACGAAGGCGCAGAGATCGATCCAGTGGAGACTCACGCTTCGGTCCTCTCGGGTATGGGGGCAGAGAGGGTACATGAAGCGGCGCGGCGAGGGCACTGCCGCACTCGCCCATCGACGCTCGCAGACACCCAACCCGGTTCCAGTGTGCCTTCTACAGCGAAAGCGTCACCGTAACCGTGAATCTTCCGCGTTATGCTCCCGGCATGCGAAAGACTGCGATCGCCCTCCTCGCTCTCGCCTGCCTCGCCTGCCCTGCTCCGGAGCGCCCGCCCGCACAGGAACTCCCTTCGAGGGACGCCTTCCCGAACGTGGTTGAACACCGCGGCCAGCCGGCAGCCGTCGAGGATTGGACGCTCATGCCTTTCGCCGATCAGGGAGCGTGGTTCGGCTTCGCGCTCCCCGCAGAGGCGGGCGGTGTCCCCGCTATCCACGGCCCGTTCCTGATGGACCGGGGCCGCTGGCTCGGGCCCGCGCTCGCGCGTTTCGAGCTCGAGGGCATCACGCTCGTCGAGAGCCGCGCCCTCCCCGGCTCGCTCCACATGAGGGCACAAGCCGATGCGCTCCGCATTGAACTCGCCCTGTGGTTTCACGGGTCGCGCCTGGCGCTCGCGCGCGCCAGGGTGAGCAACGACGGCGACGCACCCCGCAGCATCGCGCCCGCATGGACCGGCGCGCTCTTCCCCGAGAGCGCCCACTTCGACGAAGGCGAGAGCGGGGTCTCTGCCCTCACCCCCGACGGAGCCCGAGCGAGAGTCGTCGCTGGCGGCGGCATGGTGCGGACGGCACTCGACGCGAGCCGCTATCGCCTCGCCCTCCCCGAGCCCGTGCCTCTCGACCCCGGCGAGAGCCGGGACTTCGAGCTCGCGCTGACCTTCACCCTCGCCGGCGATCCCGAGCCCGACGCCGAGGCCGCTCTCGCCGGGGCTGCGCGTTCTTTCGATGCAAACGCCGTGCGCTGGGAAGGCATCCTCGGTGCCATCCTCACCGGGGCTCGCCCGGACCGTGAGGCCAGGATTCTCGCGGTCAAGGCCGCCGAGACGCTGACGGGCAACTGGCGCGCCCCCGCCGGGCGCATGCTCCACGACGGCCTCTTCCCTTCGAGCAATGTGCACTACTTCAACGGTTTCTGGGCGTGGGACTCGTTCAAACACTCGGTGGGCCTCGCCCTCTTCGACGAGCGCCTCGCCGCCGAGCAGCTCCGGCTGATGTTCGATCACCAGGACGAACACGGGATGATCGCGGACGTCGTGTACCTCGACGCAAGCGAGGACAACTGGCGCGACACGAAGCCGCCGCTCGCCGGCTGGGCGCTGCGCGAGCTCTACGCACGAAGCGGCGACATCGCGCTCTTCCGCGAGCTCTACCCGAAGCTCGTCGCGTACCACCGTTTCTGGAGCCGGGACCGCGACCACGACAGCGACGGCCTCTGTGAGTACGGCAGCACCGACGGCACCCTCGTCGCCGCGCGCTGGGAAAGCGGCATGGACAACGCGGTGCGCTTCGACGACACGGCGATGCTCCGAAACAGCGCGCACGCCTGGTCGATGAACCAGGAGTCGGTCGACCTCAACAGCTATCTCTTCCTCGAGAAGCAGGCGCTGGCCGAGTTCGCCGACGCGCTCGACCGCCCGGAGGAGGCCGCGTCCTGGCGCGCGGAAGCCGAGACGCTCGCCGAGCGTGTGCGGACGGAGATGTACGACGAGAAGAGCGGTTGGTTCTACGACATCGCGATCGACAGCGGCGCCATCGTGCCGGTGCAGGGGCCCGAAGGGTGGATCCCGCTCTGGGCGGGGATCGCAACCCCCGAGCAGGCCGCCCGCGTCCGCGAGACGATGCTCGACCCCGCGGTGTTCCGCACGCATGTCCCTTTCCCCACCGTAGCCGCGAACCACCCGGAGTTCGGAGACGGCTACTGGCGCGGCCTCGTCTGGCTCGATCAGGTCTACTTCGCGATCGAAGGGCTTCGGCGTTACGGATACGACGAGGACGCGGAGGCGCTGACCCGCCAGCTCTTCGCGAACCTCGAAGGAGCGACGGAGCCCGGCGTCCCGCTCTACGAGAACTACGCTGCGCACAGCGGCGAGGGCCGCAACGTCCGTCACTTCAGTTGGAGCGCCGCCCACCTTCTGCTCCTGACACAGGAGGCGCGATGAACGCCCGCCGCCGCTCTCTGCTGCTCTGTCTTCTCGCCGTCCTCGCCGTGGGCCCCATGCTCGCCGGCGAGCACGAGCCGGGCGAGAGGCGCTGGGAGAACCACCAGGTCTTCGGCATCGGCAAGCTCGCGCCCCACGCCCCGGTCTTCCCGTACGCGACGCGCGCCGCGGCGCTCCGCGGTGAACCGGAGCGCTCGCCGTACCACCTCTCGCTCGACGGGCTCTGGCACTTCCACTGGGCTCGCCGCCCCGCGGACGCGCCCTTGGGCTTCGAAGCCCCGGACTACGACGTGTCGAGCTGGAGCCAGATCCCGGTGCCGTCGAACTGGGAGGCGGAAGGCTACGGCCACGCGATCTACCTCGACGAGCGTTACCCCTTCGTGGCGCGTTGGCCCCGCGTGCCCCTCGAGTACAACCCGGTCGGCTCCTATCGGCGGAGCTTCACGCTCGACCCTGACTGGGAAGGACGCCGCATCCGCCTCGTCGTCGATGGCGCCCGCTCGGCGCTGACCGTCCACCTGAACGGCCACTTCGTCGGCTACAGCCAGGGCGCGAAGACTCCGGCGGAGTTCGACGTCACGGCGCTCGTCCACGAGGGCGAGAACACGCTGGCGCTGCAGATCGTCCGCTGGAGCGACGCGAGTTATCTCGAGAGCCAGGACATGCTCCGCGTGTCGGGCATCGAGCGCGGCGTCCATCTCGTCGCCCTCCCCGAGACTCACATCGCCGACCTGTTCGCCCGCGCGAGCCTCGCGGACGACCACGCCACCGGCACGCTCGCGCTCGATGTCGAGCTCGCGCACGAAGGTGCGGCAGCCTCCGCGTGTTCGCTGCAAGCGAGCCTCCTCGACGAGAGCGCGGGACTCGCGTCCGTGTTCGAAACGAGCAAAGAGCTGACCATCGAGGCCGGCGCCCGCCGCGCGCTGCGCTTCGAGACCCGCCTCCCCGATGTCCGGCGCTGGACGGCGGAGACGCCCCGGCTCTACACCCTCCTCCTCGAGCTGCGCGGCGCCGACGGCGCGCTCCTCGAAGTCGTGCGCCAGGAGCTCGGCTTCCGGCGCGTCGAGGTGCGAGGCGGGCAACTCCTCGTCAACGGACGCCCGATCACGATCCGCGGCGTCAACCGTCACGAGACGCACCCGGACACGGCCCACGTCGTCGACGAGGCGACGATGCTGCGCGACATCACGCTGATGAAGCTCCACAACATCAACGCGGTGCGCAGCTCCCACTACCCGAACGACCCACACTGGTACGCGTTGGCGAATCGCCACGGGCTCTGGGTCGTCGACGAGGCGAACATCGAGTCGCACCCGCTCGCCATCCGGGAGGACACCCAGATCGGCGACGAGGAGAGCTGGATCCCCGCGCACCTCGAGCGCACCCGCCGCATGGTCGAACGCGACAAGAACCACCCCTCGATCATCGTGTGGTCCCTCGGCAACGAGGCCGGCACCGGGCGCGTCTTCGAAGCGACGTACGGGTGGATCAAGGAGCGCGACCCGAGCCGCCCCGTGCAGTACGAGCCTGCGGGTCTCGAGCCCTACACCGACATCTACAGTCCGATGTACCCACCGATCGAGAAGCTGCTCGCGTACGCGAAGACCGAACCCACCCGCCCGCTGATCATGTGCGAGTACGCCCACGCGATGGGCAACTCCGTCGGCAACCTTGCCGACTACTGGGAAGCGATCGACAGCCACCCCTCGCTTCAGGGCGGCTTCATCTGGGACTGGGTCGATCAGGGGCTCCGCAAGTACACCGCCGACGGCGAGATGTTCTGGGCCTACGGCCACGACTACCACCCCACCCTCCCGACCGACGGCAACTTCCTCAACAACGGCCTCGTCGACCCCGACAGGAAACCCCATCCCCACCTCCATGAGGTCAAGAAGGTCTACCAGCCGCTTCGCTTCACCGCCGTCGATGCCGCGGGTGGACGCTTCACACTCGAGAATCGTTACGACTTCCGCGGCCTCGAGCACCTCGCGCTGAGCTGGACCCTCCACGCGAACGGAGTCGAGCACGCCCGCGGGGCGCTCCCGACACCGGCGCTCGCACCCGGCGAAGACGCGCCGCTCGTCGTCGACTGGGAGGCCTCGTCACCGCCGCCGAACGCCGAACTCTTCCTCACGCTCAGCGCGATGACGCGCCGCGCGGACGGGCTCCTTCCGCTCGGGCACGAAGTGGCCTGCGAGCAGTTCCTCGTGCGGCCCACAGTGGCGACTCCGCCGCCGGCACCCGCCGGCGAGCTCACGCTCGAAGAGACGCCGACTCACTGGCGCGTGAGCAGCGCGGACTTCCACGTGGCGCTCTCGCGCGCGAGCGGACTCATCGAGGAGTTCACCGTGAGCGGCCGCACGCTGCTGCTCGCGGGGCCGACGCCGAACTTCTGGCGCCCCCCGACCGACAACGACCTCGGCAATGGCATGCACGAGTGGGGCGCCCCGTGGCGCGAGGCGGGCCCGAGCCGCGTGCTCGAGTCGGCCCGCGCGTGGCGCGAGGGCGGCCTCGTGCACGTCGAGGCACGCTTCGCGCTCCCCGCGGTCTCTGGGAAGCTCACCCTGCGCCACAGCGTGAGGCCAAGCGGCGCGATCGAGCTCGAACAGAGCCTCACGCTCGCCCGCGAAGACAACCCGCGCCTCCCGCGCTTCGGTACCCAAGCGCGCGTGCCACGAGAGTTCCGCACCCTGATCTGGTACGGCCGGGGCCCGCACGAGAGCTACGCCGACCGCAAGAGCTCGGCGCGCATCGGCCGCTACGCCGAGCCGGTCGACTCGTCCTTCCACCGCTACTCCCGCCCCCAGGAGACCGGCAACAAGACCGAGGTGCGCTTCATCGCCCTCGTCGATGACGACGGCGTTGGCCTACTCGCGGCCGGGGACGCGCCGCTCTCGGCGAGCGCGTGGCCCTTCGCGATGGAAGAGCTCGACTTCGAGCCGGCGGCCCAGGGCGCCGAGTCCGCCTCGGGCCTCGTTCCCGTGACGGCCCGGCACGGCGCCGAGCTCAGCGTGGCGGAGTTCGTGACGCTCAACCTCGACGCGCGGCAGATGGGAGTCGGCGGCGACACTTCGTGGGGCCGGCCCGTCCACGAGGAGTACACGATCCCCGCGGAGAGTCAGAGTTTCCGCTTCGTGCTCTTGCCATGGGACAGCCGCAAGGAGACGGCCGAGGAGCGGATCGGGCGCCGCTAGCCGCTTCGGGTCACTCAGAGAGTGAAGCGCTTACGGAGGTATTCGACGACAACGTCCTGCGCGTAGCGCAGCACCGTTTCGGGTGCCTCATTCTCGTCACAGAACGACGGCGTCTCGAGCACCTCCTCGATCATCTCGTTCCACCAGGGCGCGAGCAGGAGTTTCCGCACACCGACCGGATGGAGCCCCTCGGCGATCAACGCGTCTTTCGTCGGCACGTCGAAGGCGACGACCCGGCTCTTCGCATCGGTGAGACGCACCCGCTTGACCAGGGCCGCCATCAGCGCTTTCAGATCGTCTGCTTCCATCGTCGTTCTCCTCAAACCGCAGTCTACCGGTCGGAGCGATCGGAATCGACGGCCGGTCTTCGTGGTATTTACGACTGACACAGGGCATGTAAGTCGGTACATTCCGCATCACAGATCCCCCACGGCATCGGACACGACAGGAGAGTTCAGCCTTGACCCGACAGACGAGCCCGCGCAGGACGCTTGCCGTCCGCGCCGCTATCGCCCTTGGTCTACTCGTTCTCACCGCCTCGCCCGCCCCGTTCGCCCAGGAAGCCCTGGTCGCGGACACGGAGCTCGAGCGCATCGAAACCGCGCACCCCTACGACGCCCCGGAGGCCGCCGGAGACGTCGTCTGGCAACACGTCCTCCACCGCAAGGACGCGGCGTTCATCGCCGTGCACTTCGAACGCTTCGAGCTCGCCGAGGGCGACATCCTCGAGCTGACGAGCCCGGACGGCTCCGTGCGCCACACCTACACCGGCCGCGGCTTCGAAGAGCGCGGCAAGGACTTCTGGGGCCTGAGCGTCCTCGGCGACACGATGGTCCTGCGCCTGATCGGGAACAACCCGGCGGGCGGCGCCTTCGGAATCGTCATCGACCGCTGGACCCACGGCTTCCCGCTCGACGACGTCGGCCACGGCGGTCCCGAGGCGCTCTGCGGCGCCGAGGACTTCCAGGACGCGGAGTGTTACCGCAGCTCGCACCCCGAGGAGTTCGCCAAGGGCCGCGCCGTCGTGCGCCTGCTCAAGAACGGCGCCTCGCACTGCACGGGCTGGCTCGCGTCCTGCGAGAACCACCTGATCACGAACGAGCACTGCGTCGCGAGCCAGAGTGAGCTCGACCAGATCGAGTTCCAGTTCGAGTACAAGCGCCCGGAGTGTGGCAACGGCACGCCGACGAGCGAGCTCCAGATCCAGGGCGGCACGCTGCTCGAGGTCAACGCCGACCTCGACTACGCGCTGATCATGCCGAACCTCGGAGGCGGGGATCCTCAGGCGACCTACGGATTCATGCAGCTCGACAACCGCCTCCCCGACGACAACGAGCTGATGTACATCGCGCATCACCCGTCCGGCGATCCCAAGCGCCTGTCGATCTTCAGCACGGACCCGAACGACGAGTCCGGCCGCTGCGAGGTCTACAGCACGACGGAGCCGCCGTGCAGCGGCAGCGCGCCGCAGCAGGACGTCGGCTACTACTGCGACACCGAGGGCGGCTCCTCCGGCTCCCCGGTCCTCGCGCTCTCGACCCACCGCGTCATCGCGCTGCACCACTGCGCCCGCTGCCCGAACCGCGGTGTGCCGATCACCGAGGTGTACGCCGACATCCAGGCCTCCGCGCACCCGCTGCCGCCGTGCTCCGTCTGTGAGCCGGGTCAGCCGGCGTCGAGCCTGGTGGCTACGGCCGACGGCACGAACCGCATCCGCCTGACCTGGAGCGCTTCGCCCGACGGCGTCTCGTACAACGTCTACCGCTCCCGCACGAGCTGCGGCGACGGCCTCGAGCCGATCGGGACCAGCACGAGCACGAGCTTCGTCGACACGCAGGCTTCGGGTTCACGCGACTACTACTACGTCGTGCGCGCCGTCAACGAGTGCGGCACCGAGGCGGTCGACTCCAACTGCGCCACCGGCCAGACGACGGGCGGCTGCATCGACCGGCCCGCGTTCGCCGGCCTCGAGCGCGTCGTCAACACGCGCCAGAGCGCCTGCACCGTCGAGCTCGGCTGGAGCGCCGGCACCCCGCTCTGCGGGAGCACGCTGCGCTACAACGTCTACCGCTCGACGAGCGCGGGCGTGACGCCGGGGCCCTCCCAGCTCGTCGCGAGCTGCGTCGAGGGGACGACCTGGAACGACACCAACATCGACCACGGCCAGACCTATCACTATCTCGTGCGCGCCGAGGACAACTCTGGCGACGGCGCCGGCCCCTGCGCCATGGGCAACGAGGACTCGAACGGCGAGGAGCAGAGCGGTTTCGCCACCGGCCCGCTGCGCAGCTACGTCCACTACGACTTCGAGGCCGCGGACGGCTGGACTCTCGAAGGCGAGTGGGAGATCGGCGCTCCGCAGGGTCTCGGCGGCTCGGCTGGCGGTGGCAGCGCCGGCCCGGACCCCACGAGCGCTTTCGCGGGCACCGGCGTGCTCGGCACCGACCTCAGTGGTCAGGGATCCTACTCCGGCAACTACGAGAACAGCCTGCCGGCCACGTACGCGACGAGCCCGACCTTCGACACGGGCACCGAGGCCGAAGCGCTTCTGCGCTTCCGCCGCTGGCTCGGTTCGGAGAAGTCGCGTTACGACCAGGCGACCGTCGAGGTCTACGACGGCAGCGCGTGGCAGACCGTCTGGACCAACCCCGACGAGTCGTTCGCCGACACGGCCTGGCAGGAGATCGAGCTCGACGTCAGCGCCCACCTCGCTGGTCAGACGACGGCCCAGGTGCGCTTCGGCATCGACACCGACGTCTCGGTCATCTACTGCGGCTGGAACATCGACGAGCTCGACGTGCTCGGCGGCGCCCGCTGCAACGCCCCTGGCGCAGGCATCTCGCCCGTCCCGGACGGCGCCCGTGACGGTGGCACTGCGATGCAGGCCACCCGCGCCGCCAGCGCCGGCGACGTCACCGTGAGCTGGGACGTCACCACCTGCCCCGCTCCGAGCACGCACCTCTACTACGGCGACTCGGACACGCTGACGAGCTACGGCTTCGCCGGCGCGGCGTGTTCGCTCTCCGCGAGCGGCAACGCCACCGTCGCGATCCCGGATCCGCAGCCCGGCCACTTCACCTGGTGGACCCTCGCCTCCGCCGACGGCGCGACTGAGAGCCACCACGGCTCGAACTCCGCCGGCGCCCTGCGAACGGCGAACGGGAACGGCTTCTGCGGCGTCAGCGAGCACGACGTCACGGGCACCTGCCCGTAACTAGAGACGCATCGAAGACGAGGCCCCCGGCTACGGCCGGGGGCTTTTTCTTTTCTGGGTGAACTGCGAGCTCTGACCGACCTGGTGCGACTCGTTCCAGAACTCCCGGCCCCGGGGTCGCGCGAAGCTCGACCAAGCGTCACCATCCGATAGCCGTCCGAGGACATGGAGACCGGGACAGTCGACCTCAACCAAGCAGCCAGGAGACGTTGTCGTCAGAGGTCGACCGTCCCACCGCGCACCGCACCACCGACGCTGCGCTTGCGGAGACCGGGACGGTCGACCTCCTTGCGCACAACGTGAGAGAGACCCTCATGAGGTCGACTGTCCCACTCTCCAACCTCGATCATCTGGACGATGCGCCGCGCCCGTACCCGCTCATCGAACCGGGGCGCGATGACCTTTCACGTGACGAAGAGGATCTCTGTCAACTCCCACCGCTTGCCGCTGCGAGCCATGAGGACCGGACCCCAGAGAACTCGTCTGCGTTATGCTTTGGCTCCCCGATCCGGCTCCAACCTGGCCTGCGGCCGCCGTTCCCAGCTAGACATGGCATCGAGATGGAGCCGGCCTGGCGGCTTGGGTGAGTTGGGGAGCCCCGGACCTGCTTGTCAGGTCGAGAGCGGCCCACGAACGGAGCGCCGGCGCGCCACACGGAGGCCCACGCGATGCCCAAGCCTCTCTCACGTTTCATGAAGCCGCGCGAAGAACTGCAAGAGGAACCCCGCCCACTGTCGCCTGCCGGCAACGTCGTGGTCGTTCTTCTGATCCTCGGCATCGTCGCGGCGCTCGTCTACTGGATTGGTCCGATGGTTGTCGAGATTTGGCAGGCAGGGCCCTTCGTCGTGGCGCTGGTGATACTCGGATTCCTCTGGGTTCCAATCCTCCTCCTCTGGCGAGCAGCTCGATACTCTCGCCGACTCCGGCGCCTCGAGCTCGAGCGCAGCGGCGAGAGCATCTGCGAGTTCGTGCGAGCACTGCCGAGGCGCTCGATTGATCCGTGGGCAGTTCGTGCCGTCTATGAAGAGTTTCAACACGCTCTTGGAAGCGACTCTCTCCCGCTGCGCGCCACCGACCGCCTCAAGGAGTTCGGTTTGGACGGCGTAGAGTTCGACGACATCCTCGAATTAGCAGCCAAACGTTGCTGCCGAGATCTCACGGACACCGAAGGGAACCCCTTCTACAGCAAGGTGGACACCCTCGGCGATCTCGTTCTGTGGCTCTCGGCGCAACCCTCCACTCGTGATGCCTGACGAGGACCCGCAAGGACGAACACCGGCTCTTTGCTTACAGCGACATCCGCGTCGTTACCGAAGGGCTCCGAGCCACCCGGCAAGAAGGCCTTCGTGCCGTTGTCGTGGGGCGACTGAGCGGGAGCACCTCGTCGCGCGCTACTCCCCCAGCAGCGCGCGAGTCGTCTCGTAACACTCCGCTACGAAGCGCGTGAACGGGACCAGCTCTTCGGGGCTTGGCCAAGCCCCCGACGCTTTGGTCAGCGTCCCGCTGCTCAGTTCGTACTCGGCGAGTCGCTCGATGTACTCCCGGCGACGCTCCTTGGGGATCACCACCGGAGGAAGTCCCGAGCGCAGCAGCGGGAGGTTGGCGACGAGGCGTGCGATGCGTCCGTTGCCATCCCAGAACGGGTGGATGTGCGCGACCGCCGCGTGGATGAACGCGTACCAGCGCGGGGCGTCGTCGAGCGTCACGAACTCCGATTCCGCGCTGTTCAGTCGCTCGAGCACTTCGGCCATCAAGGAGGGCACGTCTCTCGGGTGGGCGTACTCCAGGTAGACGTGTGTGCCGTCACCGAGGATCGTGTGCGTACCGTTCGGCTCGACTTTGTAGGCCCCGGTGGGTTTGTAGATGTCGAAGATCAGCTCGGTCTGAACGGCACGGTGCAAGTCGAAGAGAAGCTCTTCGGTCACGGGCTCGGACAGCGAGCGGTAGATCAACGAGATCGCGGACGCGTGACCGATGACCTCCTGGTGGTCGCGGAGCGGCTTTCCCGAAACTGTCAGTCCTTCCTGAAGAACGAAGTGGGTGTCCCCCAGGGTGAGCGTGTTGCCCTCGAGAGCGGTGGAGTGGTGTGTCCAGAGATCGCGCAGGGTGCCGAGAATCTGCTCGCGCTGAACCGCTGTCTTGTCCTGCAGAAAGCGGAGCGTTGAAGTCTCCGCCCGCTCCACCGCGCGGTAACGGGCTCCGCGCTTCTCGCCGTGCCGGAGGAGGAGGCCCTCCGCCACAGCCTCGCTCAACCAGCGGCGCAGCGTGCGAACGGGCACCGTGTCTGCGCCAGGGATCGTCTCGCGGATCTCGCCGATCGAGAGGGGGCCCTGCGTCCGTGACAAGAGCTCCAGAATCTGGTGCTTCTTCTGCTTATCGGCCATTTCCCCACCGCAGGAAGACGAGGTCAGGTGACTATTCGGCCATTAGCCCCAATAACGGCCATTTTAGGGCACCAAGCGCCGAGTCACAAGCACTATCGGCCAGTTTGACTGATATCGGCCACCTTACGGCCATGGGTGCTCTTCTGGCCACGGAACCCAGCTATGGTCAGCCTGCGCGGGTTCCTCGAGAGCAGCCCCTCCCCGAGCCCGTCCGGAGCCGCGAGATCGACATCGATGAGAGAGCCGCTGCCCTATCCTCGGGGCCCAATCAGCGCAGCTATCGCCCTGTTGCGCTTCCCACCGACTCCGGGCGACGCTCGGGCAGCTCGTCCCACAAGATCATGATCCCGCCGGGGTCACCCTCGCCGATCGTCAGCCGCGTGTCGTCGGTTCGAACCGTGACGAAACCGAACCGCGGTCCGCGTTCCGCATAGAGCTGCCACCCCCCGTCTCGCGTGCCGTAGTAGACCTGAACCCACGGCTTGGACGAACACAAGAAAACGAAGTCCGAGACCACGACGAGAAGCGCCTTGCCGTGGGCTTCGTACACCGTGGTTTTCGCAATAATCCCGTCCAGAGTTGCGAAACACCGCTCCGCTTCGGCGAGAGACGCGAAGCGATCGAAATCGCACTCCGCCGCAGACTCCTCTGCCCAAGAGCACCCGCCCAAGATCAACACGACCGCGAGTGCCAGCATCCCTTTGCCCATAGTCCGAACCCCCCTGCACCCTGGCTTTGCCTGAACCCGTTCACCGAAGGCGGAGCGTTCCGCGATCGGCACGAGCGCGTCGACGCCATGTTATCGCGCGCCGGGCCGGTTCGGGCTCATGCCGCTTCGTCCTCCCGTTTTCCCATCACCGCGTACAGCACCGGCAATACCAACAGCGTCGCCACCGTCGAGGTGATCATTCCTCCGACGACGACCGTGGCGAGGGGGCGCTGCACCTCCGCGCCGACGCCGGTGTTGACGGCCATCGGGATGAAGCCGAACGCGGCGACGAGCGAGGTCATCAGGACCGGGCGGAGGCGAGTCGTCGCCGCCTCGCGGATCGCGTCGAGCAAGGGGCGTCCTCGCGCCATCAGTTGTTTGACTGTCGAGACGAGCACCATGTCTCCGAGCACGGCCACGCCCGAGAGCGCGATGAACCCAACTCCCGCCGAGATCGAGAACGGCATGTCGCGAAGCCAGAGCGCGACGATGCCGCCGACGGCGCCGAAAGGGACTCCGGTGAAGACCCGCAGTGCGTCGGCGACGCGCCCGTAGGTCAGGTAGAGCAGCGTGAAGATCAGCAGGAGCGCGGTCGGTACGACGAAGAGCAGGCGCCGCTGGGCGCGCTCGAGGTTTTCGAACTGCCCGCCGAGGGTGGTGGTGTAGCCCTCCGGCAGGTCGATGGCGCGCAGCGTGCGCCGCAGCTCCTCGATGAACGAGCCGACGTCGCGCCCGCGCACGTTCGCTTGGACGATCACGCGCCTTCTCGCCCACTCGCGCTGGACGGTCGAGGGGCCCTCGGCGAGCTCGATCTTCGCGAGCGCGCCCAAGGGGACCTGCGCGCCGGACCTTGCGCGGACGAGCACGCGCCGGATGCGCTCGGCGGAGCGCCGCGTGTCCTCGTCGAGGGTGAGGACGAGATCGAAGCGGCGTTGACCTTCGATGACCTGGCCGACCTTGCGCGTGCCGAAGGACTCGATGACCCCGAGGATCTCGTCGACCCCGACGCCGTAGCGCCCGGCGGCCTCGCGATCGAGCGCGATCGTCAACATGGCCTGCCCCGTGAGCTGCTCGACGGTCACACCCGTCGCCCCGTCGATCGCCTCGACGAGGCGCTGGATCTCGCCCGCCTTCTCCTCGAGCACCTCGAAGTCGTCGCCGAAGAGCTTGATACCGACGTCGGCGCGGATGCCGGCGAGCATCTCGTTGACGCGCATCTCGATCGGCTGCGTGAAGACCGCGCGCATGCCGGGGAGCCCTTCAAGCGTGGCCGTCATCGAAGCGACGAGCTCGTCCTGGGTCGAGCCCGCGGTCCACGCGTCCCGCTCGCTCAGCGTGATGAACACGTCGGAGACCTCGAGGCCCATCGGGTCGGTGGCCACCTCCGCGCTGCCGGTGCGCGTCCAGACGTGCTCGATCTCGTCGCCGTACTTGTCGAGCAGCAAGCGCTCGATCTCCGAGCCGTAGCGCACGGACTCGTCGAGCGCGATGCCCGCGGCACGCACCGTGTTGATGACGATCGCCTGCTCGCTCAGCCTCGGGACGAACTCCGAGCCGAGGCGCGTGGCGAGGAGCCCCGAGCTGGCGACGACGAGCGCCGCGACGACCAGAACGAGCGCACGCCGCCCGAGCACCCAGCCGAGCAGCGGCCGGTAGCCGCGCTGAAGGCTGCGAACGAGGAAGTTCTCCCGCCGCGCCCGCCCCTTGCGAAGCACGTAGCTTGCCAGCACGGGCATCAGGGTCATCGAGAGCAGCATCGAGCCGGCCAGAGCGAAGATCACCGTCAGCGCCATCGGGCGGAAGAGCTTGCCCTCCACGCCCTCGAGCGCGAGCACGGGCAGGTAGACGATCGCGATGATCAGCTCGCCGAAGAGCGTCGGCTTGCGCACTTCGGCCGCGGCGTCGCGCACGATCTCGCGGACGCTGCGCCCCGAGCGCTCTTCGTCGACCCGCCGCGCGGCGTTCTCGACCATGATCACGGAGCTGTCGACGACGAGCCCGAAGTCGATCGCGCCGAGGCTCATCAAGCTGCCCGCGATGCCGAAGCGCAGCATCGCGTTGAAGGCGAAGAGCATCGAGAGCGGGATCGCGAGCGCGACGATCAGGCCGGCCCGGAAGTTACCGAGGAAGACGAAGAGCACGGCGATGACGAGCAGCGCGCCCTCGAGGAGGTTGTTCCGCACGGTGCGCAGCACCTTGTCGACGAGCTCCGTGCGGCTGTAGACCTGACTGATCTCCGCACCCTCCGGTAGGCGCCGCCGCACCTCCTCGAGGCGGGACTCGAGCTTGCGCGTCAGGTCGCGGCTGTTTTCTCCCATCAACATGAAGCCGAGGCCGAGCACGGCTTCGCCCTGTCCCTGGTAGCTCACCGCGCCACGCCGGATCTCGCTTCCTACCCGGACCGTCGCCACGTCGCGGACGAGGATCGGCGTGCCATCGACGCTCGCGAGCACCATCGACTCGATGTCCGCGGTGTCCGCGACGAGCCCCTGCCCTTGCAGAAGCACCGACTCCCCGGCCTGGTCGATCACGCCGCCGGCCGCGTTGCGATTGCCCTCGCGGAGCACGCGCGCGACATCGTCGAGCGTCAGCGCGTGTTTGACGAGCTTGTCGGGCTCGACGACGACGTGGAACTGTTTCTCGCTGCCGCCCCAGGTGTTGATCTCCGCGACGCCGCTCACCTGCACGAGCTGGGGCCTGATGATCCAGTGGTGGAGGGTGCGGAGCTCCTGGGGAGTCAGCGTCTCGCTGTGCAGGACGTACTGGAAGACCTCGCCGAGCCCGGTCGAGACCGGGCCGAGCTCCGGCCGGCTCACGTTCGCTGGTAGCTCGACGGCGCCGACCCGCTCCGCGACGACTTGACGGGCGAGGTAGATGTCCGTCGCGTCATCGAAGATCGCGGTCACCTGCGAGAAGCCGAACTTCGAGATCGAGCGCACCTCGGTGAGCCCGGGCATACCGGACACGGCCTGTTCGAGCGGAAAAGTGATCTGGCGCTCGACCTCGAGCGGCGAGAGCGCCGGCGCCGTCGTGTTGACCTGCACCTGGATCGGCGTCGTGTCCGGGAACGCGTCGAAGGGAAGCTGCGACAAGCTGAACACGCCGACGAGAGCGAGCAGCACCGTCGCCAGCAAGACGATCGGCCGGTTGTTCAGGCACAGATCGATCAGCCGGGTCAGCATCACTCGCCCCCCACCGGCTCGACGTCACAACACCCCGCGCCGATGCTGCCCGGGGTGATCTCCGTGCGAAGGAGCACGGCCCCCGTCGTCACGACGAGCTCGCCGGGGCGCAAGCGCCCATCGACCGTCACGAGCTCTCCGTCGCCGCGGCGGCTGACGACCCGTGGCACATAGAGTCCCGGCCCTTGGCGCACGAAGACCACCTCGAACTCCCCGAAGCGCTGGACCGCCGCGCGAGGCACGGCCACGTGGCTGCGCGCACTCCCGGCGGTCTCGATGCGGATGCGCGCAAACTGGTTCGCGCGGAGCTGCCCTTCGGGATTCGGCACCTCGACGCGCGCCGCCACGGTGCGTGTGCGCGGCTCGACCTCCGCAGCGATCCACGTCAGCGCGCCCTCGATTGGACCCCGCGTCCCGCCGCCCACCGTCACGACGGCGCGCTGCCCGAGCGCCACCCGATCCGCGTCCGCTTCCGCGACATCGCAGAGCGCCCACATCACCGAGGTCTCGGCGATCGTCGCAAGCGACACGCTCTCGGTCGCGAGAGCCCCGACAAGGGCCGGGCGGCGCACGAGCGCGCCCCCGATCGGAGCCGTGATCGTGTACGAGCCCGACGGGCTCGAGGCCTCGGCGCCCGTCATGCGCAGCGCGGACTCGGCCGCGCGCTCCTCGGCGCGCGCCGCTGCCCACTCGCTCCGGGCGACCTCGACCTGGCGCGAGGAGGCGATGTCCCGCGCCATGAGACCCTCGAGCCTCGTGAGATTGGCCTTGGCGGCGCGCGCGCGCTCCCGCGCGCTCTCGAGCGCGCCCTGGATCTCGCCGATGCGGGTGCTCTCGAGCGTGAAGAGCGGCGCTCCGGCTTCGACGCGTTGCCCCAACGAGGCGTGAATGTCGCGCACGACTCCCGGGACGATCGCGCGCACGTCCGCCACGCGATCGGCGTCGAAGGCGATCTCCGCCGTGCACTCGATCGCCTCCGTCGCCGGCACCTTGCGCGCGGGGACCGTCTCGATGCCCGCGTGCCCCTCGATCTCCGCCGACGCGAGACGCACGACGAGCGCCTCGAGCGCGGCCTGCTCCACGCCCGCGGGAGGAGCGGCCGGTTGGCACTTCGGGCACGCGGACTCCGGGAAGCCGTGCTCCTCGCAGTAGTCGCCCGCGGCGCGGTACTGCTCGACGAGCGCGCGGTTGCACTTCGTGCACTGCGACTCGGGGAGCCCGTGCTCGAGGCACCAGTCCGCCGCCGCTCCGGCGAGCCCGGCAGGCGGCGTCACGGGGTTGCACTGAGGACAAGCCGACTCCGGGAAGCCGTGCGGCGCGCACCAGTCGCCGGCAGCCTTGAAGCCCGCCGTCAGCTCGGGGTTGCACTTCGTGCACTTCGACTCCGGCAGCCCGTGCCCCCCACACCAGTCCGTCACGGCCGCAGCCATTGCGGCGGGGGGCGTCACGGGGTTGCACTGCGGACAGGCCGACTCCGGGAAGCCGTGCCCCGCGCACCAGTCGCCGGCAGCCTTGAAGCCCGCCGTCAGCTCGGGGTTGCACTTCGTGCACTTCGACTCCGGCAGCCCGTGACCGCCGCACCAATCCACGATCCCGGCGGTGCCGGCCGGGGCTGCCGGGGCGGGCTCGGGCGCGGGTGCGCAAGCCACCGTGCTCGCCGCGATCAGCAGACAAAGACACAAGGTACGCGTCGTGGAACTCATGGCTCGAAACCTCTCTTGGACATCGATCGTCGGCATCGCAGTGCGGGACGCTCGCCATGACCATCTCATCGGAGTTCCCCCGCGCTCGCGGCCGCGTCGATCCACGCGCGGGCCGCGTCCAAGCGCAGCTCGACGTGATCGCGCCGAACCTCGGCGAGCTCGCGACGGATCGCTAGCAGCTCGCCGAGCGGAATCGCACCGGCCTCGTAACTCCCCGATGCGAGCCGCTCGGCGCGCTCGAGAGCGTCGGGACCACGCTCTTCGAAGCGCTGCGCCGCCGCGCGGAGTCGCTCTTCGACAGCGCGCGCGCTCGCGGTCTCGGCCTCGACGCCGCGCGTGGCTGCGTCGAGCTCGGTCTGCAGCCGCAGACGCCGCGCGCGCGCGACGGCGACATCGCCCTGGCCCCGGTCGAAGATCGGCAACGCCACGGTGATCGCACCTTGCACGATCTCGACCGACTCCTCGCGTTTGACGGCGGCGCCGAGCGCCAGCTCCGGCACCCGCTTGGCCCGTGCGAGCGAGATCTCCGCGTCCGCCCGCCCGAGCGCCGCGCGCAGAGCGCGCACGTCGGCGCGCTCCTCGGGACGCGGCAGGGGCCGCCCCGCCAGCGCCAGGAGCTCGCCGCGGCAAGTGATCTCGCGCGACACCTCCAACCCGAGGAGCTGCTTGAGGCGCCCCTCGGCTCGCAAAAGCGACGCGCGGCTCCGCTCGAGCGCGGCTTCGGCGCGGTAGACGGCCAACTCGGCCACGGCTTCGTCGAGCCCGCCGACGTCGCCCGCCGCGTGCCGCTCCGCGGCGATCCGCGCGACTCCCGCGGCGAGCTCCGCGTTCTTCGCCGCGAGCTGCACGCGGCGCTCCCAGTAGAGGGCGGACGCGAACGAGTGCGCGACTTCCCTCGCAAGAAGGCGCCTTGCATTCGCGAGCCGCTCCGCAGCCACGTTCACGCCCGCACGCGCCGCTTCCTGCCGAAGTCCGCGCTGCCCGCCGAGCTCGAAGCGTTGCTCGAACCCGACAGACCAGTCGACGACGCTGCCGCCCGCGGCGTCACGCGGGCCGGCTGCTGCGGAGAGCTCCGGATTGAAACGGACGACCGACGCCGCATCGACGGCGCTCTCCGCTTCGACGACCCGCGCCTGCCAGTGACTCAGAGACGGTGCCTGCTCGCGGGCGAGCTCCATCGCTCGTTCGAAGGTGATCTCGAGAGCGGGCTTCGAGCGTTCTTCCGCCCAAGACAGCGGCCATAGGCAAACGGCGACGAACAGGAGGCTCGTCAGCTTCCACGAT
>NPIF01003115.1_pt1 | contig 21456 bp, 22 predicted proteins | sample 8637461 | NCBI WGS metagenome assembly NPIF01 (sample SAMN07420641, study PRJNA396082) | bioreactor metagenome | isolation source: sample BR12 brine-fed electro-methanogenic bioreactor BR | place: Japan: Kochi | collected 2016-12-09
CAGGATCAGACGGGGCGTTGTTGTCAAATTGCATCAGCCTCCCCATAAAACGGTGAGTTTTGCCTTAATTTTAGTCACCCTAAGGAGACGTCTGCCGCAGTCCGATTGATTGAGCGACCGGTTCGTGGTACCAGACCTCCATCAAACAGAGCCCCTGAGCCGGCGCCGTATGAGCGGCAACGCTTCCTTCCAATCCAGCCAACAAATCGGACACCGCCCTTACCTCACGCTTGCCCTGCCCAACCTCGACCAGAGTACCGACCATCATCCGCACCATGTTTCGCAAAAAACCACTTCCTTTGACATCGATAATCAGCAACCGCTCCTCACGGCGAAGCTCGACAGCGAAAACTTCCCGCAGGGTGGTTTTGGCCGAACAACCGCTCGTCCGAAAAGACCCGAAATCGTGCCTTCCGATAAATAAAGCGGCGGCTTTCTGCATGGCGAGAAAGTCAAGAGGGGTTCGCAACCACCAGGAATTTCGCTGGTGAAGAGGCGAGCGCACCGGAGCCAGATAGAGCTTGTACTGATACCATTTACCCCAAGCATCGTAGCGGGCGTGGAAATCCTCCGCAGCCTCCTCAACCTGCTGCACCGCAACCGAGGAGGGCAAAAAGCGATTAACGCCGTCACGAAAGGCCCGTAAAGGCAGGCTTCGATCGGTCCGCAGATGCGCCACCATGCCTCTCGCATGAACCCCTGCATCGGTGCGCCCGGAGGAGACCAGGGTCACCGGATGACCGAGCAGTTGCGCCAGGGCCTCTTCCACGGCCTGCTGGACCGAGAGACCATTGGGTTGTCGCTGCCAGCCCACATAGTCACTACCGTCATATTCGAGAATCAACTTGATGGTTCGCATGGCTCGTTTCTACAGGTTAAAAAAACGGGGGGCCAAAGGCCCCCCGTTAGATTGTAGGATACACAGGTATTTCCGTATAAACCGATGGTGCTTTTGCCGGCAGATGGAATGCCCAAAATCCTAGAGATAGCGTTCTGCGAGAATCTCGGCAATCTGCACCGCGTTGGTAGCCGCTCCCTTACGCAGGTTATCCGCCACCACCCACAGGTTGAGGCCGTTGGCAATCGAATCATCCTCGCGGATACGGCCCACCAGGGTCAAGTCCTGACCGGCGGCATTGATGGCCATCGGATATTCAAGCTTGGAAAAATCGTCCACCACCTGTATTCCGGGGCTTTTGGAAAGTAATTCACGAGCCTGCGCAGCGGTGAGCTTGCTTTGCGTTTCTACATTTACCGATTCGCTGTGCCCGTAGAAGACCGGGACCCGCACCGTGGTAGCCGTAATCCCGATAGAGTTATCACCCAGGATCTTACGGGTCTCATTGACCATCTTCATCTCTTCCTTGGTATACCCAGTGTCCAGAAACACATCGATCTGAGGCAGGCAATTGAAAGCGATTTGATGGGGATAAACCTCACAATCCGCCGGGCGGCCATTGAGCAGTTCGCCGGACTGGATACGCAGTTCGTCGATAGCGTTACGGCCGGTCCCGGAGACCGCCTGATAGGTAGAAATCACCAACCGTTTGATGGTAGCGGCGTCGTGCAGAGGTTTAAGCGCCACCACCATCTGGATGGTGGAACAGTTGGGATTGGCGATAATTCCCTTTTGGGTATACAGGGCGATGTCCTGAGGATTGACTTCCGGCACGACCAGAGGCACCTCGGGATCCATCCGCCAGGCGCTCGAATTATCGACACAAATCGCACCGGCGGCGGCGGCAATGGGACAGAACTCTTCGCTACGCTCCCCACCGGCGCTGAACAAAGCGATATCAATCCCTTCGAAAGCATCCTTATCCAACAGTTGAACCATATGCTGCTCACCATTGAATTCCAGAAACTTACCGACAGATCGTTCCGAAGCCAGCAGCCGCAGTTCCTTAATAGGAAAATTGCGCTCCGCCAGCACTTCCAGCATCTGCTGCCCGACGGCGCCGGTAGCGCCGACGACGGCAACATTGCATTGCTTGGCCATAAAAATACATCCTTTATCAAGTTATACGGTTTGAAATCTTAATGGTTTATAGTCTCTACTTAATCAGAGAGGCTATAAAGTCGCCGACTTCGGTGGTGCTCATGCCCATCTTGCCGGCGGACAGGCTTTTAATCTTGCCGGAGGCCAGAGCATCGTTAACCGCCTTGTCGATGGCCTTGGCTGCAGCATCTTCTCCCAGAGTCTCCAGCATCATGCCACCGGAGCAGATAGCGGCGATGGGATTGATAATATTCTTGCCGGTGTACTTGGGAGCGCTGCCGCCAATGGGCTCGAACATGGAAACGCCCTCGGGGTTGATATTGCCGCCGGCGGCGATACCCATGCCACCCTGAATCATGGCGCCCAGGTCGGTAATGATATCGCCGAACAGATTGGAGGTCACAATAACGTCATAGAACTCGGGGCTTTTGACCATCCACATGGTGCAGGCATCCACGTGGTTGTAGTCCTGTTTGATATCCTTGTACTCGGCATCGCCCATTTCCTTGTGCGCCCGCACCCAGAGATCGCCGACGTGAGTCAGGACATTGCATTTGTGTACCAGGGTCAGGGTCTTTTTCTTGTTGCGTTTGCGGGTATATTCGTAAGCGAAACGCAGGCAACGATCGACAACCGAGCGGGTGTAGACCATCANNTTACCCACCATGGACGCACCGCCCATTCCGGTGTAAATACCGCCGGTGTTTTCGCGAATAACCGTAAAATCGATGTGCTCGGGTCCCTTGTCCTTAAGAGGAGTCTCGACATTGGGATAGAGCTTGACCGGCCGCAGGTTGATGTACTGATCGAGGGCGAAACGCAGCTTGAGCAGAATGCCCAGTTCCAGGATTCCGGGTTTTACATCGGGATGGCCGATAGCACCCAGAAAGATGCTATCGTGTTTTTTCAGTTCCTCAACGGCGTTGTCCGGCAGACACTCGCCGGTACGCATGTAGCGTTCGCCGCCGAAATCGTAGCTTTCATAGTTCAGCTTTAATCCATAAGCAGTTGAAACCACATCCAGAACCTTGACCCCCTCGCGAAGCACTTCAGGGCCGGTGCCATCTCCGGGCATCAGGGCAATATTGTAGGATTTCATCTCTAGAATGTTCCTTTCTTTAGGTCGAAGTCGAGCCAGGCAAATAAGCTTTCCGGTCGAGGCGCCAGGGGCCCCTTGCCGGGCGCTACTATAGAGCCCGGACCGGTGATTGTCAAGTTTATGGAGGACTTACGGCATCGAGCAACGGCCGCCGCCAAATTGTTAATAGCGGGCGTCGGCAAATTCGACCCAACCGCCAGCTTCCACCAGCGCCAGGTCAAAGGGGGTCAGAGAGAACTCGAGAGTTTGTTCATTCCCCGCACTCTTCGCCGTCAGCCGCTGGTTGGCCAGATCGACTTCGATCACCACCTGTCCCTGCTGCTGAAGCGCGAAAAGGCTGTCAATATCCGTCGCCGGCAACTCGATGGCCAGCATCCCGCAGTTGAACATGTTCTGACGGAAAATACGGGCATAGCCCTCGGCGATCACCGTGTAAATGCCGTTAACCTCCAGTGCCCAGGGCGCATGTTCACGGGACGAACCGCAACCGAAGTTCTTGCGCGTCACGATCACGGCCGCCTGCTGCAGGGCTTGCCCCTGCGGATCGAAACCCTCCAGGGTCAGATCTTCCAGGAGAAAGGGTTTGAGGGCGTCCTTGGTTACTTCGGTCAGGTAACGGGCCGGAATGATTTCATCGGTATTGATATCGGACCGGTCAAGAAAGATCGCCGGACCACCAAAGGTTCTATTCATAGCTTGGTTGCTCCTTGTTAAAGACTGGTAGTGCGATTACAGGTCGCGAGGATCGGTAACCACGCCTTTGACCCCGCTGGCGGCGGCAGTAGCCGGGCTCATGAGATAGACCATCCCGCCCTGCCCCATGCGGCCCTGAAAATTGCGGTTGCTGGTAGCAGCACAGGCCTCACCAGGAGCCAGCACGCCATTACTCATGCCCAGGCAGGCACCACAGGTCGGGTTGGTTACACAGAAACCGGCGTCCATGAAGATCGTCAGAAGTCCGAGATCCATGGCTTCGCGAAAAATTTTGGGTGAGGCGGGCGAAAGGATACCGCGAACGCCCGGCGCCAGAGTGCGTCCCTTGAGAATTTCCGCAGCCTGCTGCAAATCCTCCAGACGGCCATTGGTGCAGGTGCCGATATACACCTGATCGACAGGGGCGTTCTGCATCTCCCGAGCGCTCTTTACGCAGTCAGGCTTGTAATCATAGGTCACCTGCGGTTCGAGATCGGTGACATCCACCTCGAGGACTCGATCGTATTCGGCATCGGCATCGGAGTGCCATTTGCTGAAGTCGGCAAGGGCCGCTTCCTTGCTGGCGTATTCATCGCAGATGAAGGGCCACAGATAATCGACGGTCACCTGGTCGGGCCAGCAGATACCGCAAGTCCCACCCGCTTCGATCGCCATATTGGTCAGGGTCATGCGAGCGTCCATACTCATGGCATCCACCACCGGACCACGGAATTCAATCACCCGGTCCGTTGCCCCGTTCACCCCCAATTGCTTGATAATGTACAGAATGACGTCCTTTGAAACCACCTGATCCTGCAGCTTTCCGGTGATATTCACCAGAATGCTGGCCGGCTTGCGAAAGGCACACACCCCTTTGAGGATGCCCACCTCGAGGTCGGTGGTTCCCACTCCGGCGGCAAAAGCACCGAAAGCCCCATGGGTACAGGTGTGACTGTCTCCCATGATCACGGTATAGCCAGGGCGGATAAACCCTTTTTCCGGAAACAGCACATGGCAGACGCCGTTCTGGCCAACGTCGAAAAAGTCGGGAATGGCGTGACGCCCGGCCCAGTCGCGGAGAATCTTCCCCTGAATCGCGGTTTTGCTGTCTTTTGCCGGAGTCACGTGGTCGATAACTGCCTTGATTTTGGCAGGATCGAAGACCCGGTCTTTGCCCCGCCATTCCAGATCGGCAATAGCCACCGGTGTCGTAATCTCATGACAAAGTACCCGGTCGAGATCGAGCACACAGGTGCCGGCAAAGGGTTCATCTCGCAGATGCGCGGCGAAAATTTTCTGTACAATCGTTTGTCCCATCACCTTACTCCTTGGGGTATCAGCAGCGCCGACCGATAGTCGGAGCCTGTTCGTTAAAGACCGCCAGCCGTACGCTGCAGTACACTGACGAGCTTGTTCAAAGCATTAATATAGGCCTTGGCACTGGCCACAATAATATCCAGATGCGCCCCTTGACCGAGCACCTCGCGTCCCTCCAGCTGCAGGCGGACGGTGCATTCTCCCTGAGCATCGGTGCCGCCGGTAATCGCACCAACGGTAAAATCAATCAGCTTAGCCTGGCTATTGGTCAGCTTTTTTATTGCCTTGAACGTGGCATCCACCGGCCCGCTGGCCATCACGGCGGTCTTTTTGACCTTGCCATCGACTTCCATGGCAACGGTAGCCGTCGGCNNAAGCAATATTCATTTCCAACAGTTTGTACCGTTCCTCGATGCGCACGATTTCGTCAGCCACAATCGCATCAAGGTCTTCGTCGTAGATATCCTTCTTCTTGTCCGCCAGGGATTTAAACCGGACAAAAGCCTTGTTGAGATCTTCCTTGCTCAGCTCGTAACCCAATTCAACCAGACGCTGATTAAACGCATGGCGTCCGGAATGTTTTCCAAGAACCAGTTTGTTTTTTGTCAAACCGATGGACTCGGGAGTCATAATTTCATAGGTCGATTTATCCATCAGCATACCGTGCTGATGAATGCCGGCCTCATGGGCAAAAGCGTTGGCCCCGACAATGGCCTTGTTGGGCTGAACCACAATTCCGGTCACCGTGGACAACAGTTTACTGGTGGCGTAAATGTGCTCAGTGACCACCTCGGTGCGGAAAGGGAGAATGTCATGGCGGGTACGCAGAGCCATGACCACCTCTTCCAGCGAGCAGTTGCCGGCCCGTTCGCCGATACCGTTGATGGTGCACTCAACCTGTCCGGCACCGGCCTGTACGGCAGCCAGGGAATTGGCTACGGCCAGACCGAGATCGTTGTGGCAGTGTACCGAAAGAGTGGCCTGATCCACGTTCGAGACATTCTCTTTCAGGTATTGAATGATATTGAAATACTCGGACGGAATAGTGTAGCCAACGGTGTCGGGGATGTTTACCACCTTGGCTCCTGCGGCAATAACCTCCTGCACCACCTGGGCCAGAAAGGGCAAGCGGGTCCGCACCGCATCTTCGGCGGAGAACTCCACATTGGCCGTGTATCCGGCAGCCCGTTTTACGGCCGCAACGGCGGTGTCGATGACCTGTTGCTCACTCATCTTGAGCTTGTATTTCATATGGATATCGCTGGTCGCGATAAAGGTATGAATCCGCCCCCTCTCCCCGGCATATTTAAGGGCCTTCCAGGCGCAATCAATGTCCTTGTCATTGGCTCGGCAAAGCCCTGCAATCTGACTGTGGCGAGTCGCCTTGGCCACGCGCTTGACGGCCTCAAAGTCCCCTTCTGAAGCAATCGGGAAACCGGCTTCTATGACATCGACATTGAGTTTTTCAAGTTGGGCGGCAATCCGCAGTTTTTCTTCAATGTTCATACTGGCACCCGGCGACTGTTCACCGTCACGCAAGGTGGTATCAAAAATCTTAATGGTTCTGACGTTATCCATGGAACCTCCAGAAATTCAGTTTGTTATCCGGTTGATTGGTGAAGACGGTCGCGTGTCGAAGCCCATGTTGAACGCTGACGACACCGGCGCACCCGCCGGGCAGGTCCAGATCACTCAGGTCCGATTCCACACAACCACCCCCTTCCCAGGCAATGAGTTAAACTGTTTCTGCGAACGCCAAAAACAAAAAAAAGCGCCCGCCCAAAACACAGGGGCGAGAGCTTTCGCTTCGCGGTACCACCCTGATTCGACCGCAACAGCGGTCCTTCTTTAACCCTTTACGCGGGAAAACGGCCCGGACTGAAAGATGCGCGAAGCATCCGGTTCATCGGGGCGGCTCCAAGGCGAGTTCGGACCTCCCTGTACCGGCTTGCAGCGACCGCCGGCTCTCTGGAACAGGGGACAGACCTACTACTCCTCTTCAACGCCTTTGTTGTAATCTGAATTAGTTAAACCAGATCGAAACCGGAACTGTCAAGGGTTTTTCCACTAAACCCCCTGAAATAGCTTCGATTTTAAGGCAGACAAGACGTCCTTTCGGCCGCCTAAAACTTTTCCGGATCAGACCGCCGACGGCGCAAACGATTTATCAGGGGCAGGCGCAATAGATACCCTGACGGCCCTGATAAAACATAACAGCTGATCAGGGAAAACAACATGATCTCCGGCTCGGCAACTACCACGATAATCAGAAAAATCAGCAACACCAGAAAACCGAAGGGCTGCCGTTTGACCAGTTCCGGATCCTTAAACGAATAGTAGCGCACGTTACTGACCATAAGCAGGGCCAACACATAGATGAGAATCAGCACCGACACCTTACGAATGGTTCCCGATCCCCCCAAGTGATAAAACAGCAGCACACAGGTCGCCACCATGCTGGCCGCGGCCGGGATAGGCAGACCGAGAAACCGCTTGGATTCCACCGTATCGACCTGAACATTGAATCGGGCCAGCCGCAGGGCGCCGCAGACCACGTACAGAAAAGCCGCCAACCAACCAAGTTTGCCAAAGGGCTTGAGAGCCCAGGAATACATGAGCAATCCCGGAGCCACGCCAAAGGCCACCAGATCCGCCAGAGAATCGTATTCCACCCCGAAGCGACTGGTCGTGCCGGTGAGACGAGCGACCTTGCCATCCAGCGCATCGAAAATAGACGCCACCAGGATGAACCAGGCCGCCACATAGTAGTCCCCATGCATGGCTGCGATAATGCCGTAGAAACCGGCGAACAAGCTCCCCGTCGTGAAGAGATTAGGCAGTAAATACACGCCTTTACGTAAACTCTCACGACGATCAAATGGCGGCTTTGAGTCACTCATTTGAGATAGCCCAGAATGGTTTCGCCAGCCGTGGCCCGGTCACCGACCTTGATTAAAATGTCGGAATCGACGGGAAAGTAAACATCGACCCGTGAACCGAAACGGATCAGACCGCAGCGCATCCCCCGCTTGAGCAGATCGCCAATTTGCGGATAGACTACAATGCGCCGGGCAATCAGTCCGGCAATCTGGACAAACAGCAACTGCTTTCCGGAAGGATGCTCGAGGAGAGTGCCGGCCTGTTCGTTCTGCAGACTGGCCTTATCCAGGGCCGCATTGAAAAATTCCCCTTTGTGATAAAACTTGTCGATCACCTGCCCGTCGCAGGGTGCCCGGTTGACATGAACGTCAAATACCGACATGAAAATACTGACCTTGATCGCCTCGCTCTTAAAGTAGCGCTCTTCGGTCACCGGACCGACAAATACCACCTTGCCGTCCGCGGGTGAAACAACCGCAGACTCTTCAGCGTCCACATAGCGCTCGGGGTTGCGGAAAAAATAGACCGTAAACAGGGTCAGAGCCAGGGCCAGAACCGTAAGCAGACCCCAACCAAGCAAGGCAAAGACCAGGGTAATAAAAGCAAACAGACCGATAAAAGGGTAGCCTTCCGAAGCAACAGGCTGATGCTGATTTTTCATTTTTGATATCCTTAGCTGAACATCGCCAACAAAACCGAGGGACTATGCTTAAATCCCGGCGAGAACAAACTGAAAATGGTTACTGCACCGACTGGTCTTTTTCCAGCCAGTTCATCATACCGCGCAGACGACCACCGACTGCTTCCACGGGATGTTCGGCGCCCTGCCGTCGACGGGCAGTCATTAGGGGCAGGCCGGCCTGGTTTTCCAGAATAAAATCACGGGCAAAGGTACCATCCTGAATCTCCCCCAGGATCTCCCGCATGGTTTCTTTTGTCTGTTCGGTAACGATCCGTCTTCCGCGGGTCAAAGCGCCGTATTCAGCGGTATTGGAAATGGCGCCCAACATCTTGGACAAGCCGCCTTCATACAGCAGGTCTACAACCAGTTTTAGTTCATGCAGGCACTCGAAATAAGCCATTTCAGGGGCATAACCGGCCTCTACCAGCGTTTCAAACCCCGCTTGAACCAAAGCCGCCGTGCCACCGCACAATACGGCCTGTTCGCCGAACAGATCGGTTTCGGTCTCTTCGCGAAAACTGGTCTCAATAATCCCGGCCCGCCCGGCCCCGTTGGCGCAGGCGTAAGCCAACGCCAAATCGCGACTTATCCCGCCAGGATCCTGATGAATGGCAATCAGGGCGGGGACTCCGCCGCCCCGCAGATACTCGTTGCGAACCATGTGACCCGCCCCTTTGGGAGCCACCATAAACACATGGAGATCAGGCCGGGGCACAATCTGTCCATAAAGAATACTGAACCCATGAGCAAAAACCAGACAACCGCCCTGTTTGAGATGGGCTTTGATCGATTGCCGGTAAATAGCTCCATGCAGTTCGTCGGGGGCCAACAGCATCACCAGATCCGCCTGCTCCACCGCCGCAGCGGTTTCCAGAACCCGCAAACCGGCTGTTTCGGCTTTGGCCCAGGAGGGGCTGTCAGGCCGTAAACCGACCACCACCTGAATGCCGCTGTCGCGAAGATTATTGGCATGGGCCGCGCCCTGACTGCCGTAACCGATGACCGCCACGGTTCGCGCAGCGAGAACTCCCGGATCGGCATCCTTGTCGTAATAAACTTTCATTGCCAGTTCACCTCTTCAGTCTCCCTACGGACTACAAACCACGTCCCATGACCACCGGACCGGAGCGTACAAGTTCCTTGATTCCCATGGGTCTGAGCAGGTCGATGACGGCATTGAGTTTGCTCGGTGATCCGGTAATTTCCAGAGTATAAGAGCGGGGTGTCACATCGACAACCTTGGCGCGAAAAATATCAACGATCCGTAGCACCTCGGCCCTCGTCTCTTCCTCGGCAGTCACCTTCACCAGAGCCATTTCCCGCTCGACAAAATCCTGATCGGTAAAATCCGTAACCTTGATGGTATCGATCAACTTATTGAGCTGTTTGTTGATCTGTTCCAGGATTCGATCGTCGCCACGGGTGACAATCGTCATCCGGGAAGCGCTCGGGTCAAGGGTCGGTGCCACGGACAGGCTTTCAATGTTAAAACCGCGCCCGGAAAACAGTCCCGCCACCCGGGTCAGTACCCCAAACTCATTTTCCACCAAAACCGAAATGGTATGTTTCATGGTATCAAAGCACTCCATAGATTCGCAGTGGCTATCGGCTAGGAAGCCAGCACCATCTCGTTGATGGCCGCTCCGGCCGGCACCATAGGCATAACGTTTTCTTCCCGATCGACCTTGAATTCCATAAGCACCGGTCCCGGGGTCGCCAGCGCTTTGCGGATCACCTCGGGCACGTCTTCGGGCCGACTGACACTAAAGCCGGTGGCACCGTAGGCTTCCGCCAGTTTGACGAAATCGATGGGCAGTTCCATCGGCGTCTGGCTGTAACGGCGATCAAAGAACATCTCCTGCCACTGACGGACCATGCCAAGGTAATTATTGTTCAGAATGGCAATTTTAACCGGCAGTTTGTACTGGACCAGGGTGGCCAGTTCCTGGGAATTCATCTGGAAGGAACCATCCCCCGAGATATCGATAACCTGACGGTCGGGAAAGGCCGCCTGGGCTCCCACAGCGGCCGGCAGACCATAGCCCATGGTTCCCAGCCCACCGGAGGAGAGAAAGGTGCGGGGCTGGCTGAAAGCAAAAAACTGGGCGGTCCACATCTGATGCTGACCCACTTCTGTGGTGATGATGGCATCGTCGGCGGTCAGCTCGCGAAGCTGTTCGATCACATATTGGGGCTTGATGACGCTCTCGCTGGCCTGATAGCTCATGGGATGGCGGCGTTTCCAGCCTGCGATCTCCTCCCGCCAGCCCGCACAACCGTCCACCAAAGCCGCCAACTCATCCCCGTGCTGGTCGAGGGCCGCAGTCAGTTTTTTCAACACATCTTTCAGATCGCCGACAATAGGCAGATCGACCCGGACGTTTTTCTTGATGGAGGTGGGATCGATATCAATGTGGATAATTTTGGCATGAGGCGCAAAAGATGCGATTTTGCCGGTCACCCGATCGTCAAAACGGGCTCCTATCGCAATAAGAAGGTCGGAGTTGGTTACCGCCATATTGGCATAGTAGGTCCCGTGCATACCGAGCATTCCCAGGGCCTGGGGATGTTTCTGGGGAAACGCGGCCATCCCCATCAGCGTAGTGGTCACCGGCGCTTTGGTTTTTTCAGCGAAGGCCAACAGATCGGTTGTAGCATCGGCTCCTGACGCCCCGCCACCGACGTAGATCACCGGCTTACGGGCTTCGGTAATCATCCGCACGGCCTTCTCCACCTGGCGGCTATTGCCGCTGTAAGTGGGTTTGTAACCCCGCAGTTCCACCTTGTCGGGATACTCGAAGGTGGTACTTTGAATCTGGATGTCCTTGGGCAGATCGATCAGTACCGGTCCGGGGCGACCAGTCCGGGCAATATAAAAAGCCTGTTTGACGATGCGAGCCAGATCCCGGATATCCTGCACCAGATAATTGTGTTTGGTGATGGAACGGGTAATGCCTACAATATCCACTTCCTGAAAAGCGTCGTTACCGATCAAGGGCGTCGGAACCTGACCGGTAATAACGACCATCGGCACCGAATCCATATAGGCGGTAGCAATACCGGTAACCGTGTTGGTCGCCCCGGGTCCGCTGGTGGCAATGGCCACACCAACCTTGCCGGTGGTCCGGGCATAGCCATCGGCGGCATGAACTGCCGCCTGTTCATGGCGGGTCAGAATATGCTGAATCGGATAATCCGCGATATCGTGATAGATATTGATGACCGTGCCCCCCGGGTAACCAAAAACGGTATCGACCCCCTCCTGCCGCAGACACTCCAACAAAATCTGTGATCCGGTTTTTTTCACAAACAGCCTCCTACCAATAAAAACACAGCCGCATAATAGAAAAGGGCGAAAACTCAGTCCGCCTGACAGATAGCTCCTGTATTGGCGGAAGTAACCACGGCGGCGTAACGGGATAGCCAGCCTTTTTTGATTTTGGCTTCGGGTCGCTGCCAGCTGGTGCGCCGTTTGGCAAGTTCCGCATCGTCCACCAGCACTTCGAGTCGCCGATTGGGGATATCGAGACGAATCTTGTCGCCGTCCTCCACCAGCGCGATCGGTCCGCCCACCATAGCCTCGGGAGAAATATGCCCGATGCAGGGCCCGCGGGTGCCGCCGGAAAAACGTCCGTCAGTGATCAAAGCCACGCTGTCACCCAGACCCAACCCCATCAATGTCGCCGTGGGCGCCAGCATTTCGCGCATCCCGGGGCCGCCCTTGGGGCCCTCGTAGCGAATCACCACCACATCACCGGCCACCACCTGGCCACTCATCAGCGCCTCCATGGCCTGCTCTTCAGAGTTAAAACAGCGGGCGAGACCCTCGAATTGCATCATTTTGTCCGAAACTCCGGACTGCTTGACCACCGCCCCGTCCGGGGCCAGATTGCCGCTGAGAATCGCGATACCGCCTTCGGCCCGAACCGGATCGGTCATGGGATGAATCACGTCCTCATCGACCGGTGGGACCGCCGTAAGAATTTCTCGCGTCGAAGGTCCGCTCAAGGTCGGATTATCGAGAATCAGATCGCCAAGCTGTGCAAGAACCCCTGGCACGCCACCAGCGGCATCGAGATCTTCCATAAAGTGCTTGCCGCCGGGATTCATCGAAGCCAGCTGCGGGGTGGTGCGGCTTAACTCGTCAAACAGCTCAAGGGGGACATCAACCTCCGCTTCGTGGGCAATGGAAAGCAGATGCAGAACCGTGTTACTCGAACCGCCCAGGGCCAGATCGACCCGGATGGCGTTTTCAAAGGCGGCCCGGGTCAAAATCTGGCGGGGGGTGATATTGTCCCGAACCAGACCGACGATCCGCTCACCAGAGGCAAAAGCCAGACGCCGCTTGTGAGAAGAAACGGCCAGGGCAGTACCGCAGCCCACCAGACTCATTCCCAGGGTTTCGGTAAGAATCGCCATGGTGTTGGCGGTAAACAGACCCTGACAGGATCCGGCTCCGGGGCAGGCCTTATCCTCACAGCGGGTCAGCTCCTGTTCGTCAATGGCGCCGGCCTTGAAGCGGGCCATGGCCTCAAAGGTGTCGGTGACAAATGAATAGCGCCGCCCTTCCCTGCCGGTTCCTGTCTGCATCGGACCGGCGGTGACCACTATACTGGGAATATCCAGACGGGCCGCAGCCATCAGCATCCCCGGGGTAATCTTGTCGCAATTGGTCAGCAGCACCAGACCATCGAGACGATGGGCCTCGGTGATGGATTCAACCATGTCGGCGATCAGTTCTCGGGTGGCCAGTGAATAGTGCATGCCCTTATGGCCCATGGCGATGCCGTCACAAACCCCTGGGATACCAAATAGAAAGGAATAACCACCTCCGGTATGAACCCCTTTTTCAATGAATCGCTCGAGATCCCGCATACCGATATGCCCTGGAATCAGGTCGGTAAAGGAAGTGGCAATGCCGATCAAGGGCTTGCTCATTTCAGAGCGGGGGATCCCGGTGCCGAGCAACAAGGCCCGGTGAGGAGCGCGTTCGAAACCACGGGTAATTGCATCACTACGCTTGCTTGTCATACGATCAAACCTCTCTAGGCAACGGTAAGATAAAAAACAGTTTTCATTTATATGCTGGTTTCGCAAAAACTCATAGGAAGCCCAATACAGAAAGGGTTCAGGCAACCAGCCCAAACCCTTTCACAACCGGTACCAGGAAGAATTTATTGTGTCNNAGTGTCCACGCCCGCCTGATCTGTTCCATTTCATCCTTCCCGGCCAATTTCAATTTTTGCATATTTTTTCGTTCAAGCTCTTCTTCAGGGGTTAAATATGGTTTTTGGCTTAACATAGCCAGCTGCTTTTCCAAAAGCCTGTGCTCTTCATAAAGAAGACGGAAACGGGGTTTTGCGTCGCACAGTTGCTGGAGCGTAGCCAGATCCTGTTCTTCCATTCAGCACCTCCCTGCAAGGGGTTAACAAAGAGCGAAAAATCAACTTTAAAATAGCGAAACGCCCACCCCTTGTCAACCTTCAATCGGGTCGTCCCCCTCACGCCGAATCAGCATCATTTCCGCCTCGGAAAGGCGGATATAGCGAGGCTCGAGAAGTTCCAGAGGTATGATTTCCTGGTTACGCAAAGCCGCCAGGGCCAGGGCCGCAGCAACAGATGCCCGGGGCTGCTGTAACGGCCAGGGCACAAAGTGAGCTCGCGAACCGAGTCGCCGCACAATCAGGGAACGATACACTAGGGCACCACTGCCGACAAACAGCTTGTCCTGGCCGGTGCGTTCCAGAAGTTGCTCCGGCGGGGCCACCGTTTCTGCTTCCAGAGCCACCGGAATCCCCCCGTCCCAGCGATACCGTCCGGCGTAGACCTCCTGCTTGCGAGCATCGAGCCAGACGTTCAGCGAATAGGCCGGGTAAGGCACCTGCATGGCCAGTGTCTGCAGGGAAGAAACACCGACTACCGGTTTTGCGATGGCAAGGGCCAGTCCCTTAACCGTGGCCACTCCGACCCTGAGCCCTGTGAATGAACCGGGCCCCAGGACAATCCCGAAGGCGTCCAGATCGGCCAATTGCAGGTTGGCTTCCTGCAGTAACTGCCGCACCGCCGGCAACAGACGGTCGCTGTGGGTCGAAGGCAGATTGAGCAGGATTTCGCCAATCAATTCTTCCCCTCGGCTGAGAGCGACACTGCCTGCCGGTGTAGAAGTATCCATAGTCAAAATATATTCGGCCATTAGTGCCCTCCGGCAAAAATGCGCAGGATGTCGTTGTAAAAAGCGAACGCCATGAGCAGTAACAAAAAGACCAGACCTATCTGCTGGGCCTTTTCCCGCACCTTCAGAGGNNAGCTCAAATAGACCGAATAACAGATGGCCCCCATCGAGAACCGGGATCGGAAACAGATTCAGGATGCCGAGTTGAATGCTTAAAAAAGCCAGAATCGTAAAAATACTGGCCAGATCGGTCTGGGCGGCCTGTCCGGCTATCTGAACCACGGTGATAGGTCCGCCGATGTTACTGCTGGAAACTTTTCCGAAAACCAATTTCTTAATAAAAATCAGGGTCAACTCAATGAGCTCGAAACTGCGGGCGGCCCCCTGCCTTATCGCTTCCCGAGGTGTGAATCGCTTGTGGACCGTCTCGACCTGAGGCGCAATGCCGATTAGAAAATCGCTTTCTTCATCACTACGCAACGGCGCCATGACAAATTCCACANNCCAAAAAGGTCTGCCGATTGCCTCCGGACTGCTGAATAACCTGTCTCAGGTCGTACCAGGAGGTCACTTCCTGACCATCAATGGAGAGGATCTGGTCACCAACCTCCAGGCCCGCCTGCTGAGCCGGCAAACCCGGCGACAGGGCACCGACCACGGCGTCCTGGGACGGGGCCAGACCCAGTGCCTGCAGGCCTTCAGCGCTGCCTAGTTCGGCGGGAAGATCCATCGACTGCCGGCGTCCTTCCCGTTGCACGGTTAAGCGGATGGGCTGCCCGGCCTGCGTCAACAGGGCTTTATCCGCATCGTTCCAGGAATCGATGGTCCGGTCACCTACAGCGACAATACAATCACCGGCCATCAAGCCGGTTTCTGCGGCGGGGGACTGAGGAACCACATAACCGATACAGGCCGGCTGTTCGAGAAAAGCCGGCAGGCCCATACCGACCATAAAAGCCAGGGGCAGTATCAGGAAGGGCAGNNCAGAACCAGGTTCATGAAAGGGCCGGCAGCGACGATGGCCAACCGCCGCCAGACACTCTTTTCCGCAAAGGAACGACTTCGTTCCTCATCGCTCAGCGGAGCAGCATCTTCTTCACTCCCCTCGCCCAGCATTTGTACATAGCCCCCCAACGGAATCGCGCAGATCATATATTCCGTCTCGCCGACCTGGCGGGAGACCAGCCTCGGACCAAAACCGAGGGAAAATTTCAACACCTTGACGCCGGCCAGTTTGGCCACAGCGAAATGCCCTAGTTCATGAACAAAGACCAGAATACCGAGCATGATAATGCCGGCAAAAAGGGTGAGCATGGTAGCCTCCGGTCAGCGCATCTGTGCGACGATGCGGCGCGCTTCCTGACGGCCCCACAGGTCGGCGCGCAAAGCGTCATCGATATGGTCGAGGGTCGCCGGTACGTGACAATCAAGAACCGTGCGGAGAATGGTCGCAATATCTAAAAATCCGATCTGTTGCTGCAAAAACGCCTCCACCACCACCTCATTGGCCGCATTGAGGACAGCGGGGGTGGTACCACCGCTGGACAGAGCCTGATAAGCGAGGGCCAAACAGGGAAACTTGGTCAGATCCGGTTCTTCAAAAGACAGGGTCTTAAGAGCACAGAGGTCCAGGGCAGGCAGGTCAAGGGGCAGGCGATCGGGGTAGGACAAAGCATAGGCAATGGGCGTCTTCATATCCGGAATGCCGAGCTGTGCCATAACCGCTCCGTCCACATATTCGACCATGGAATGGACGATGCTTTGCGGATGAATATGTACGGCAATCTGGTCCGCCGGCAGATCGAATAACCAGCAGGCCTCGATCACCTCAAGCCCCTTGTTCATCATCGTAGCGGAATCGATGGTGATCTTGCGCCCCATATTCCAGTTGGGGTGGGCCAAGGCATCCGCAAGAGTCACTCGGGCCAGATCCGCCGTCGGCCGATCCCGAAAGGGCCCCCCCGAGGCCGTCAGTATCAGCCTCCCGACATCCTTTTTCCGATGCCCCTGAAGACACTGAAAAATAGCGGAATGCTCGCTGTCCACCGGATAAAGACGGACCCCCTTGCGGGCCACGGCCGCCATCACCAGAGGGCCCGCCGCCACCAGAGTCTCTTTATTGGCAAGGGCAATATCCTTGCCCGCCTCAATCGCCGCCATGGTCGGCACCAGACCGGCTGCACCCACTACCGCAGAGACCACCATATCGATCGGCTCATGACTGGCGCAGGCTATCAGGCCCTCAATACCCGAATAGACCCGAGGCCCCTCAGGCCCGAGGTCGTTCCGTAACTGTCGGGCGGCTTCGGGACAGAGTACCGATACCAGTTGTGGCTGAAAGCGACGAATCTGATCTTTAAGACACGGCAGATTATTCCCCGCGGCCAAACTGACCACTTGAAACTGTTNNGAGTACTGACACCTATCGATCCGGTCGAACCGAGGACACCAAGTTTTTTCATCAATCCGAACACCTTTCAGGATTTTTTCCCAGAGCCTACGCCACCTCGCAATGAGAACGTTACCGTCCCAGAAAATACCAGCCGTAATAGAAAGCCAGGGGAAAGGCGAACAGCAGACTGTCGAGACGGTCAAGGATACCGCCATGGCCCGGAAACAACGTTCCCGAATCCTTGACGCCGCAGGCCCTTTTAAGCATCGACTCAAAAAGATCACCCAGTTGGGATACCGCTGCCAGACCCAGACCCAGCAGCAGACAGTCGACGGCACCCAGAGCGGGAAAGAAGGTATAACGGGCGATAAAAGCGGCCAGCAATCCCCCGAGTAAACCCCCGACAGAACCCTCGACGCTTTTGTTGGGGCTGATCGCAGGATAGAGCTTATGCCGGCCCAGGGAAATGCCACTGAAGTAGGCAGCGGAATCGGAGGCCATCACAATCAGCAGAACCAGATAGATCCATTCCCGACCGGAAGGCAAAGACCGCAAAAGAACCAGGTGGCCCAACATCAGAGGCACATAGACAAAACCGAAAACCAGCAGAGCCAACTGCTGAATCACGACTTGAAGATCCCCAAAACGCCAGAGGAAAACCAAGCCGAGCAGGATTGCGGCCAAACTCAGACCGGCCAACAGGGCGTGAGCCTGCGGTGCTGCGGACAAAGGCACCAGCAGGGCGCCACAGGCGATCGCCAAAAACCGCTCGGGTTTCCGCTCCCCGGCCAAACTCATGTCATAAAACTCGTAAAGCCCTACAGCGGCGACCAAACTGGTAAACAGAGCGAACCAGAAAGGACTACTGAACTGAAGAATTAGAATCAGCAGGGGAAGGGCCAACAGCGCTGTCAAAATCCTCTGTTTGATGGGTCTCTCCTCTTTGAATTTAATTCTCGGGAAGGTTCTGTGCGGCGGTCAGACCGAAACGCCGCTGGCGGGCCCCAAAATCTGCCAATGCGCGGCGTAATTCCGCGGCCGAAAAATCGGGCCACAAAACGTCGGTAAAATACAACTCGGCATAAGCCAGTTGCCAGAGCAAAAAATTACTGATGCGCGTTTCACCGCTGGTGCGGATCAGCAGATCCGGATCGGGCAACCCTGCTGTGTCCAGAGCGGAACAAAACCGTCGTTCATCGATATCGGTAGCGGTCAGGTTCCCCTGCGCCACTTCTTGAGCCAGGGTTTGCACAGCCCGCACGATCTCATCCCGGGCTCCGTACGACAAAGCCAGAGTCAGAGTCAGGCCCTTGTTGCCCGAGGTTCGTTCAATCGTGTCCTTAAGAACCCGCCGCACTTCCAGCGGCAAAAGGGAGATATTACCGATTACCTGCAAGCGTATGTCTTCAGTGAGCAGGGTTTCCAGTTCCTGAGTCAGAAACAGCGCCAGCAATTCCATCAGGGCAGCTACTTCGGCAGCGGGCCGGCCCCAATTCTCGGAGCTAAAGGCATACAAGGTCAGATGCCGAATACCTAAAATTCGGCATTCCTTAACCACCCTGCGAACGGTCTCAACCCCCTGCCGGTGACCGAAAATTCGCGGCAACTGACGTTGTTCGGCCCAACGGCCATTGCCATCCATGATAATTGCGATATGTTGGGGAATACTCATGTTTTATGGTATCAATCCTTGGCGTGGTTTAAAACCGCACCACATTATCATAACCCAAAAAGGCCAGCAAGAATTCAAAGGACTAACTAAGATGCCTTCGCAAAAAACCATAAGATGGCGACGCCATCAACTAAAACAGGGGCACCGAGTACGGCGCCCCTGTTTTAGTTGGGTCATGAAATCAGGTCCCCATGGCAAGCCGAAAGACAACCGGTCCAGCCTGCAAGGGACAGACTCCCTTCAGATTTCCATGATTTCTTTTTCTTTGTGTTCCACAACCTCATCGGCCAGCTTAACGAATTGATCGGTGAGTTCCTGAACTTCCTTCTCGCCTCGCTTCTGGTCGTCTTCGGTAATTTCCTTGTCTTTCTGCAACTTTTTCAACGCCTCGTTGGCATCCCGCCGGGCATTGCGAATGGCTACTTTGGTTTCTTCGGCCATGCGCTTTACCAACTTGACCATTTCTTTTCGCCGCTCTTCCGTCAAAGGCGGGATATTAATCCGCACCAACTGACCATCGCTGGCAGGGTTCAAACCCAGATCCGCTTTAAAAATAGCTCTCTCAATCTCGGGGATAAGGTTCTTTTCCCAAGGCTGAATGGTGATGAGGCGCGCTTCGGGAACAGCCAAAGTACCAATTTGATTGAGGGGGGTCGGGGTTCCATAATAATCGACCATAACCTCATCAAGCAGGGACACGGATGCGCGTCCGGTCCGCACCCTTTGCAGCTCTTTTTTTTGAGCTTCAATGGATTTCTCCATCCCTTTTTTGGCAGCATTCATGACAGTGTTGTACATAGCCATCAATCTCCTTTGACAGTAGTGCCGATTTCCTCGCCGAGAACGACTTTCTTGATGTTCCCCCGGCGGCTCAGTTGAAAAATGATTATGGGCAGATCGTTGTCCATACACAAAGAGGTGGCGGTGGCGTCCATGACGTTGAGACCATTTTTCAGAACGTCCAGATAAGACAGACGGGAATAGCGAACCGCATCCTTGTGTTTGACGGGATCGGCACTGTACACCCCATCCACCTTGGTCGCCTTGAGAATCACCTCGGCGCCAAGTTCCATGGCCCGCAGGCTGGCTGCGGTATCCGTTGTGAAATAGGGGTTGCCTGTTCCTCCACCGAGAATCACCACCCGCCCTTTTTCCAGATGACGAAGGGCCCGACGGCGGATATAGGGTTCGGCCACTTCCCGCATCTCGATGGCCGTCTGTACCCGGGTAACGACACCAATCTGCTCCAGGGCATCCTGCAGCGCCAGGCTGTTCATCACCGTTGCCAGCATTCCCATGTGATCGGCGCCAGCCCGGTCCATCCCGCTGGAGGCGGCAGACATCCCGCGGAAGATGTTCCCGCCACCGATTACCACGGCGACCTGCACCCCTAGCTCCAACACCTCACGAATCTCAACGGCCAGGCCGGAGAGCACTTCGGGGTCGATGCCGTAGCCGCGATCACCGGCAAGGGCTTCACCGCTCAGCTTCAGGAGAATTCTGCCATAACACGGTTTCTGGTCAGCCATAATACCCTTCCGTTATTTGGTCATTGCGGCGACTTCGGCAGCAAAGTCATCGGTCCGCTTTTCAACGCCTTCGCCGAGTTGGAAACGCTCATAGCGGGACAAACTGATTTCAGCGCCGAGCTCCTTGCCTAACGCTTCGATAACCTTGGCGATTTTGTGGTCGGGATCGATGACATAAGCCTGTTCCAGCAAGCAGATCTCGCCGAAATACTTGTTGATCTGACCGATAATGATTTTCTCGATAATTTCATCAGGCTTGCCGCTGTCCTTGGCCTTGGCCCGCATGATCTCTTTTTCTTTTTCAACCACCTCGGCAGGTACGGCCTCCCGATTGAGGTATTGGGGATTGGCGGCGGCCACATGCATGGCCAGATTGCGGCCCAGTGCCGCCACTTTGTCGTTGTCGGACAGGGTTGTTGCCAATTCCACCAGAACACCGATTTTTCCAACGCCGTGAATATAGCTGACAACCTGACCGGCAGGCACCTCAAAACGGGCAAAACGGCGCACATTGATGTTTTCGCCAATGGTGGCTACCTGATGGGTCTGCTCTTCGGCTACGGTGCGCCCGGTGCCGGGGAACTGACAGGCCAGGAGAGCCTCCATATCCGCGGGAGCTTCTTTGAGTGCGGTTTCAGCCACCCCGTTGGCAAAGGCCACGAAACCGTCGTTTTTGGCCACAAAGTCGGTTTCGGCATTCACTGCAACCAGCACCCCGCAACGTCCCTCGCCGGCCGACACGATCAGTCCCTCTGCCGCGGCGCGACCCGCTTTTTTGGCGGCGGCGGAAAGTCCCTTTTTGCGCAGGATATCCACCGCTGCCTCGACATTCCCATCCGCTTCTGCAAGAGCTTTCTTGCAATCCATCATTCCTGCGCCGGTCTTGCCACGCAACTCGGAAACCATCGATGCAGTGATTTTTGCCACAGTAACCTCCTGAATAATCGGCGACCGACTGTACCGTCCTGGCAGACGGGCACCCTGACGGCCATCGCCAGATAGATAAACGCCTATGATAATG
>NPIF01000159.1_pt1 | contig 21447 bp, 20 predicted proteins | sample 8637461 | NCBI WGS metagenome assembly NPIF01 (sample SAMN07420641, study PRJNA396082) | bioreactor metagenome | isolation source: sample BR12 brine-fed electro-methanogenic bioreactor BR | place: Japan: Kochi | collected 2016-12-09
ACATCTATCCTGACACGGGGGGGAAACGGCCATCCTTGCAAGCGGCCACGGCGGGAAGGGGCGTTTTTTCAAGCTTTTGCCACGAGGTTTCCACAACCCCGGCTTTAAGACCTAGGTGTTTCGCGGAACGCAAAATTTCTGTTGCCGCAAAAGGCTTGCCACTTCGGCCAAATTCATGCCGAAGCTGTTCGATGTCGGCCGGCAGACCAAAAAACCTGGCAAGCATGACAATGCATGCAAGACCAGAATCTACCCCGCACTGAGTTTCAGAACCGGCACTCATTCAGAAATCCAAAAAAATTAATGCAGAATAAAACCGGTGGGGGCAAACGAAAAAACCCGCATCAAGGCAGAGAGGTCCAGCCAAATGCGGGTTTAGATTGAATTTGCTGCCCCTCCTAAAAATCAAAACCAACACAAATCGACGTGAGGGTGAATGGCGTTTTGCCCGGTAGGGATTTGGCCAGTCATCGAGAACCGAAAATTTTTTCAGTTTCGGATGGCTCCCAGAGAACAACGCCCATCAATCTTCTCGTCTAAATCAAAACAAGGAAAATTCAAATATGAACGAAGAAAAGAGTCAAGTTAGATTTTCATTAAAAAACGGGTGAGTACTCTTTTGATAGATTTCATTTATTAACAAATGCAGTAAAATCCCTGGCCTATTAAGCCGCCCCACTATTAAGGCGACCGATGCTGCTTCCGGCCTGCGTATTGTGAAAGATCGATTTGAATTCAAGTGCTTACGCCGTTTTTATTGGTGCGAAAGTTGAGTTTGAGATGCTTCAGCATTCCGCCGAGGCGGCTTGCCTGCGATCTGGGCAGGTTCAGATGTTGGTGGCTGGGCGCTTGGATAATATCGTCTTTGCTGATAAGGGGCGGAGAGCGACCGAAATAACCGGTGGAATTATTCCTATTTTTGTTTGCGCCGATCGGGTCTTGCTTTTGGTTTGACGCCCCCTGGTCACTTGTCCTATAAAGAACGTCTGCCGGATCGTTCACTTCTTGAGCCACTTCGCCAACTTCTGGGTCGCTTGTCGCGCTTTGGGCCGCGTTTTCAAGAAGTGGCAAGAACCTTATAATCTTCACGTGAATTCTGGAGGGCATAAAATGTCGATCAATAAAGTGATTCTGGTTGGGAACCTGGGCAAAGACCCGGAACTTCGCTACACGCCATCGGGAGTGCCGGTGGCCACGTTCTCCCTGGCCACCAGCGAGCGCTTCAAGGACCGCAACGGCCAGCAGCAGGAAAAAACCGAATGGCACAACGTCGTGGCCTGGCGCCAGTTGGCCGAGATCTGCGGAAAATACCTGCACAAGGGCAAGCAGGTCTACATCGAGGGCAAAATCCAGACCCGTAAATACCAGGACCGCGACGGCAACGACCGCTACATGACCGAGATCATCGCCGACCAGATGCAGATGCTCGGCGCCCGCGGCGAGGAAGGCGGCGGTGGCGGCGGCTACGGCCAGCGCGGCGGCGAGTCCGCGTCCCGCAGCGGCGAAAACCGCCCTGCCGATAGCGGCCAGCGCAAAGAGCCCACCCGCGACGATTTCGAGGAGCCGCCGTTCAACCCGGATGATGATATTCCTTTTTGAAACCGGTTCATCAGTAAATTGTGAGCCAAGAGCCGTCAAGCCCAGCGTTTGACGGCTCTTTTGTCTTTGGGCTTGGGTCTGGAGCTTTGCCGATTCTCTTGGAACTCTGAGGAATGACAGGGTTTTTCCCGGCGCCGCCCCATCTGTTACCTGTCGCAGCTTTCCGCCTCCCCCCTCACGATTGAAGATCTTTATCATTCATTGCTGCCTGTGCTATGGTTCAGCTGCTCTGGTCGGCACAGGGCCGCTAACGATTTATCCGTTGCGGACAGGTTTACCGACAACCCCTGCGCGACCGATTCCCCTTTTTGGTAGTTGAGGTTGACCGCCATGCTCGAGACACGTCGCAAAGCCCTGGCCGCGGCCCTGGACGATGCCGACCCGCAGGTGCGCGAGGCCGCGGCGCAAGCCCTGGAGCGGCTGGAGCCCGCTCTGCATCTTGCGCAGGTGCTGGCCGGGCTCGAATCCGCCGACCGGGGCGATCGCATCCGAGCGCTTTTTGCCCTCGAGAAGGTGCGTGCCGCCGGAGTTCTCGAGGCGCTGCTGAGCGCGCTGCAGGATGCGGACGCCGACGTGCGCGCGGCGGCGGTGCAGGTGCTCGGCACCCGCGCCGAGCCGAAGGCGCTGCCCGAACTGGTGAAGCGCCTGCGCGACGCTTCCGCGGCGGTGCGCATGTATACCGCCGAGGCGCTCGGCGCCTTTCGCGATCACCGGTTGGTGCCGTATCTGGCGGCGGTGCTGCAGGATGGCGACCGCGGCGTGGTCGAGGCGGCAACGGCGGCGCTGGGACAACTGGGGGCGGCGGAAGGGGAAAAGTACCTGCTCGCCCTGTTGCGCGATGCCCGCGCGGAGATTCGCGCCGCCGCGGCAAGAGGGCTCGGCCAGATCGGGATTGCTCGGAATGCGGCCGGCTGAGCTTGGCCGAAGCCCGGAGTCGGCAGCATATCCCGCGGATGAGAACAGCGCCGGGCAGCCCTTGTGGTTGTCCGGCGCTGTTTTTCTTCGCGGCTTCGCGTGAAACCTTTGTTCGGGCTATATAGGTCTGATTTTTTTTCGGAATCAGAAATGGTCGTTGAGGTTGACGCCGATGAGGAAGGGGTCGATTTCGCCGACGATACGATCCATCTCCTGGTCCGTCAGTTTGATTTCCCGGCGGTCCCTGACCGGCTGCCCGTCCCCGTCAAACAGCACCTTGAGCGTCAGGTCGCGCTGGCCGTCGTCCTTGACCGTGGCAACCAGGGCGATGTCTCCTTCCGCCAGGCGCACCACGGTGCCGACCGGGTAGGGTCCGAGAAATGCCAGGAACCGGTCGAGAAATTCGGGGTGCAGCAGGGTGCCGGAGCAGGCTTTCAGCTCGCGGATGGCCTGGCGCGGACTGACCGGGCGCCGGTAGGAGCGCAGGGTGGTCATGGCGTCGTAGGAATCGGCGATGGCGGCCATGTCCGCCAGGGGCGAGAGCTGGCGCCCGGTGAGGTCATGGGGGTAGCCCTTGCGGTTGTAATGGACGTGGTGGCCGAGCACGATGTCGACGGCTTCGGGCGCAATCCCCTCCATCTGCTTGGCGATGGAGGCGCCGTGCTCGGGGTGTTTCTTGATGAGTTCGAATTCTTCTGCGGTCAGCCGGCCCGGTTTGTTGATGATGTCGATGTTGATTTTGAGTTTGCCCAGGTCGTGGAGCAGCCCGCCGAGACCGAGAATCTGCAGTTCCTCGGCGCTGACGCCGCAGGCGCGGCCGACGGCGATGGCGATCACCGCAACATTGACCGAATGGTGAAAGGTGTAGTTGTCGTAGTCTTTGATCAGGGACAGAGCGAGCAGGGCCTGGGGTTTTTCCAGAGTGACCTCCACCATCTCCTGCACCGACTCGCGCGCTTTGCGACTTGCGGGAATGCGCCCCAGGCGCACGTCGTTGAAGATGTTTTCCACCACCTTGAGAGCGCGGCGGAAGACCGCCCGCGGCTCGCGGGCGTCCTCTTCTTTCTGCAACGGAATGATGTGGGCGATGGCGCGGCGGGAGAGGGTTTGCTCCAGTCCGGCGGCCTGCCACCCGCCCGCGCTGGCCAGCACCAGAAACTCCTCGAGCTCGGCGGCGGCGATGCCCGCCTGAAAGTCCACCCCCTCGACCTGCAGGGAGTTGAGGAGCCGGGCCAGCTCCAGCAGCGCGGGGGAGGGCTCGGTGAAGAGAAATTCGTCGCAGAACAGGGTGCCGTCGGTCAGCCCCAGGCGCAGCGACCCTTTTTGCGCCAGTTCGCTCTGCAGAAATTCGAGACAGGCGGCGATCTGCCGGCCGACCAGGGGGTGGTTGCGGGGATAGAGGCGCAGGCTCTGCACGGCGCCGGCCAGCAACTGTACGAATTTTTTCAGGGTGTCAACGCTCATCCGGAGCCACGTTCTTGAAGAGGTCGCGCAGGGCATGCCTGGCCGCCTGCCCCAGCGTGCCGGCTTTTTTTTCGGCGACATTTTCCAGGGCGCTGCGCGCCTCGGCGGAGCCGATGCGCGCCAGGGCCTGAATGGCGGTGGTCTGCAGTTCGACGAACCGCCGCCGGCGAAAGAGCCTGGTCTGATTGAGCAGCCGGGTCAGGGCCGGCACCGCTTCGGTCGCGCCCATCTCGCCCAGGGCCCGGATCGCGCCGCGCCGCAGTTCGTTGCGCTCCATCAGCAGGTCGCTCAGGGCGACGAAACGCAGCAGGTGGGCAATGGCGGCCCGCTGCTTCATGGCCCCGAGAAAGACCAGGGCCTGGCGCTGGAGCTCGGAGTCGCCCTCCTCCACCGCCACCAGCAGAACTTCCATGGCTTCAGGGGTGCCGATGCGGGTCAGGGCCCGGATCGCCTCGCGGCGCACCCGCTGGTCGTCGTGAATGAGAAGAACGGCCAGGTGGGCCGTTTTTTCCGGATCGCGCAGTTCGCCCAGGATGGCGGCGGCATTGCGCACCACATACCAGCGCGGGTCCTTGAGCAGACGCATCAGGGCGGGGATCGCCGCCCCCTCGAATTGGACCAGGGTCTGGGCCAGGCGTTTTCTGATCTGGGCGTCGTTTTCGTCGGCCAGGCGGTTGGCCAGCAGATGGGCGCCGCGCTCGCGCAGAAGAAGAAGCAAAGAGCGGACCCGGCGAAAGGCTTCGCTCCCGCTTTCTTCTGTGCAGAGAAGGTGAACCAGGCGGTCGGCGACGTCGGAGGCGAGCAGCTCTTCGAAGCTCTTGCCGCAGGCTTCGCGCCGCGAGGTGCTGAGTTCGTCCCTGCGGGTGCAGCGGCCGAGAAAGCCCAGAACCGCGATCAGGGTGGCGAAACCGGTGACGTGATCGATCTCCCGGGCGGCCGTTTGCAGTTCGCGCAGCAGGCGATGGAATTCGTTCTCGGTCGGGTTGTCCGACAGCTCGGCGAGCAGCTCCTTGATGCTTTTTCGCCGGGGTTGTTCCGGGGTGGGCGGCGGTTGGGGCAAATCGAGTTCAAGCTCCGCGAGAGGGGATATCTCCCCGGGAGAGGTTTCCGGTGGCGGCGGATCGCCGTTGCCGTCAGGGGCGAGGTCGAGCTCCTCCCGGTTTTGCAGCACCTCTTCGCGCGCGGCCAGAATTTTACTCAGATCGGTTTCGTTGACCCAGATGGTGGCGATTTCCGCCCCGGCGAGAACTTTGGCCAGACCGCCTGCGCGAATGATCTCTTCGGGTTCCCGGGCGAGGCAGCGCGACCACTGTTCGAGATCGTGAGCGCTGAGGTCGGGCAGAATCGAAAGATCCTGCACCCGGCGGGCGAAGAGGTGGTGGGCCAGTTTCTTCACCGCCGGGTTGGTTGCGGCGACCGGCATGCCTTCGCGCAGAAAACGATCTTTGCGCACGCTCAGCGCCAGGCGCTCCTGCCCGGACAGCAGCGCGGCAAACTGGGACACCGCGTTGTCCAGGGCCGCCTGCAGGGCGGGGTGAGCCGGAGGATAGAAGCGCACCGCCTTGATCACGGCGGCCAGACCACGCAGGGCGTTTTCCAGCGTCGATGGGTTGAGACCCTGATCGGTCACGCGGGTGGGAACTCCTTTCGATTTGAAACTGGATCGTCCCTAAGATAATCCTGAGATGAATATTTGTAAATCTTTTTACCGCCCCTTGACCAACGCGGAAAACGCCTTGAACTCAGGAGTTCCCGCCCTCTGCAGCAGCTGGAAAAGAACGGTTTCCGCGGTGGTGACGATGGCGCCGGCGCCCCTGGCGTTGTCGAGGGCGGTCAGGTAGTCGACCTTGTGGCGCGAGCAGATGGCGTCGCGCACCAGGTGAACGCCGTAGCCCGCGGCGAGCAGGTCGAGCAGGCTTTGGTAGACGCAGACATGGGCCTCCATCCCGACCAGGATGATGTTCTTCGCGCCCAGCTCGGCCAGGTTGGCAAGAAAGCGCTCCTCGCCGCAGCAGCTGAAAGCCATCTTGCTGAAGACCAGACCCTCGCGGGCCCGGGCGAGTTCCGGCAGGGTGCGGCCGAGGCCCTGGGGATATTGCTCGAAGGTGATGATGGGCAGCCGCAGCAGGTCGCCGGCTTCGAGCAGCAGGCGGATGTTCTGCACGGTGCGCTGCAGCACCGCCGGCTCCATCACCGGCGCCAGCCGTTCCTGCACGTCGACCACCACCAGTGCGGTGCCCTCGCGGCGGATGCGGCGCTTGTCGAGTTCAGAGTGGTCCATCAGTCGTCCTCCGTGCTTTCGATGATGCAGAAGCCCACGTCGTGGATGCCGTGATCCTTGGCGAAATACATCCCCTCGAGGGCTGCGCGAAAATTCTTGGCGATGACCTTGCGCTTGAGCTTCATGGTGGGGGTGATCTCCTCCCGGGCGAAGTCGCGCGACAGCAGGGTGAAGCGTTTGATGCGCTGGAAGGAGGTCATGGCGCTTTGCACCTGATCGATCTGGTTGCGGACCAGCTCGAGCACCTTGGGATGATTGACCAGGTCGCAGTGGTCGAGAAAATCGATGTTCTGGTCCTTGGCGAATTTCTCGAGGTTCTCCAGATTCGGGACGATGAGCGCGGTCAGGTAAGGCTTGCGGTCGCCGCAGACGAAGGCATTGGCGATGTATTTATCGGTTTTGAGCAGATTTTCCAGATTCTGCGGGGCGATGTTCTCGCCGCTGGCGGTGACGATGATGTCTTTTTTGCGGTCGACGATTTTCAAAAAGCCGTCAGGGTCGAGCTCTCCCGTATCGCCGGTTTTGAACCAGCCGTCGCTGAAAGCGGCGTCGGTCTCTTCGGGGCGCTGCCAATAGCCCTGAAAAATGCCGGTTCCCTTGAGCAGAATCTCACCGTCGTCGGCGATGCGCACCGCGATGTTGGCAAAGGGTTTGCCCACGGTGCCGAGCTTGCGCGCTTCGGGGCTGTTCACCGAGATGCCTCCCGCCGATTCGGTCAGTCCGTAGCCCTCGTAGATGTCGATGCCCGCGGCGAGAAAGAATTCGGCGATATCGATGCTCAAGGGCGCGCCGCCCGAGACGAAGAACCGCAATCGACCGCCGAGCCGCTCCTGCAGCTTGCTGAAGACCGCATGCTTGGCCAGGGCGACCAGCAGGTTGAGGACCGCGCCCGGCTTCTCGCCGGCGAGAATTTTTCCGGCGTAGCGCTTGCCGGCCTTGAGCGCGGCGAAAAAGATCTGTTTGCGCAGCCAGGGGCCGTTGAGCACCCGCTCCATGACCCGGGCGTACATTTTTTCGTAGAGGCGCGGCACGCTGACCATGACGGTCGGCTTGACTTCGCCGAGGTTGACGGGAACCGACTCGATTCCCTCGGCATAGGCGATGGTGACGCCCTGGCGCAGCATGAAATAGTAGCCGTCGACCCGCTCGAATACGTGGGAGAGGGGCAAGAAAGAGAGACAGATGTCGTCGGGGCCGATGGGGAAGAGATCGGCGCAGGCCTCGATGTTGGCCAGGATGTTCTCGTGGGTCAGCATCACCCCCTTGGGCTTGCCGGTGGTGCCGGAGGTGTAGACCAGCGATGCCAGATCCTGTTTCTTGACCGCCGCCATCCGCTCATCGAAGCGTGTTTCGGAAACCTCCTCGGCGCGGTCCAGAAATTCTTTCAACGAGAGGATCTCCGAGTGTTCGAGGCCCTCCTCGAGGAAAACCAGATACTCCAGGTGGGGCAATTCCCTGCACCGTTTGAGCAACTCTTCGTCGGGCGTGGCGGCGTGGATGAAGAGCACCCGGCTGCCGGCGTCGCTCAGAATGTGCATGATGGCGGCGGCGCCTTCGGTATGATAGACCGGAACGGTAACGGCACCGCAGGCCAGCGCGCCGAGATCGGCAAAGGCCCAGGCGGGGCTGTTCGGCCCCATGATGGCGACCCGGTCGCCCGGTTCGATGCCCACGGCGAGCAGGGCGCGGCCGAAGGTGCGGATCTTTTTTTCCATCTGGCGCCAGGTGATCGGACGGTATTCTCCCGTAGTCTTATGCAGAAGCGCGGGGCGATCGGCCCAGCGAGTGGCATTTTCCAGGATCATTCGGGAAACGGTGGTCTCTCTCATGGGCGACTCCCGCACGAGGGGCGGCGAAACTGCCGCATAACTCAATTATATCACACGGGAAAAACGTGTTGACACGATGTTGCCCCTGTGAAAATTTCGAAACAGCACTGCTGGAGGAGGGAGGCGAGGATGACGTCGATGATTCTTGGTGTGACTGGGGGGATCGCCGCGGGGAAAAGCAGCGTCAGCGAAGAATTCCGCCAGCTGGGGGCGGCAGTGGTGAGTGCCGACGAATTGGCGCGCGCGATCGTGCAGCCGGGCTCTCCAGTCTTGAAACAGTTGGTGGCGCATTTCGGCACGGGGATTCTCGCCGCCGACGGAACTCTCGACCGGGGGGCGCTGGGCCGAAAAATCTTCGCCGATCCGCGGGCGCGGCGCACCGTCAACGACATCACCCATCCGGCCATTGCCCGCCTGGCCGAGAAACGTCTGGCCGAGCTGAAGAAAGGGCGAGCGCCGCTGGTCGTCTATGAAGCGCCCCTGTTGTTCGAGGCCGGCGCGCGACGGCGGGTCGATGCGGTTCTGGTGGTGAAGATTGATCCGGCGGTGCAGTTGCAGCGGTTGATGGCGCGCGAGAAGATCGATGCCGCTGCCGCCCGCCGGCGGGTTGCCGCCCAGATGCCGCAGGAGGAAAAAATCGCCCGGGCCGACTACGTCATCGACAATTCGGGCGATCCGCAACAGACCCGGGCGCAGGTGCGCGAGCTGTTCGCACGCCTGCGGGCTGGTCCGCCTGGCGCAGGCCCGCCAGGAACGACGCCGTCAGGGTGAAAACCTCCGGCTGGCGCGGATTGTCGGCGGTGGTCAGAACATGGGGACTCTCGCTGCCGAACAGATGATATTCCTTGTGGCTGCCGCCCAGGCGCTCGAACAGGTCGAAGCCGCTGGGAACCAGCACCGTCTGGTCTCCCTGGGCACTGACGACGAGGGCCGGGGCGGTGACCCTTTTCAGCCGCCGCCGCAGGCGCCGGGTGAGCCGGTTGAGCTGGTGAATGCCGGCCACCGGTCGCCGATCGTAATAAAAGGGACGCAGTTCGGGGGCGATCGCCCGATCGACAAAAGGTTTGAAAAATTGCAGCAAACCCGCCGCCGGCGCCAGCCGATGGCGCAGGCGCAAAAAAGGCGAAAGCAGCACCAGGCCCTGGACCGAATGCTCCAGGGCGGCCAGCAGAAGCAGCAGCGCCCCGGTGCTCTGGCCCACCCCGAACACCTGCCGGCCGCTGGCCGCCAGCCCGCTCAGCGCCTCCTCGACCGCGGTCAACCACTCTTCCATCCGCCGCGCCGCGAGGTCTTCCGGGGTGGTGCCGTGGCCGGGGAGACGCGGCCCGTACACCAGAAAACCGCGCGCGGCTAGATACGCCGCCAGCGGGCGCATCTCCCAGGGCGACCCGGTAAAGCCGTGCACCAGCAAAATGGCCGCACCGGCGTCGGAACTCCCCATGAGAAAGGGGTGGTTTTCCTCGCGCGCGCAGCCCTCAGCCTGAGCGCGGGCGATGTCTTTTTCAATTTCAATCATCGGTCCGTCGCCGTCGTTTGATTGACAAGTTCTTGAAATTTATGAGATTTTACCAGTTGAGCGGAGGCTGTCAACGGCCGCGGGAAATGAAAAAGCCCCCTGAGGTCAGGGGGCGAAAATGTTTTTGCTGTTGGATTCGCCGGGCTACTTGTGAAAGCCGAGGCGGGTGGAGAGCTCCTCGGAGGACTCGATCACCAGCGGGACGATCTCTTTCTCGATGCGCTCGTTGTCAAGACGCATGGAGGGGCCCGAGATGCTGATGGCTCCGACGATGCGGCGAGTGTAGTCGCGAATCGGCGCCGCCACGCAGCGAACGCCCAGGTCGAGTTCTTCGTCGTCCAGGGCGTAGCCCTGTTTTTCAATCTCGCGCAGCTGTTGGCGTAAAGCCTCTTTGGTGCCGAGGGTGGTGGGGGTGAAGGTTTTGAATTCGCGCCCGGGGAGAAGGCCGTCCACTTCCTCGTCGGACATGAAGGCCAGGTGCACCTTGCCGGCTGCGGTGCAGTAGGAGGGCATGCGGGAGCCGACGCGCGAGACAACCCGCACCGTGAGGTTGGTTTCCACCACGTCGAGATAGACGACGTAGCCGTCTTTGAAGATGGCGACGTAGGCGGTTTCGTTGCATTGCTCGACGATTTTCTCCAAGATCGGCTTGGCCTGGCGCAGCAGGCCCATCTGCTTGATGAAGGTCTGGCCCAGCTCCAGGGCCTTGAGCCCCAGGCGGTAGTTCTCGGTCGCCTTGTTCTGCTCGATGTAGCCCCGCGATTCCAGGGTCGCCAGCAGGCGGAAGACGTTGTTCTTGTGCAGCTTGAGCCGCTTGCTCAGTTCGGTAACGCCCAGTTCGTCGACGTCGTCGTGGAACTGTTCGAGCAGATCGAGAGCGTGGGAGACCGCCTGAATGATATATTCGGATTTCTCTTTTCTGGCCATGAGATGTTCGATCCTTTTTTTGTCAAACTCATCTTTAAAATAAAATTATTATAATGGCTTACCATCTTAGAGATTTAGGACCATATGTCAAGCGCGAAAGGGTTTTCATCGGCTCCCCGGGGGGGAAAGCGCGGGCGTTCGAAAAAATCCCGCCGTTTTTCTGGTAAAAACAAACAGGGAGAATATAGAATGATGTTTTAATAAAGTCAACACGAACCGGACGCCTCTTCGCTTGGACCCGGGCGGGGAAACGCCGGTTGACTTTTTTTGTGCAAGGCCCATTATGAAGAGGGTGCTCAAGCCTCGCTGGAGGGGATAACCGTGCTTAATCTCAGCAAGAAAATCCTGGTCGCCATTGATGGTTCGCCTCAATCGGACAAGGCGGCCGAAGAAGCCGTGCGGCTGGCGGCAGCCTCGGGGCAGCGGTTCAAGAGCAAGGTTTTCGCCATTCTGGTTCTGCCGGGCAACCGCGCTCCCTCCTTTACCGACTTCATGCCCTCGCCACCGCCGACCGAACGCCCGGATTGGGAGGAGAAACGCAAGCGCATTTTCTACGTCGTGGAGAAGGCCGCCGCCGAGGCCGAGGCGGCGCTGGAGAACGTCGTGGTCTATGGCGATGCCGCCGAGGAAATCCTCTCCTACGCCGAGCAGAATGAGATCTCGGTGATCGTCATCGGTTCCTCCGGAGCCGGTCGGGTGCGCCGGGCCCTGCTCGGCAGCGTTTCGACCAAGGTCGCCCTGCATGCCCGCTGCTCGGTTTACGTCGTGCGCTGATTCTTCCCGCCCCTGCGCCGGTTTTCTATTCCCCTTCCGCCACAAGTTTGATTCTTTCTCTCTGCGTCTTGAACCCGCGGTCCGCCCGGGTCGGTGCGGCCGGATGGCGGGTTTCCTGACACAGGTAATCGAAAATTTCGGCGAGGCTCTCGCGAATCAGTTCCTCTTCTTCGGGAAATTCACGGGGGGAGAGCTCCAGCACCAGCGACTCGTTGTAGCCGGTTTCGCGCAGGTGGTTGAGAAAGCGGGTCAGGGGTAGCACGCCGTGGCCGGGCAGCAGGTGCTCCTTGCCGTAGCCGTAGTCGGAAAAGTGGATGTTGCGCATGGTGCCCGAGTCGTAGAATTGATGAAAGTCGACCAGGAAGTTGGCCTTCGAAGTGCCCATGTGGGCGGTGTCGAAGGTCAGAAAGAGGTGGCGGCGCCGGAGAAAATCGATCATTTTCTGGGTGTGCCCCAGAAAATAGGGGTTGGTTTTGAACATTCCGGTGCAGGGCATGTTTTCGATGGTGATGACGACCTGATTGCGGCCGATCTCCTCCTGAAAATCGCGGATGTGGTTGAGCCAGCGCCAGAACCTGAATTCGAAGGCCATCCACGAGGGCGGATGAAAGTTGATCAGGGGAACGCCGGTCTCAAGCGCCAGTTCGGCGGTGCGGGCCAGCTGCTGCATTTTATTGCCCCAGCCGTCGAGCTCGAAAAAAGGTGCATGCAAAGATGCGATGGGGAGAATCTGCTGCAGGTCTCTGAGGTAGGTGGCGTTGTCCTGGTACTGGAAGTCATAATTGATGATGACCTCCATGCCGTCGAACCCTGTGTCTCTGGCCATTGCGAAGACTTTTTCCAGGGGCAGGGTGTAGAGGCTGCCGCCCGACAGGACAAGCTTCATGGTTAAACCTCAAAAACAAAACAGCATTATATGCAAACCCGGTCTTTGTAGCAGACGCTCGCGCCGGGTGTCAATTTATCCGAGTCCGCCAGGCGCGAGGTCTCCCTGGCGCTCAGGGAGAGTGCACCTCCTCGGCCAGGAAGCGCCGAATGCGTTCCGGTGGTTGCGGCGTTATCCAGGAAACGCCGATCATGACGGCCATGACCAGGGGAACTCCGAACAGGGCGGAGGAGGTCGGATGCACGATTCCCTCCAGGCTCGGGACGACCTGGGGCAGGAAGAAGGCGCTGAAGGTGACCGCGATGCCGGTGAGCATGCCGGCGATGGCGCCGTACTTGTTGGTGCGGTCCCACCAGATGCCGAGAACGAAGACCGGAAACAGGGTGTTGCCCGCCAGGGCGAAGGCCACCGCGGTGATCTCGGCGATCAGCCCGGGGGGGTTGAAGGCGAGCAGAACCACTACTGCCGCCATGATCAGGGTCGTGCCCTTGGCGACCTTGATGCACTGGCCCTGGCTGGCGTTGGGGTTGAGCAGGCGAAAATAGATGTCGTAGCTAAAGGCGCTGGCCCCGGTAATGAGCAGGCCGGTAACGGTGGAAAAGGCTGCGGCGATGGCGGCGGTGGCGACGATGCCGGTGAGCCACAGCGGCAGATCCGCCCATTCGCCGGCCTTGAGCACGATGATGTCGGCGTTTTCCCAGGAGACCGCGGCGCTGGTCGCAAGTCCGTTGCGCGCTTCGAGCAGCTTGGCGAAGATCGCGTAGGCGGGGGCGCTCCAGTACAGCAGGCCGATGAAAAAAATGCCCCAGAGCACGCTCCAGCGGGCATCGCGCAGATTGGGCGCGGTGTAGAAACGGGCCAGCACGTGGGGCAGTCCGGCGGTGCCGACCATCAGAGTGAAGCACAGCGCGCACCACTGCAGCGGCCCGCCATGGCTCCAGGGCAGGGTGAAGGCGCCCCGGGTCTGCTGGGAGAGCTCCTGCAGGGCCGGACCGTAGCCGAACTGGGGCGCGACCCAGGAAAAGCCGAGCTTGCTGGCGATCGCCATCAGCGGCACGATGAAAAAGACGATCAGGACCGCATAGTGGAACTGCTGGTTGCGCGTCGCCCCGAGGGAGCCCGAGATCACCATGTAGCTGATGACCACGGCGGTGCCGAGGAGCAGGGCGGTGCTGTAGTCGAAGCCGAAGATCCAGGCGAAGATCAGGCCGATGCCTTTGTACTGGGCGACGCAGTAGATCAGGGTGATGATGATGGCGATGGCCGCCGACAGCAGCCGGGCGGCGGGCGAATCGTAGCGCGCGTCGACGAATTCGGGGGCGGTGAATTTGCCGAAACGGCGAATCTGCCCCGCCAGCAGAATCAGCAGCAGCACATAGCCCCCGGTCCAGCCGATGACGAAGGCGAGGGCGAAATAGCCGCTGAGGTAGAAGACTCCGGCGATGCCGAGCAGGGATGCGGCGCTCATCCAGTTGGAGGCGATGGCGGCGCCGGCGCCCATGCGCCCGGCCGAGCGGCCGGCCACCAGGTAATACTCGCTGGTGCCGCGCACCCGGCTGAGCAGCCCGACGGCGAGGAAGGCGGCCAGAGTGATGAAGAGAATCAGGGCCGGACCCCACTTGATCCCCGGTTCGAACATGGCGGCTCCCTATTTGCGCCTGCGGTAGAGCTGGGTCAGGCGGTCGACGAAGGTGTTGAAGAGAAAACAGAGAAAGATGAACCAGACGATGAGGAAATGGCCGGTGAACCAGAAATGAAAGGGGAAGCCGAAGACGGTGGTCTCGGTCAGCCAGCTGGCGCCGTCGGCGTTGCGCCCGAGCGCGCTCAGCAACCACTGGAAGCCGAAGGTGAACAGGGCCCAGCTGGTCAGCAGCACCCAGATATAGATGACCTTGGTGCGCATGTAGCCGGGTCGGGGACGAAAGAAGTTCACCCGGTAATCGCCCGCAGGGGGCTTGGCTGGCGGCTGGCGGTTGCTCATGGGCTCCTCCGCGGGGGCTGGACGTTAGAGGAACTTTAGCAGAACCCGTGGCAGGTGAGAAGGCGTTATCTCAGGCGTCGTTTTCTTCTTCCGGAACTCCCGCTTCGGTCTTCATGATTTCGCGCAGCACGCTGGTGGCGTAACTCCCCCGGGGCAGGGTGAACTCGACCACCAGGTCGCCATTGTCCAGGCGGGCGGCGGCCTGCTGCAGCGGCACCCGCAGCGGGCGGCGCTCTCCCTCGAGACCCAGCCCGCCGGCGAGGCGAAAGGATTCGGGAGAGAGATTCTCCTTTGCCAGCAGGCTTTCCTCCAGGATGCCGGCCTGGCCCTGGGCCAGCTTGATCTTGAAGCCGTAGAGCGGACCCGAGGGGCTGATTTCGAAGCGCTCGGCCCGGGGCTGCTCGGCGGCTGCATCCTCCACCGTGAAGCAGGCGCCCTTGCCGTGGATGTAGGCGAGATCGCCCGGCCACAGGGTTTCGAGGCTGGCCAGGCGCATGGCGACGATGCGGTCGAACAGCCATGACTGGCAGGCGCACAGGTAGAGCTTGAGCTTGCGGCGGGGAAAGGCGAAAAGCGCCGCCTTCGGCTGCCGGCCGCGCTCCAGAGCCTCGATCAGGCGGCGCTCGTCGGCCATGCTGCGGGGCAGGGCTTCGCGGCAGGCGCTCAGGTCGCCCGCGCGGAACGCCGTGGCCGCCTGCTGCCAGCGCGGATCGCGGATGGCGGCGGGATCGCCGATCAGTTCGCGGATCGCTCCGGCATGATCCCCCTCCAGTATCGCCCGCCCGATGCGGTGGGAATTCCCCAGCACCCCGTAGCGCTGCTCGCCGAACAGGTTGGGGACCCCGACCTGCTCGAGAACCCCGATCACATCGCGGGCGCTCTCCAGCGCGCCGGGGGCGACGTCGCGCAGGCGGATGACGAAGCGGTTGCCCGCCAGGTGGCCGGGGCGCAGCTTGTTGCGGTGGTATTCGGCCCCCAGGATCGTGATGTTGGGGAGCTCGAGCGTGGCGATCTGCTCCTTGCGCACCCCGGGCAGGGAAATGGTCTGGCGGGTGATCGCACGGGCGTCCTTGAGGCCGGCATAGCCCATGTCGCGCTCTTTGAGCTCGAAGTGGCGGGCCACCCGACGTATCAGGTCGAGAGTGGTCAGACCGCGCTTCTCGATCTGCAGATAGAGGTGCTCGCCCTCGCCGCTGGGCAGGTAAAGGGGGATTTCCTCCACCAGGAAATCTTCCGGCATCCCCTTGAAGCGCCCGCCGGTGCCGGCAAAGTGCGCGCTCAGATAGGGGATCATGGGGCCATCTCCGCCCAGCGCAGGCGAAAGCCCGGGGCCACCTCGGGCGGCGTCGCAACGCGCACCGCCCTGGGCTCATGGCGAAAGTGGACGAAGTAGATCGGCTCGCCTCGCTCGAGAAAGCGCAGCATGTACTTGGAGCGGGGGTAGTCCTCGATGTCGAGGGTGATGGGGGCGCTGCCGCCGCAGGCGAAATCGGCCTGGTCGCCGAGCAGGGTCGCCACCTCATAGGCGTAGTCGCGAAAATCGGAGCTGAAATAGAAATCGCCCCCGGGCCGCAGGGCATAGCGCACCAGGTGGAAAAAGTCTTCGTTGACCAGGCGCCGCCGGCGGTGGCGTTTCTTGGGCCAGGGATCGGGGCAGTTGATGAAGATTTCGGCCAGACTCCCCGGCGCGATGAAATGCGCCAGCAGGTAGCGGGCCTCGGCGCGGACCACCCGGATGTTGGTCAGTCCGCTCTCGTCGACCTTGCGGCAGGTCTTGTAGCATCCGCGATTGAAAATGTCGATGGCGAGATAGTTGCGCTCGGGGTGGCGCCGGGCCCGCTCGACCACGAAATGACCGGTTCCGCAGCCGATCTCGAGGGACAGGGGGCGGTCGTTGCCGAAGACATCGCGCCAGTCGCCGACGGCGCGCAATTTATCTTCGGTGATGAAGCAGGGTGAGTTGATCAGGATCATTCGTTGCGACATGGAGCATCCTTCGGTTGCATCTAGCAGCGGCGGCGAGACGGAGGAAAACCCCAGGCCGCCGCCAGCGCGGGGACATTTTCGCCAGTGCCTTGGTAGCACAAAGCCGGACCGAATGCAATTCGGGCCGGTGCCATGGACGGGAATTTTATTTGACAAACGCGCTGGGAAAAGCCATCTTTGGTGAAGAAAGCTTAATGGTATTTCTTGAATCTCTCTTCACGCGGGAAGGACCGGCATGGCTGAAAAGCGAGACACGCGGCGCATCCGCCGCCGCCTGTCGATCAAGTACGGCCTGGAGAAGCCCGAGCGCATGGGATTCACCGAAGACATCAGCGCCCAGGGGCTATTTCTCAAGGGCAACTTCGTCTTCGCTCCGCGCACGATCATCCTCATCGAAATTCAATTACCCGACGGCAGCCAGGTCGTTCTCCAGGGACGGGTTCGCTGGGCCAAGAAGGTGCCCCCCAACCTGATGCGACTGACCAAGGCCGGCATGGGCATCCGCATTCAGCGCTTTCTCTCCGGCGAAGAAGACTATCGGCGATTCCTCGCCGATCTTAATTCCCATTGAATTCGCTGAACATTCCAATTGATCGATGGGTCCGGCGCTGACCCGCGGGATTCTTGCTGGCCGGCGTGCTTGCCGATGGCGGGACCAGGGGCGCGGGTCAGCGGCCGAGCGCGTTGGCTTCTCGGACCAGTCTTTCGCTGAAGGCCTGGCCCAGAGGGGTCAACTGGCGGTTGCGCCGGCGCACCAGATAAAAGGGGCGCTTTAACGAAACGCCTGCAACCGCGACCTGGACCAGAGCGCCGTGACGCAGGTCGTCGGCGATGGCGCGTGAAGACATGAAGGCGATGCCGATGCCGGCCCGGACCGCCTGGCGGATGGCTTCGCCATTGCCGAGTTCGGCGACAACGCGCGTCTTCTCCAGGTCGAAGCCCGTTTCCCGCAAGCCCTGCACTGTAACCGAGCGGGTGCCGGACTCACGTTCGCGCAGGATGAATTCCTGGCTTTCCAGATCGGCCAACCTGACCTGGTCGCGCCGGGCGAAGGGGTGGTCGGGAGCGACCGCCAGCACGATTTCGTCGGTGAACAGTTCCTGGCTTTCCAGTCGGCTGTCGCTGGCTTCGGCACCAATCACGGCGATTTCCAGGTCGCCGGCGAGCAGTTGGCGCACGATGTTGTTGGAGCCCGAAATCAACAGGGTGACCTGCACGGATGGGAAGTCGTTCTTGAGGGCGGCGATGTGGCCGGGCAGCAAATAGGCGCCGGGGATGGTGCTGGCCCCCATGATCAGGTGCCCGCAGAGGTTGCCGCGAAAGTGTTCGATCGCCTGCTGGGCCTCGTCCTTCAGGCGCAGCATCCGTTGTGCGTACTGGTAGAGAATCTTTCCCGCCGGGGTCGGCAGCACCTCGCGCCCGAGTCGGTCGAGCAGCTTTTCGTCGAGTTCCTCTTCGAGGTGGCGCACGTGCTCACTGACCGTCGGCTGCGACAGCAACAAGGCCTCGGCTGCCTTGGTGAAGCTTTTGTGGTCAACGATGCGGCAGAAGACTTCGAGGCGCTTGAGGTCCATGGGAGCTCCAGGCACGCGGCATTGAAAGATCGGGCGATTGAGACAGGAAAAATAAGGTCAAGTTTGCCCAAAACCCGGAAATCTGTCAATTTTTCTCCGTTTCGTCCAAGGTTTCGGTGGATGGGTACGGTGGGGTGACCCTGGTTCGAGTCCTGCGGACGCAACGGCTTCCGCCGCCCTGGTGTCAGACTCACTCCTGGCCGTTTTCTTCGACCAGGCCTTCCATTCGTGCCACGGCGTAGGTGCCGACCATGTCGCCGGTGACGTTGTTGGCCGTTTCGAACATGTCGAGAATCGGATTGATGCCCAACGCCAGCGCGGCGATGATCGCCACCTGCTCGGCGCCCAGGCCCATGGCCTGGAGAATGATGAAGAGCAGCATGATGCTGCCTCCGGGCACCCCGCCGGCGCCGATAGAGGCGAGCACCGTGGTCAGCACCAGCACCACCAGGCCGCCGGCGGTGAGCTCGAGGTCGAACATGTTGGCGGCGAGCACCGCGAACATCGGCAGGTGCACGCACACCCCGTCCATGTTGACGGTGGCGCCGAGCGGCAGCGAGAAGCTCGCCAGTTCGTTGCGCACCCTGAGGTCTTCCTCCATGGTGCGGATCGACACCGGCAGGGTGGCCGCGCTCGAACGGGTCATGAAGGCGGTGATCATGGCCTCTTCCATCCCCTTCATGATGCGAAACGGGTTCTGCCGGGTGACCGCGAAGAGCAGGGCCGGGTAGACCAGAACCACCATCACCAGAATTCCCCCCACCACCCCCAGCGTCACGCTCACGTAGGGACCGACGATGTTCGGCCCGTAGAGGCCGAAGTTGGTAACCGACAGGGCCAGCACCCCGATCGGCGTGTATTCGAGAATCCAGTCGACCATCTTGAAAATGGCGTCGCGGGCGGCGTTGAGAACCTCGAGCAGGGTTTCCATGCGGCGAACCTGGGCCGCGTCGCTGCTTGCCTCGATGCTCACCCGAATGCCGAGGCCGAAGAGAACCGAGAAGACGATGATCGGCAGAAAGTTCCCCGAGCTCAGCGCCTTGAAGGGGTTCTGGAACATGCCGAGGAGCAGGTCGAGAAAGGCGCCTCCCGTTTCCGCCGATTCCTCGAGCTGGGCGCTCTGGCTGCCGAGGGTGGCGGTGAGCTCCTGCCAGCCCTGAAGTTCGCTGCCGCCGCCGGGGTTGACCAGCAGGGCCAGGACGGTACCGACCCCCGCGGCCAGCAGCGAGCAGAACAGATACCAGCCGAGCACCTTGACCCCGATGCGGCCGAAGCGCTTGATCGGCAGGCTGGCGGCGCCGGCGACCAGGGAAAAGAAGATGACCGGGACGACGATCATCTTGAGCATGTTCACCAGCAGGGTGCCGAAAGGGGCGATGTAGGGGATAATCTCCGCCGAGACGGGGCGCACGCTGTCGACGGAGAGGAACCAGAGGGCGCCGCCGGCCGCGGAGCCGATGACAAAGGCAGCGAGAATGCGCACCAGGAGCGAGGTCGAGAAATACCGGCGAAGAATGGTGGTCATGATATGGGGCGACTCCTTCGAAGAAATTTTCCGTAAGGTGGATGTCAGCGGGCCGACAGCTCACCCAGGTCATCGGACAGGGCCTCGATGTCGGCCTCAAGGGTACTCCACGAGCACATGAAGCGGGCGTGGCCCGAGCCGATGAAGGTGTAGAAATACCAGCCGCGGGCCTTGAGGCCTTCGATCAGCGGTTGCGGCATGGCGACAAAGACGGCGTTGGCCTGGCGCGGGTGGGTGATCTCGACTCCCGGCACCTGCCGTAGCCGCCCCTCGAGCAGCGCCGCGCAGCGGTTGGCGTGCTCGGCGTTGCGCAGGTAAGCGCCGCTTTCCAGCAGGCCGATCCAGGGGGCGGCGAGAAAGCGCATCTTCGAGGCGAGCTGCCCCGCCTGTTTGCAGCGGTAGTCGAATTCGGCGGCCATCTCGCGATTGAAGAAGATCACCGCCTCGCCCACCGCCATGCCGTTCTTGGTGCCGCCGAGGGTGAGCACGTCGACCCCGGCGCGCCAGGAGAGGTCCGCCGGGCTGGTGTCGAGGGACGCGAGGGCGTTGGCGAAACGGGCGCCGTCCATGTGCAGCTTGAGCCCCATTTCGTGGGTTTTTCGGCCAATCGCCCGCAGCTCCTGGCGGCTGTAGACTGTACCCAACTCGGTGGCCTGGGTGATCGAGAGCACCTTGGGCTTGGGGTAGTGAATATCCTGCCGACGGGTGACGGTGTGGGCGACCGCATCGAGGTCGACCTTGCCGTCGGCGCCCGGCACCAGCAGAATCTTGGTGCCGTTGCTGAAAAACTCGGCCGCGCCGCACTCGTCGGTTTCCACGTGCGAAGTCTCGTGACAGATGACGCTGTGGTACGAATGACAGAGCGAAGCCAGGGCCAGCGAGTTGGCGGCGGTGCCGTTGAAGACGAAGAAGACCTGGCAGTCGGTCTCGAAGAAATCGCGCAGCAGGTTGCAGGCCCGGTTGGTCCAGGGATCGTCGCCGTAGGAGTTGGCGCAGCCCCGGTTGACGGCGGCCATGGCGTCCCAGGCCTCGGGGCAGATGCCCGAATAGTTGTCGCTGGCGAACTGATTTTTCAGCCCGGATCGGGCACTGGCGGATTGAATCATGGTTGGCTTGCCTCGTCGCTGAAGAGCCGGAGGCGAGATTGCGGGCGGGGTCCGGCGCGGCCGGCCCCCCGCCGAGGCATGGGCTGGCCTCCGCCCCGGTGGCTTTAGGATTATTTTCCGGACATTTTAAGGGATTTTACCGTTCAAATTCAGGTTTTTCCTGATTGCGGTTCCCTTTGACCCGGCGTACAATTCGAAATTAGCTCGTTCTTAATTTTGGGGGGATCATGCCGATACTGTCGCTCCTGCTTTTCCTGGTTCTGGTCGTACCTCTGCCCGTCTGTGCTCAGGACTGGGTCGATCAGGCGCCGGCCAAATTCGTTTTTCAGGGGATCGGGTTCGGCGCGCCGCCGGCGGCAGACATGATCTGCACGCGGGGAGAATGCCCGCCCGGCCGTGAAAGCCTCACGGTCAATCGCCATCCCCGCATCCTGACCAGTTACCGGCGGTCCGTCGACCTGACCCACTTCTCCGGGGTCGCGATCAGCGCTCCCGAATACGATTTCTTCGACAACCGGCTCACACGGATCAAGTTTCATCTGCAGTGCGACGCGGAATCGGCTCAAGCCTGCATCGAGGCGGTGGAGTTCGACCTGCGGACCCGGTACCAGGCCACCTTTCTCGAAGAGTACCACATCGTCCTGGGCCCCGGGGAAGAGCACCGCGGAGTGCGATGCGCCGCGGAACCGGGTGTTTTCATTGACATCCACCAGTACAAACGGGCGGGACACTGGTTCGAGCCGGTCGTCAAGATCAGCGACCACGCCCTGATGGAAGAAGCCCGCAGGGCCGCCTATCCCGATTACATCACCCGCAGCGGGTACTTCGATTCCAGTCCCCAGGATTGACCACCGACAGCGCCAGGCACCACCCCAAAAGCAAACAGGGACCGGGGAAGATCTCCCAAGTCCCTGTTTTTATTTGGAGCCGCCCATCGGACTTGAACCGACGACCTACTGATTACGAATCAGTTGCTCTACCAGCTGAGCTAGGGCGGCCTGCCTACGCACACGAAGCCTTGTATTTACCGTAATTTGGGCGGTGAGTCAATGGCTTTGGTCGGTCCCAAATCCACCGCCTCTGA
>NPIF01002571.1_pt1 | contig 21311 bp, 14 predicted proteins | sample 8637461 | NCBI WGS metagenome assembly NPIF01 (sample SAMN07420641, study PRJNA396082) | bioreactor metagenome | isolation source: sample BR12 brine-fed electro-methanogenic bioreactor BR | place: Japan: Kochi | collected 2016-12-09
TGGACAGCAGTGGGATGAACCCTTGCCCTACGGCGTGGCGGAAACCCGGGGCGGCGAGGCGTGGCGGAACCCCGGGGCGACGGAGTCGCCCGGGGATTCCGGGGTGGCGGGGCGTGGCGGAAACCGGGGGCGACGTTGTCGCCCTAGAACTCCGACGTCGTGACGGTGACCGTGTTGACCCTCGAGACGACTCGGTTCCTGTACTCCGCCATCAGCATCAAGCGGCCGTAGACCTTGCGCGCACCGTTGGGACCCACGACCAGGATCTCGAATCCGCTTGGGAACTTCGAGTTCTTCTGCGCGAACACGGAGATCGGGTCGTTGGTCGTGAGCGGCGTATCGAGGTCCATCCCCACCGAGTAGGTCATCACACCCGAGATACGGCCGCCCTCCATCTCCTTGAGCACGCTGCCCGTCTCCACCGGAGCGATCGAAGGAGTCGGCGACGCGCTCGAAGCGATCACGCCGTTCGAGCCGATCGCGTAGAACGCGCTGCCCACGGCCTTGCCCGGATCCCACGCGAAGCGCACGCCGTCGTCGTAGAGCTTCTTGCCCACCGCGGCGCGGAAGGTCGCGTCGAGCCCACTGAGCTGGAAGTAGTCAGCGTAGACCCCGCTCCGAAGGCGAATCAGGTCGAGATAGTGGTCGGTCGGCATGAACATCCGCTCGGTCCGCTCCGTCAGGTAGTAGAGCTGGAACTCGTAGCGGTCCGCGAGGAAGTCGACGTTGGCCGTCGTCCCGTCCCCGTCGTGGTCGACGTTGGCGGTCAGGGCCTCGAGCTGCCGGGCGAGCAACAGGGTGTTTCCGGTTTAGACCTCGCCGATCGCGTCCGGCTCGATCGTGCCGTTCGTGTTCGTCGTCGGCAGCCGGCTCCCCGCGAGATGCGGCCATCCCGTTGGAATCGTGACGGCCGCCAGGTAGCCGTTGCCCGTCGAGTTGTTCTGGAAGATCAGGCGAGACTGCATGATCTCGAGCTTGAGCTCGTTGACTACACGCTGGCTGAACATGCCGAGGTCGTTGTTGCTCTCGAGGAACATCGTCGTTTTGATGGTCCCCATGTAGAGCTGGTAGAACATGATGCCGAGCACGCTGATCAGCGCGAGCGTGACCGTCACCTCCGCGAGAGAGACGCCTCTCTCGCCACGGCGCAGCGCTCCCGCGCACCGGCGCAACCATCCCTGCCCTGCCCTTCGCTGCCGCATCGCTGCCTCGCTCAACGCCTGATGAAGATGCGCGTCTGGTGGTAGGAGTAGTGGAGGCTCCGCCCGTCGCGATACCCCTCGACACGGACGATGTAGGTCCCCTTCGGGAACTTGCTCGAGGGCACCGGCCAGGTGTAGCTCAGGCTCGTCTCGAGCACCGAGTCACTCGCCGGCCGCACGCCCGCGATCGCCGCGCTGTCGTCCTTCGCGTACTTCCAGGTCTTGCCGTTGTCGGCGCTGTACATCACCGCGTACTTCATCGACGCGGTTTCGGAGAAGCTCGAGCTGTAGCTGCTCGTGTACTTGCGGCCGTCCCAGCGCTTCCACTCCGTCGTCCACGCGACGGCGATCGAGGACGGGTTGTCGAGGTCCGTCAGGTCGTTCGGCTGCGTCATCGCGATGCGCGGGACCTGCGGGATGCGGTCCGACGCGGTCGAGACGCCGCCGGCGAGATAACCCTGAATCAGCGTGAGGAAGGCCCAGCGGCCGAGGAACGCACTTCCCGTCCGCGTCGTCGCTGCGATGCCGTTGACGACGACGTACGCTGCGTCGGTGCTGTCGCCGTCGAGCTTGATCATCGTGCTACCCCAGAGGTAGCTTGTGTCGTGGTCGTAGAAGTGCGTGACCGCGCTCCCGCTCAAGGTGCCGTCGTAGTACTCCGACGCCTGATAGTGATTGGGCACGATGCCGGAGCCGTTCAGGTTGATGTTGAACGGTCGGTTGATCTCCACCCGCGTCGGGATCGGGAAGTTGTAGTAATTCGCGATGTCAAGTCCGTCCTGGATCAGGTCGCCATACTGTCCGCCCTTGTACTGGTGGTGGAACTTCGACGACGTCGATCCGATCGAGAACATCGTCGTGCTCCCGGGCTCCTTGGCCCGGCGCAGCGCGTTGAACATCGACGTACCCGTCGGCAGGTTCGTCGTGATCTGGTCTCGGCGCACTCGGACGTAGGTGTTGGCCCCGCTGCCCGAGTAGATGTTGCCGTCCGAGAGCCAGGTCGAGTACTCCTCGTCCGGATAGAGCTCCCCGAGCCAGTTGATCGACCACCAGTCGTTGCCCGACTCGTTCGACTTGATGTACTTCACCCCGCCCGATTGGGCGTTCGTGATCGACATCTCCCAGCGCGCGCCCGTCCCGCCGTCGAAGGGTTTCCTCGAGGTCGAGATGCTGTAGGGGAATCCGTTGGCGGAGTCGTAACCGATCTCGCCACCCAGGCCGATGTAGTAGTAGGAGAAGCCCGACATCGTCGTGTAGACGGAGTGCGTGTGCAGGAGAGCCTGCCGGAGGATCTGGAAGCAGCGGTTGACCTCGACTTCGACGTATCCGCTCCCGGTCGACCACCCGTCGTCGCTACTCGACCAGTTGTTCTTCACTCCCCCGAAGTCCGGCCAGTAGTTGCTGTCGCTCGCCTTGTTGCCCGAGCCGTTGTGGAAGTCGTCGAAGTAGCGGTTGTAGCCCATCCCGAGCGGGTTGTTCGTCGAGTGGAACGGCTTCTTGAGATCTGCGTACGGCATGTGCCGCGGGTCGCCCATGATCTGGAAGCGCTCGGTCAACGGCAGGTTCGGCAGGTTCGTCGATGTACCGTCGCCGAAAACCCAGGTGTCCGAGCCTCGCCAGGCGTAGGTCCGCGAGAGGTTCGCCGGCTCGTTGGCCGTCGGGTAGGTCACGCCGCTCGTCAGGTCATCGCCGATGCGGGTCTCGATCGTCAGGAGAGCATTGTCGGGCAGGTCCGAGTCCGGCAGCGTGATCACCCAGCGCGCCGTGTTCTTCGTGCGGTCGCCGGTCACCGCCAAGTTTCTCGAAAAGTCGCCCGTCCCCGTGCCGAGATTCATCGGTGTCGGAATGTACTCCATCCCGTAGAGCCGCTTCCCGCTGGCGATGCCGCCGTCGTCACAGTCGCCTTCCGGGCAGGGTGTGACCAGCGGGCTGTTGTGGAGCTTGATCAGCAACCCCTCGCTGACGATGCTCGCCTCGTAGTACATGTCGCCGGTGTGGTCGCTGAAGGTATCGAAGGACTCGGCGATGTAGACGTCCTCGTCGCCGTCGGCCGGGTCGAGGTCGAGTCCACCTTCGATGCCCGTCACCACGAGGCCCGGCGCGGCGCTCAGGCCCCGCACGAGCACGGTGATCGGCTCGCTGAGCTGTTCGGGCGATGAGCCGTCGTCCGGGTCGGTCAGGTAGGAGTAGACCCGCAACTTCACCGCCTCGTCGTTCTCGTAGCGAAGCTGCTCCGGATGGGTCACGGCCCGCACCTCGGGATGCGTCGCCGGATCACGCGCGGCATCCGAGAAGTTGCGCAGCGGCGGGAACGGAAAGAGCTCTCCGTGCACGTTGATCAGGAGAGCGTTCGAGTAGAGGTGCGGCCGCGAGTGCATGTCCTCGATCAACATGCGCCACGTCGGCGTGTCCGCGCGTTCGTTCCCTGCAGCGACGCGCTTGTCGAAGAGCGCCTTCTCGTCCGGGTAGCGCATCGCGTGGTTCCACTGATCGGCGAGCGCGTAGGGCCACGGGTTCGTCGAGGCGTCGTAGCCGTTCGTCAGCGTGCCGTCGACGTTCATCTGCGCGTCGATGCCCGAAGGTACGTAGTAGTAGTTCACCGAGCTGCCCGACGGCATCGACCCGGGATAGAAGTAGGCGTAGTCGATGTCCGCGTTCGAGTCGGACGCGTCGTTGATGTAGGGCGTGTAGATCTCGTTCCGCCCGTAGGCGAGCTTACGAACCCAGTGCACGCGGAACTCGAGTCCCGGGTTTCGTGCCTGGAGGTCCGAGATCGCGCTCTCCACGAAGGGGACGAGGTTGGCCATGTAGACCCACCATCCCGGCACGTTCTCGACGGCGAGACAGTAGACGTCGTAGACCTGGCTCGGCGGGTAGGAGTCGGCGATCGTACGGATCACCGAGCTGACCTCGGCGAGCTGCATCTTCTGGCCGTTCTCCCAGCCGAACACACGCACGCTGACCAGCCGCACGTCGTTGGACTGGATCGACTGGAAGCGCTGCACCGAGACCTGCCGCTCGTACTTCCACTGCGCGCCGTCGTGGAGGTTCGCGCTCGCAGGGTGCGCAGGGTCGCTCACTCCCGCCTGCACGGTGAGGACGGTGTCCGTGCCGGTGCCGTCGTCGTAGGCGTCGAGCAGGGTCGCGTCGCTCCCCGTCTTGCTCTCGAGGACCGCCTTGAGCTCCTCGAGGATCGAGATCGCCTTCTGGATCGCGAACTCGCGCGAGGTGTTGTGCTTCGTGCCCTGGGTCGCATTCGTCACGTAGTAGACGGCGGCGAGCAAACACACCGTCATCACGGCGAGCGCCACGAGGAATTCGAGCAGTCCGGCGCCGCGTTGATTGCGCATCGTCATCATCCACCTCAGTCCTGGGTGAACTGCTGGTTGCGCGCGAAGCGGTACTGACCCATGTGCCGCTGGATCTGGGTCAGGATGCCTTCGTCGTAGAACAGCTCGGCGAAGTCGCCCGTTGCTCGGAGCTGGGTGTAGCCCTGCGAGACCACGGCGCCGTTCACCTGCGAGGGCGCGTACTGGTAGTAGTTGCCCGTGACGTAGATCAGGCCGTTGTAGTTGCTGTAGGAGTTCGACTGCACCGTCAGGTTGCCGAAGACGACGAGCACTCCCGTGCCCGTCATGCGCTGGGTGCTCGTGAAGGTTGCGTTACCGTTGATGACGACGAGAGCCATGTCCGGCAGCTTGGGCGGCAGCTCCGAGACACTCGTCACGACGATGTCCGCCATCGCCACGAGCTCGTTCTTCGTCACGCCGAACACGGACGAGATGCTGTCGTTGTAAGGGCTGGCCTGCGTGCGCCGGGGGCTTCCCGTGAACTCGCCGCGGACGTTCGGATAGCCGGTGCTCGGCGGATACGCGACGCCGATGTGATCGCCGCCGTAGAGCCGGGTCTTCGTGTCCGTGTAGACCCGATCGCCGCGGTAACAACAAATCCCCGCGTTGGCAGGAAGCACCAAGCTCAGGCGCTGGATCTCGGTCCGCGCCACCGAACGCGCGATGATCTGATTCGGCGCCTCGTCGTAGCGTTTCGTCGCGTCCTTGCGCGTGTAGATGAAGCCGCGGGACTCGAGCTGCCAGACCGTGCCGGTGCCCTGCTTGCCGCGCTCTGCCGTCACGTCGCGCACGGCCGTCTTGCGCACTTCGTAGCGCCCCCAGACCTGCGCCTGGGAGTCGACGACGTAGTCGCGCACGATGCCGATCGTGGCGTCGTCGGTCTCGTTGACCGGCGGCGTCACGCTCGTGTTGCGCGCGGGCGCGAAGGTCGAGACCGGCTGCGTCGTCTGCCGCCGGAACCAGGCCAAAGCGTCGACGAGCCCAGCCTGGGCTGCGTTGATCGCCTGCCCGTGGTAACGCAACTGCTGCGTCAACCCGGAGCGCGTGATCTGAACGAGCGCCATGCCCGTCGCGATCATCAGGAATAGTGTCGCCAGGACGAAGACCGCGAGGATCGCCCCTGCCCCGGATTCGGAGCTCAGCCGCGTGATGGAAACAAGAGGCACCCGCCGGCGCCGCACCGGTCGCTTCATTCGCTCCTCCACCCCCGTTCCGCTGCGCTGGCCCTAGCCAACGCCCCCTTGCTGCACGGTCGGGGGTTTCCAGCGACCGCACACCCTCGAAGCGGAATGTCGATTCCGGCTCCCCAGGGGTCAAGTCGCCCCGCGCCGGAATCCGGGGCATCGCGTTAGAAATCGCTGTGTTTACAGGGATTTCGCCAGCTCGACGCCCGCCACGAAAGAGCGGGATGGGCCGGACGCGCCAACCAGTGCTAGGATCGCGCCCGTTCCGCACGGGGCGTTCGCCCCGGCAGCGCTCGCCGGAGTGGCGGAATTGGCAGACGCAGCGGATTCAAAATCCGCCGGGCTTCGGCTCTTGAGGGTTCGAGTCCCTCCTCCGGCACCACTCCCCGATTCACACGCGACACCCGACGAGTTTGAAGGGTGTTCAGTGTGCAGTTTCTGAACACTCCCCAAGAACTCCTCCTGGCGCGGCGTGTTCGCCGCGCGGTGTTCAAGATCCGGCACTTGGCCGCCGGAATCGTCAGGACGCGCTCCGATCGTGTCGCCGAGGGTGTCCCAGGCCCGTCCGATCGTGCCCGCATGCACTCGGGTCAAACCGATTCGGCCAAGGCATAAATATTGCTGTTAAGGCACTTGCGATCCCCATCCCAGGAAGTTCGCGAGACTTGCGTGCACTTCTCTGAAGAGAACCAATATTGGTTTTAGGGGTGAGGTCGAGGACTACCAGGGTCGAGGTGTACCCATGGGCACGAGATCGGGGAAGAAGGTTGGGATCGGTCGGTCGCAGGGGAGCTCGGAGCGAGGCTTCAGTCTCGTCGAGCTGCTCGCGTCGCTCGCGTTGATTGGCCTTGTCGCGGCGATCGGCGTCTACTCGATGCGAACGGGGGGGTGGCGAACACGAGCCGCAGCCCAGGAGCTGTCGCGCCGGCTCGAGCAGTCGCGCTCGCGCGCCGCGTTCCAGCAGCACGACATGGTCGTGCACTTCGACACGTCGAGTAGCCAGTTCCGAATCCACACGGACAGCAACTCGGACGGCACGGTCGACGCGAACATCGGCGAGACGGTCGCCGTCTACACCCTCTCGGCGTCCGGCTCGGAGGCCACGCTCGGCTTCGTGACCGGGACGAAGGGGATCGACGGCACGGCCATCACCGACGCCGTCAGCTTCACGGACGACAAGGTCACATTCGACGCACTCGGCACGGCGCAGAGCGGGACGATCTACCTCGTCAGCGCCGACGACTACGAGCGCAGCGACCCGACGAACATGCGCGCGATCACCATCAACCAGGCGACGGGACGCGTACGGCTCTGGCGCTACGATGCCGAGCGGACGAGCCCCGGCCCATGGAGGCTCGAGCGATGAACGTCACGAAGACATGGCCACGCCCCCCGGGGCGCGGTGAAGCGGGGCTGTCCCTGGTCGAAGCGCTCGTCGCGATCGCGCTTTTTGGGGTTGCCCTCCTCGGGCTCAACACCCTCCTCGTGACGACGATGCGCACCTCCGAGTTCGCGCGCGACCACGTGACCGCGCGCTTCCTCGCCGCGCACCGGCTCGAGCAGATCAAGAACTCCCGTTATCAGGACGGTGACCGGGACGCCTGGAACAACACCTCCGACCCGTGCACCGACATCGACGAGATCACGGCGACGAACTTCCCCGACGAAGACTACGGCGCCGTCGACCTCCTCAACGGGACGCGGTTCACGTTCCGCTCCTGTTCGAACCAGCCGGACATCAAGAACGGGACGACCCTCTTCACGCGGGCCAGCTACCCGAGCGATGCCCAGGGCAATCACGACTTCTGGGTCAACCACGGGCAGTACACGCGCTTCCGCAGAGAGGTCTACATCATCAACAGCGCGAGCTACGCCAACGCGATCCGCACGGTCGAGCTCGATGGCCCGAACCCGACGGCCCGGGACAACGTGACCGTCAACACGGTTGCGCCGACGACGGCCGAACCCGCGAGCAACTACGTCAAGTACGTGCTGGTCCGCGTCAAGTGGCGCGACAGCCACGGACACCCGCACGAAGTGACCATGAGCACCGAGAAGGCCTTCTACATCCCGGCCTTCTAGAGAGCACAGGGGGAACGCGATCATGTCGATGCGAACGGTTGCACCGGATGTCATGCGCAGCGAACGCGGCTTCTCGCTCGCCGAGATGTCGGTTGCGCTGGCGATCACTTCGCTGCTCTTCCTCGCCGCGCTCTCGATGCTCGCGATGGACCAGAAGGTCTACAACCGCGACGACGCGGTGCTCGAGGCGGCACGCGAGGGGCGCTACATCAGCGAGATGCTCGAGCGCGACCTCCTGATGGCCGGCTATCAGGTCGACGTCCGGACGATCGCGGACGACGGGCCGGACGGGACGAGCAACACCGACGACGATATCGTCGGCCAGCCGCAGATCGTCTACGCGGCCCCCTACGAGCTCGTCTTCAACGCCGACATCGACCCGAACGTCAACGCGATCCAGGACGGGCTCGCGGGCGACTCCGTACCGACCGGCTACGCCCCCGTCACCTTCCACACGGGCGCCGAGACGATCCGCTACACGCTCGACTCGACCGGCGACGGCACGATCGCGAACACCGACCGCGGAGACGAAGCGGACGAGGCGGTGACCGACAACACCGGCCTGTTCCTACTGCGCCGCGAGGTCTACGGCTACAACGGCACGAACAACCGCAACCCGTCGGGGCCGGTCGGCCTGATGCGAGGACCGATCGCCTACCCGAACGGATCGCGGGCCATCCCCCTCTTCCTCTACTGGGGCGACTTCGACACAGACCCCGCGAAAGACCTCTGGGGCGACAACGGCGCCGGAGGCGGCACGGCGGGCAACGGCATCCTCGAGCCGGGTGAGATCGCAGCCCTCTCCGCCGTCACCGATGAAGACACCGACAACGACAGCACGCTCGACACCGGCGAGGACCGCAACGGCAACGGCACGCTCGAGCGGCGCGTCACCAGTCTGATCTCACGCATCGAGGTCCACGTCACGACGGAGACCTCGTACCCGGACATCGACTACGTCGACCCCAACCGCTCCTCGAACACTACGCCGTTCAAGTACCGCTCGGTCATGTCGAACACGGAGATCAAGCCGAGGAACATCGACCTCCCGGGTGGAGCCTGCGGCGACGAGCCCGAGCCGACGAAGAGCCCCTCGATCGTGAACGCCTGCCCGAACGCTCTCGCTGACGGCAAGGTGCGTGTCGGCTGGAGCCTGTCCGACGACGACGGCAACTACGAGGACGACATCGAGAAGTACGTCGTGTGGCGCACGGACGTGAACTCGATCTTCGGTCCGACCCCTTACGACGAAGTGCTCGGGGGGAGCGGCACCTGGGACGACGACTTCATCGAGATGCGCACCTGGCCCCCGCGCCAGTATTGGTACCGAGTCCGCGCGATGGACTGCACGCCGCAGCTCAGCCGCCTCGACCCGACTGCGGGCCCCTACCCGGCCGCGCCCGGACCGTCCTATCCACCAAACTTCGACGTGCTCGACGTGCCCGGTGACGACGGCACGAACCTCGACGTCACCTGGGTGAACTCTCCGGACGATCCGTCGAACACGACGGGCTACGGAGCGGACGTCGACGACTATCACGTGTACCGCTCGACCTCGTCCGACTACCGCTGCCAGGCCCCGGTCAACAAGACGGCGATCGCGGCCTCGGGAGCGTCGGACTACACCTTCACCGACAACGCGACGAACTCGTCGAGCGCTCTCGTCTACGGCGAGCTCTACTACTACTGGCTCCGCGCGGTCGACTCCGCGAGCGGTATCTCGCCGTACAGCCCCCGCGGATGCGCCCGTCCCTACAAGGGACCGACCTTCCCGATCGGGCAGGCGGCACGTGTCGTGAACTACGGGAGCACGGACCATCCACCCGAGGTCTGGTTCTCGCCGAACCCGGCGAACGAGGCCGCGGGATACGACCCGTATCTCCTCGAGTACCGCGTCTACCGCGGCACCGACCTCGACTCGGACGGCAACTCCGACAGCCTCGTCGACTACGTCAACGGGTACCGCGCGAGCGACCTCGTCGACACTCTGCACTGGGACGGGATCTTCTGGACGGTCGGAAGCGGCGGAACGGCGGACATCTATCACGCGATCGACGCCTCGACCGGAGCACGCGACCTCTCCCACGGGAGCACGGAGACGCTCAACGACGTCGCGTTCTCGAACCGGCTCGAAGGCGTCATCGTCGGCACGAGCGGCGCGACCCTCACGACGAACAACGGCGGAGCCACATGGAACGAGCTGACGGCCGTGACCTCGGCGGAGCTCAAGGGCGTCGCGAGCGCTGCCGGCGGGGATGTCTTCGTCGCGGGGGGCACCAGCGGGACGCTCATCCGGAGTGACAACGCCGGCGGGAGCTGGGCTCTCGTCGCCTCACCGCTGAGTGACACCATCCAGGACATCGACGGCGAGGAGCTCTTCTTCGCGGCGGTCGGCGACAACGGCGCCGTGGCGATCTCGATCGACGGCGGGCAGACCTTCGCGCAGAGCGCGACCTTCACCGCCGTCGACAATCTCGAGGACGTGTGTGTCGCCCCGGGCAGCTTCGGCGCCACCTCGGTCTACATCGTCGGGGGCGAGAAGGTCTGGACGAGTCACGACAGCGGGAGCACCTGGACCGAGCAGACGCTGGCTGGTGAAGGCGACTTCTCGAGTGTCGACTGCGTCGACGCGAACAACGCCGTCATCGCGTCCGAGGACCAGGACAAGCTCCTCGTCACCGCGGACGGTGGCGCGAGCTGGAGCCAGCCCGCGGTGTCACCGCCCTCCCCGCTCGACGTCAAGATGCTCTCACCACGCTTGATCTACACCGTGACGGCGAACGGCTCGGTCTACTTCCGCGATCACGCTGGCTCCTGGCAATCGCAGGCTCTCGAGGCGGGTGTGGCGCTGACCGGCCTCGCCCTGCGCGGCGAGATGGTGTTCGAAGACAGCACGAAATCCGCGGACGCGAGCGGCACCTCCTACTACTACGTGGTCACGGCCCGCTACGCGCAGAGCACCTCGCTCGACGGCGAGTCGGGCCTGACTCCGGATCGCCCGAACACCATCGAGATCCCCGACGACAGCGACGACCAGATCCTGGTCGACTCCTGCAAGAACATCGAACTCGCGGCGATGCAGCCGTGACGAGACGAGACGGAGAATCCGCCATGAGAAGACTACAGAGCGAGAAGGGATCCGCGCTGATCGTCGTGCTCTTCGTCGTCTCCGGCCTGACCTTGATCGGGCTGGCGATGCTCGCCTCGTCGACGCTCTCGCTCAAGACCGCGGGCACCGACTCGGACGACGCCGAGCTGTTCTACGTCGCAGAAGCGGGGCTCGAGCGCATGATCGGGGACGTGACTTGCTCTCTCGTCGGGCAGCCCGACCTCGATCACATCTTCGACAACTACGTGATGCTCCACATGACCCACGGCCGTTCACGCGGCGCGGACGGCGTCGCCGGCAACTCCGACGACGTGGGCCGCAACTACGTGAACGTGCCCCATGGGCGCGGAGAGTTCACGGTCAACATCCTTTGCTACCCGTCGACGATCCAGGAAGCGCGCGACATGGAGTTCGTCGACATGAACATCCGCTCGACGGCGACGATCGACGGCGAGTCGAAGACGATCTCCTCGGTCGTGCGCCTGAAGCTGATCCCGTCGCGGGTGTTCGACAACGCGTACTTCATGAACAACTTCGGCTGGATGAGCGGCTGGAGCTGTGGCTCGCTCTACTTCCACGGCAACATGCGCGCGAACGGCGACCTCCGGCTCTACAACTCCTGCGTGCGGGGCCGGGGCACGCCCTTCTACGAGAAGGTCGTCGGCCACGACCTGATCGGCCGCCGTCACGACGGCGGCCTGATCGCGGGCCGCCGGATTCTCGGCGCCACGCAGGTCCAGAACGACTTTGCCGTCTCGGCGAACCAGCACGAGTACCAGGACATCATCCCGATGCCGAACCTCTCCGACCTGTCGATCTACGTGAAGTCGGCGCGGGAGTGGAACGGCGGGACGCCGGGCACGGACGCCACGTGGGGCACCTCGGACGATACGGGCGGCTCGATTCTCCAGGTCTGGGACCAGAAGCTCGGGCGCTACCGCACCTACCGCGGATGTATCGGCTGCAACGTCGGTGATGACGGCACGTGGAACACCGCGGACGACTTCTACGGACGCGACGGCACGGCGAACACCGACGACGACGAGTCGCCGTTCATGGTGCTCGACGGCCGGACGCAGCCGATCATCATCGACGGTCCCGTCGTGATCGGGAGCCCCGGCGCCGACGGAACCTGGAACACGAACGACGAGTGGGACACCGCGGGCCTGCGTCCGATGACGGGCGGGATCATCATCCTCGGGCGCGTCTCCGGCCAGGGCAGCCTGTACACGCCCGGCAACATCTACGTCCCGAACCAGCTCCAGTACGACAACCCGCCGAAGCCTCATCTCCCGGGCAATGGCACCCCCGCGGGCACCGGCTACGGCAACTCCGTCAGCACGAACTTCGCCTCGATGGCCGAAGAGGACATCGAGGGTTGGCGCCAGCTCACGAGCCTGACCTCCCCCGCCGGCACCTACGGCGTGCGCGACGCGAGCATGATCGGGCTCTTCGCCCGCGAGAACATCGTGCTCGGGCGCTTCACCGGCGGGTACGCGTGGAGCTCGGTCGACAGCTGGCTCGCGGACACCGACAACGAGTCCAAGGAAGACCTCGGCCAGGACAACCTGCCGAACACGGGCGACGCGCTCGAGGGCAACAACACCTGGAACGTGCGCTACTACAGCGCCAACGGCGTCAACCAGTGCGGCTCGGGCCTGATCCCGGCGGGCTACGGCGTCGGCGACGTCATCCCCGGCTCCGGTGAGGACATCGACGGCGACGGGCGCTTCGACGACACGATCCGGCGCGGCAGCTTGAACGTGCAGGGCGTGCCGACTTCGGGTTCCTCGAGCTTCGCGCTGCCCGAGAACATCAACGACCGGCTGGACTCCGGTGCGGGTAACCCGAACACGGCGACCCCGATCGACACGGACGGAGACGGCCTGATCTGGCGCGGCAGCCCGCTCTGGACCGACAGCGCGACGACACACGACTGGCGCCAGATCGCTCCCGACCCGCCCTCCGTCGACAGCGTCCACGCGATCCTCTACACCAATCACGCGATTGCGGGCGTGCTGCGCCGCGGTCCTTCCGGCTTCCTCGAGTACTACGGTGCCTTTGTCGCCCGCGTCGAGGCCACCGTTGGAAGCAGCATCACCACCTTCACCCACGACCCGCGGCTGCTCGGCGGCGCGAAGGACTTCGGCATCTACCTGCCGCGCGAGAAGGCCGTCGAGATCCGCACGTGGAAGGAGGAGATCGTCGAGTGAACCCCCGTCTCATGCGCGCGCTTGCACCGCTCTCCGCCGCGGCCCTCGCGGCGCTGGTCGCCCCGGGCCTGACCGGGGCGAGCTGGCACGGCGCGCTCTCGGCCGGCGCCCTGGTCTGCCTGATCGCGTCTGCCTGGCTGCTCGTCCACGACAGCCCGGCGGGAGCGCGCGGGCAGCGCGTCGCGGCCCTGTCGCTGCTTCTTCTCACCCTTCCTGTGGCGCAACCGCTCGCCGCCGGGATCCCCGGCTGGTTCGGGGCGTTGGCGGGTCTCGCCGGCGCCTGCGGGCTCGGCGCCGCGGCGCTGCTGCTCAGAGAGGAGCTCTCCCGCTCGCACACCGAGATCGACGCGCTGCGCTCCCGCCTCGCCCGGCGGGAGGGTGATGTCCGCGCACAAGCGGATCGCATCCGGCGTCTCGATCTCCGCGACCCCGCCACGGGGCTTCTGAACCGCCGTGGCTTCGCGGCGGCCGCCGAGCAAGCCCTCAACCACTGCGAGGACGGGGCGACCCCGCTCGCCCTGCTTCTGATCGAGGTGGCGGAACCTCTTCCCGAGGCGGGAGGGCCGGATCCGGAAGGGCGCGCGCTGCGCATCGGGCATGCCCTGACGAGCGCCGTCCGCGGCTCGGACGCCGCGGGGCGTTGGGACGCCCGCCTGCTCACGCTCTTGATGCCCGCGTGTCAGGACCCCCGCCCGGCGATCGAGCGGCTCCGGAGCTCGTTCACCCAGGCGGAGCCGGGCGCGCGGCTCGCCGGTATCACCGTCGCCGCCGCCGGCCCCTGGCCCGATGCCGAGGGCCTGATGGCCGCCGCGCAGGCCGCACTCGCTGCGGCGCGCCGCGCCCCCAAGGACGCGGAGGTCGCGCTGTGGCCGGTGGACTGGGGCCTAGCGGCACTGACGGTGACGTCCGAGAGTGGGGTGCCGACGCCGATGGGCTAGGGACGGCTAGGGACGGCTAGGGACGATCGACGTCTCTGAGGCGAGCAGCCATCCGCGCAAGTAGACGTCGACTGTCCCAGTAGCTAGAAAGCACGAAACCCTCGGCCCGCGCGTCTCGACCCGCTACATGGAAACTGGGACAGTCGACCGCTGCCGGGCCCCCTTCACCTCGCGCGCAAGGCGGTCAACCGTCCCGGTGTGATCGACCGCTTCGTTCGACAAGGCGCGGCCGGTGTGATCGACCGCTTCGTTCGCATGGCGCGGCCGGTGTGATCGGGGCGACGTGATCGACCTGGGACGGTCGACCTCTCTTGGTCTTGGTTCCTTGCGGTGAACTCGAGGTCGACTGTCCCGTTCGAAGGATCGCTCGAGTTTCCAGGCGAATGACGGGTCTTTGGTGGACTGCCTTTTCGGGCGAACCGCTGGTTCTCTGCTTTCGCGCTTTCGGGGACAGTCACCTCTTCGTTCGGTCTTTGGTTTCTTTCTCGATAGAGGTGACAGTCCCCTTCTATGGGCCTGAGGGGGGGCGAGGGTTTCTGGGCAGCATCAATACAAGTGGAGGCGGCGACCACCCCTTTGGGGTGGCCGCCGCCTCCACGAATCTGGTGTGCTCAGGAAGCGCTTCCGGCCCTGCTCACGCCTGGAACGAATGTCCGCATCCGCAGCTGCTCTTTGCGTTCGGGTTGACGACCGTGAAGCCCGCTCCCTGCATCGACTCGACGTAGTCGACCGTCGCTCCGCGCAGGTAGTTCATCGAGAGCGCATCGATCGTGATGTCGACGCCGCCGACGTTGCCGCGGAAGTCGTCCTCCTGCGGGGTGTCGAAGACGAACGCATAACGAAAGCCCGCGCAGCCGCCGCCCTCGACGAAGACGCGGAAGGACTTTCCGGCGAACTCCTCGTTCCCGTCCGCAAACGCCCGGATCTTCTCGAGTGCGCTCGGAGAGATCGCCATCGGAAACGCGTCGGTGGTCACGGGGGTCTGGTTCTCGATCGGATTCGTCGACATCTCATGCTCCTGCCCGTCCCGCGCTCGTCTCACGAAGGCCGGGACATCGTTCGCAGCGCTGCCTTCCGGGGCACCCTTAAGCAGCGCGGGCTTGGACTATCAATATGGACTTACTCCTCAAGTTTGTAGTGTAGCGTCCGCCCCGCCGGACGTCCAGCCACCCCCTCCCATCGAGGCCCGAGCGCGCTATCATGTGCCGCCGCAGCAAGCACGGAGGGCCGGATACGGCTCCCGGTACGGGGCGACCGCCCCTTGGGGGTGCTGCGGGAATGGCCCGGGGGGGCCACTTTGAGGATGAAGCGGGAGGGGTCCAGCATGGGAGCGAAAGCACGCGTCGTCGTGACGGGCATGGGGGTCGTCTCGTCACTGGGCACGGGGGAGGAAGCCGTCGCGCAGGCGCTCCGGGAGGGGCGCTCGGGAATCGTCGCCATGCCCGACTGGGGCGAGCTCGGAATCGCCTCCCAGGTCTGCGGCTTGCCCGAGACCGACCCGGAGTCACAAATCACGACCCGTCGCATCGGGAAGAGCGCCGGGCCCGTCGCGCGCATGGCGCTCGCCGCGAGCGCCGAGGCGCTCAGCTCCGGCGGACTCGACCCCACGGCGGTCGCCGGCCGGAAGATCGCGGTGCTCGTCGGTAGCGGCTCGGGGTCGTCGCTCAAGAACCACGAAGAGTGCAACAAGATCGAGGCCAGCCGCACCTCGCGCCGCGTCAGCCCCTTCACCGTCCCCCAGGTCATGGGCTCGACCGCCTCGGCCAACGTCGCGGTCGCCCTGGGAGTACACGGCGAGAGCTGGACCGTCTCCTCCGCGTGTTCGACCGGGGCCCACGCGATCGGCCTCGCGCGCCTCCTGATCGAGAGCGGGCGCTACGAGCAAGTCCTCGCCGGCGCCGCAGAGGAGGTCAACTGGTGCCCCGCGGCCGCGTTCGACGCGATGCGCGCGATCTCCCGAGGCTTCAACGACCGGCCCGAGCTCGCCTCCCGGCCCTTCGACACCGCGCGGGACGGCTTCGTCCTCAGCGGTGGAGCCGGCGTGCTCCTTCTCGAAAGCCTCGAGCACGCCCAGGCGCGCGGAGCGCGCATCCGCGGTGAGGTGCTGGGCTTTGGCGCGAGCTCCGACGGCAACGACATGGTCCTGCCCGATCCGCGCGGCGCCGCCACCGCGATGCGAAGCGCGATCGAAGACGCCGGGCTCACCCCGGCCGACATCGACTACGTCAACGCCCACGGCACCTCGACGCCGGCGGGCGACCCGTCCGAGGCGCAGGCGATGGCCGATGTCTTCGGCGACGCCCAGCCCCTGATCTCGTCCACGAAGTCGATGACGGGGCACGCCGTGGGCGCGGCGGGATCGCTCGAGGCGATCTACTCGTTGATGATGCTCGAGCGGGGCTTCATCGCCCCGAGCATCAACATCGAGAACCTCGACGAGAGCTGCCGCCACCTCCGGCTCGTCACCACGACGGATACCGAGAACGCGCCCCGCATCGCGCTCTCGAACAGCTTCGGCTTCGGCGGGACGAACGCCTGTCTCGTCCTCGGCCGCCACGGCAACGAGGAGAAGTGAGATGAACGTGCGCGCGGGCGAACTCTCGGGGCTGCGCCGCCGGCTCGAAGCGCTGGCCATCTCTTTGGCGGGGGGCGGGATCCTCCTGCTCGCGAGCCGGTACGCGGCTTGGGGCCCGCTCCTCGGGCTCGGGATGGCCGTCCTGCTCCTGCCCGCGATCACCGAGCGTTGGCGCGCACCCATCACGGGCTACATGCCCGGGATGTTGCTGTTCATGCTGATCGGGCACTCACCGCTCCGTTCGTACGGGATGGTCGCCGCGCTCGTCCTGCCCACTCTCCTGGTGTGGACCTACTTCGTCCAAGCGCTGCTCGCCGCGGGATTGCGCCGCACGACCAAACTCCCCGCGTGGATCCTGCTCCCGATCGCGGTCGGCGCCGGGGAGTGGCTACGCCCCTGGCTCTCGCTCGGCGACTTCAACATGCACAGCGTCGGTGGCTACCTCTTCAACTGGCCGCTCCTGATCCAGTTCGCGGACACGGTCGGCCAGCTCGGGCTGAGCGCCCTCGCCATGGTCGTCTGGGGCGCCCTGGCAGAACCGCTCCGTCGATTCATCGACGACGGCGAACGCCCGAACTGGGCCAGCACTCGAAACTCCCTCGCGGCCGCGGCCGCGGTTCTCGTCCTCCTCGTCGCCTACGGGGGATTCCGGCTCGCGACTCTCGAGCAGCATCCCGGCCCCAAGGTCGCGATCATCCAACCGAGCCTCGACCACGAGCTGCACCTGACACCGAAGGTCGTCGACCAGCAACGCGACATGACGCTGAACTGGGTGCCCCCCGGCAGCGTCGACCTGATCGTCTGGCCGGAGTACGCGATCCTCGTCCCCGACTACGACAAGGAAGAGGGCTACCAGGACCTCCTGCGCTGGCTCACGCGGGTCCAACGCGCCCCGCTGGTCGCCGGTGTGCAAACCGGTGACCCCATCGAGCACGCGCGCCCCTCGAACACCGTCGTCGTCATGGGCGTCGAGGGCGAAGAGCTCGGGCGCTACAACAAGGTCGTCCTCTTCCCCTTCACGGAGCGGAAGATGTTTCCCTTCCTCGAGACCGCTTGGCCGTGGCTCTCGAAGAAGCTGGACGACGTGATCCGCGGAGCCTGGGGTCACGCGCCGAACGGCTGGGCTGCCAGCGCTCCGTTGCCCTTCGACGTCGAGCTCGGCGGAGAGAGCTACCGGATCTGGACGCCCATCTGCTACGAGACGAGCTACTCCTATCTGGGCCGCAGCGCGAGGCGTCAGGGCGCCAACCTGATCATCAACCTGACCTCGGAAGGCTGGCTCGGTTACCCGGCCACGCACCACATGCTCGGCGCGAGCGTGATGCGGGCGGTCGAGAACCGCGTCGGCCTTATCCGAGCCGCGAACACCGGCGTGTCGTGCCTGATCGGCCCCGATGGTCGCGTGCTGCACACCCTCCGAGGCGTGCGCACGGGGCGCGCTCTCCTCGAGGAGGGCTTCCTCATCGAGCACGCGATGGTTGCGGATCGCGGCCCGACCGTGTACTCCCGTGTCGGTACGTGGCTCGATGCGCTGCCCTTCGTCGCCTGGCTCGTCCTGATCGTGATGGGCGTGCTCCGGAGACGCCGAGCCCGAGAGGCGTGACGTGACTAAGACCGAGGCGCTGGAACTCGTCGTCGACCCCGCCCCCGCCCCCGGGGAGCACCCCGTCGACTACGTCCGCAGGGTGACGCGCTCCTCCGGCACGAGCTTCTACTACGCATTCCTCACACTGCCCCGCCCGCGGCGCGAGGCGATCTACGCGGTCTACGCCTTCTGCAAGGCCGTCGACGCCGCGGTCGACGAGGCGTCGGACTCGGCCGTGGCCACGCAGCAGATCGCGGCGTGGCGCGCAGAGCTCGACGCCGGCTTCCGCGGCGAGGCCCGCCACCCGATCGCGCAGCGCGTAGGCGAAGCTGCAGCGGAATTCGACCTCCCCAAGGAGCTCTTCGGCGCCGTGATCGATGGCGTGGCGTACGACCTCAAGCCCCGCCGCTTCGCGGACTTCGACGAGCTCGGGGGCTACTGCGACCTCGTGGCCGGCGCCGTCGGGCGCCTCTCCGTCCGCATCTTCGGGCAGACGGAGAGCTGGGCCGACGAGTACGCCGACGCGATGGGCCGCGCGCTCCAGATCACGAACATCCTGCGTGACATCGGGCCCGACGCGGAGATCGGCCGCTTCTACCTGCCGATGGCGGATCTCGAGCGATTCGGCCTCTCTGAGCGGGACGTGCTCGCCGGAGACGAGCGGCGGCTCCCGCTCCTTCGCTTCGAAGCGGAGCGCGCGCGCGCCTACTTCGCCAAGGCGAACGAGCTCGCCCGCCGCGGCGGACCGGAGCTCTGCGCCGCCGAGGTGATGGGCGCGATCTACCGGAAGCTGCTCGAACGCGTCGAGGCCGGGGGCTTCGCAGTGACCGGCCCGGTCGCCCGCGTCCCGCGGCTCGAGAAGATCGGCGTCGCGTTCCGCGCCTGGATCAGAGCCCGCTTGTCCCGCCGGCGTCCTTCTTAGTACATTCTCGCTTTCCGCTCTTCGCTCCTGGCCCCTGCCGGGGAGGTGGGCTGCACCATCGGGGGGTGGTGTCGCGCGTCGGGAGCAGGGCCTCCACCCCGGGGAGGTGTCATGGCGATGTGTCCGGAATGCGGTGGTCGAGTCTCCCCGTTCGGGATGTTCAGGGTGAGGCCGACCGACACGATCCGCTGCCGATGGTGCAACTCGGAGCTGAACATCTCGCGGACGGTCCGCGTCATCGTCGATGTCCTGCTCGTCGCAGGCGGGGCAGCCGCAGTCTCCTGGTTCGGCACGCTTTTCATCGACAGCGGCGACTCGCTCCCGCTCCTCTACCTCGCGGCCAGCCTCGTCGGGCTGACCTTGCTCCTTCTAATCGTCGGCGCCGTGCTCGAGCTCGACACCCACGTGCCGCGGGACCACCGCGACTGGGACTCGACACACGAGCACGACTCGGACGACGACCCTGCCGCCTCCTTGTCCCTGAACTCCCGCGAGAGCCAGCCTTGAACCCTCCCTCGAACCCGTCCACCGGCCACGGCCGCCCCGGCACCGTCTACGCCCTCGGCCGCAACTACGCGAAACACGCCGCCGAGATGGGCGCGCCCGCCGAGCCCGTCGTGTTCATCAAGCCCGCCTCGGCGCTCCTGCCCGGCGGAGGCCGGGTACGGATGCCCGAGGGTTCCCACGAGGTGCACCACGAGGTCGAGCTCGTCCTCAGCGTCGGCGCGGGCGGAGAGGACTGGAGCGCAGACGAGGCGCGCGACGCGCTCGCCGGGGTCGCGCTCGGCATCGACCTGACCGCGCGGGATCTTCAGAGCGTCGCCAAGAAGAAGGGCACGCCGTGGGCGCGCGCGAAAGGCTTCCCCGGCTCCGCGCCGATCAGCGCGTTCATTGCCTGGGATGCGCTCCCCTGCCCGTTCGCCGAGATCGACCTCGCCCTCGAGGTCGACGGTGAGCCAAGGCAGCGCTCACGCGCCGAGAACATGCTCCTCGATCCGGTCGCGACGCTCGTGCAGCTCTCTCGCTGGTTCCGGCTCGAGGCGGGCGACCTCGTCTTCACCGGGACGCCGGAAGGCGTCGGTCCGATCGAGCACGGGCAGACGGCACGCGCCTCGAGCGAGGCGCTCGGCATCGAGCTCGCGGTCACCTTGTTCGAGCGCTGATCAGGCGCCGCGTACGGTTCCGGCCGCGTCCCCGCCTAGCAGCTCCCGCAGTGAACGCTTCAAGTCTCCCGGAGAGAACGGCTTCGCCACGAAGGTGGTGCGCGCGGCGTCGATGGCGACGTTCTCGATGTGATCGCTCGCGTAACCGGACATGAAGAGGATCGGTAGCTCCGGCCGCTTCGCGTGGATCTTCTCGGCCAGGGCAGTGCCGTTCATGCGCGGCATCACGACGTCGGTGACGAGCGCGTCGATCGTGTCTTCGTGTTCACTCCACACCTCGAGGGCTGCCACGCCATCGGCCGCGGTGAGCACCCGATACCCCGCCCCGCGCAGGCACTGCTCGACCAGCTTCCGCACGAGCTCTTCGTCTTCGACGACGAGAACGAGCTCCGTCGCCCCGCCCAAGTGCGGTGCGTCGTCCGGCGCCTCGCGCGGGGCGCCGAGCTCGCGGGTCTCCGGGAGGTAGACCTCGAAGCGCGTACCGGCTCCCGCTGCGCTGCAGAGGCCGATCTCTCCTCCACTTTGTTTCACGATGCCGTAGACCGTCGCAAGCCCGAGCCCGGTACCCTCCCCCTGCGGCTTGGTCGTGTAGAAGGGCTCGAAGACGTGCTGCTGCCGGTCGGGATCGATCCCACTCCCCGTGTCTTCGACGGCGAAGCGCGCCCACCGCCCAGGCTGAAGTGGGACGAGCCCCCCGCTCCCGTCGTCGCCCACGACGAGGTTGTCGAGGCTCAACGTGAGCTGGCCTCCCGAGGGCATCGCGTCGCGCCCGTTGATCGCGAGGTTCAGGATCACCTGCTCCATCTGGCTGGGGTCCGCCTTGACGAGTACGAGCTCGTCCTCGAAGCGGAAATCGAGCTCGACGTCGCGCGGGATCGCGTGCCGGAGGATCTCGCCGGCCCGGTCGAGGATGCCGTTGAGATCGAGCACGACCGGTTTCAGCACTTGCCTCCGGCTGAAGGCGAGAAGCTGGCGCGTCAGCCGCGTC
>NPIF01000778.1_pt1 | contig 21266 bp, 20 predicted proteins | sample 8637461 | NCBI WGS metagenome assembly NPIF01 (sample SAMN07420641, study PRJNA396082) | bioreactor metagenome | isolation source: sample BR12 brine-fed electro-methanogenic bioreactor BR | place: Japan: Kochi | collected 2016-12-09
CGCGCGATGAGCACTAGCTGCTGTGTTCCCAAGGTCAATTCATTCATGGGTTTCGAAATGATCTTGGGATCCAAGCCCATACGGGCAACCGCCTGGCTGGCTCCTTCTGTCATGGCTTGCCAGTCGAGCACCGCATGGTTCTTCCCAGAGCGAATCTCATCACCCATATAGATATTCTCGAGAATGGACAATTCTCGGAAATATACCGGTTCCTGATAAACGATCGAGATCCCGATCTGAGAAGCATCGCGAGGTCCTGTAAATTGATATTCCTGTCCCTCGAAAAGGATTTTTCCATTATCAGGATGGAGAGCTCCGGCGATGATCTTCATCATCGTTGATTTTCCGGCTCCATTTTCTCCCACAACAGCATGTACCTCCCCTTTATTTACGTTCAGAGTCACGTCATGCAGTGCTTGAACACCTCCAAACGATTTTGAAATGTGTTCCAAGGATAATAATGTTTTATCTGCCATTAGAGTTCTCCATCCTTCATTATTTACTGTTACTTATTTAGAAATTGAAATCGTCAACGTTTTCTGGGGTGATGACGAGGGGAGTGCCGAGCAACAGTGTCTGGCTGTCAGCGAAATACTGTACTTCGCCCATACCGGGGACATCATTTACTTCGGCGAATTCCTTGCCTTCGGCCAACTGGATGCCAGCCCATACATTGAGATAACCCAATGCGGTTGGATCCCAGAGGATGGAAGCGGTCATAACGCCACTCTTGATGTAAGGTCGAACGGTGTTGGGTGAACCATAACCGATCACGGCCACTTCGCCAACCTTACCAGCGTTCTCAACTGCCTGGGCAACGCCAGGAACGGTGGTGGAAGCAACTGCGACCAGACCCTTGATCTCGGGGAAGCGGGTCATCAGTTCTTCAGCCTGTCGGAGAGCATCTTCACTGGAACCACCGGTGGTGTAGCGAACGTCAACGATCTCGACATCGGGATATTCAGCTTCGACACGTTCTTGCATGAATTCAATCCAGGTATTCAGGTTTGTTGCAGTTGATTCACCGGAAACGATACCGATCTGGCCTGCGCCGCCCATTTGGGCAACCAGGGTGTCAACGAGGGTATAACCGAGGTCTTTGTCCAATGCCTGGGCAACGTACACACGGCGGACACTGTCGGGGCTGTCGCTATCTGAAGTGTAGACTTTGATGCCGGCTTCTTCGGCGCGTTCCATGACAGGATTCAGGGAAACTGAATCGAGAACGGAGATTGAGATCGCGTCCACTTTCTGCTGGATCAAGTTTTCCATCAAGCGAACCTGTTCTGCTGCGGAAGCTTCAGGTGAACCTACATCCATATATTCCACACCAAATTCTTCGGCTGCCTGTTCACCGCCAGCTTTCATGGCGTCGAAGTAGGGGATCCCGATCAATTGGGGGATGAAAGCGATGCGCAGTTTTGCATCGGTTGCTTCTCCCGCTGCTGCAGCTTCTTCAGCCACTGGTTCAGCGGTCTTGGCACATGCGGTCACGAAAATACTTGTGATGGTGAGCAAAGCCAGGATTACGACTAAATTTTTCTTCATTATTTACATACACTCCTATATAGATTTTGTTTTTGAGGTCAGCACTTTATTTATTCTGTTTTGTATAGAAACCGCCTCCTTTCATACTCTACTTGGAAACGTTTGCGCAAACGTTTCCTTAAAAAAGAAAAAAAAATAACATAAGTCAAATAGACATTGTTGAGGATCGCTCAACCAACTCCACATTTATTAATGTATTGGAAACGGGTCGCTTCGTATTCTGTATCCTGGAAACCAGGCAATGAACCGCAGCCTCACACATATCTTTACGCGGCTGGCGAATGGTCGTCATGGGTGGATTGGTGAATTTCGAAAGATAGATATCATCAAAACCCACAATAGAAATATCTTGCGGAACACGCAGCCCTCTTTCAACTGCAGCGTTTAGAACGCCAAATGCCATCAGATCATTACAGACAAAGATCGCGCTCGGAGCTTCTGGCAATGCCAGCAGCTGCTGGGCAGCATCATAACCACCTTGTGGTTTAAAATCACCACGCACAATATACTCTGGGGTGATGGGGATCCCTTTTTTTTCCATCTCTTCTTTATAGCCATCAAAGCGCTGGAAACTGGGGGTGACCTTACGGGGTCCAGTAATACAGGCAATCCTGGTATGTCCAAGGTTTAATAAATGGCGGGTTGCCAATGCTCCGCCCATCTTGTTATCGATCTGCACCGAGTCGATCTCCACATCCGGGCTATCGCGGTCAACCATTACCGTGGGTATCTTTCGTTGAAGTAGGGATTTCAAGTGCGTCGCGCTTTGCTCTCCGGCTGGGTCAATGATGATGCCATCCACCTGTTTTTCGATCAAGACATTGATGTAGGACTCTTCCTTGGCAAGATCATCATCAGAATTACAGAGAATGACGCTGTAACCATGTTTACGTGCGGAATACTCCACCCCCCAACCGATCTCAGCAAAGTATGGGTTGGTGCTATCGGGGATGACCAAACCAATGGTGCGGGATTCCTTCACGCGTAGACTGCGGGCGACTGCGTTTGGCTTGTAGGCAAGTTCTTCCATGGCGAGGTGAACTCTTTTTTTCAGTTCCTCGCTGACGAAGCGCGTACCATTGACAACATGACTGACCGTCGTCACTGATACTCCTGCTCGTTTTGCCACATCCTTTATAGTAGTAATAAGAACCTCCGCCAAACGTTTGCGCAATCGTTACACCATTATAGGGGGATTATTTCTCTTTGGCAAGTGTTTCTTACCGAATCATAAATAAACATGACATTAATCATATTTCACACTTATTTTGGTATACTCGAAAGAAATGAATGGATGAACCATGAAAACTGTTGTTGCAGGTGCATTGGGTGAATGCGTCCATGTTGCAGGGGTCTATAGTTTCTTGCGCCTGGCTGAACAACACGGTTGGAAGACCATATTCCTCGGTCCAGCTGTTCCAACCGAACAGATCCTCCAGGCTGCACGCGATGAAAAAGCAGATCTAGTCGCTGTCTCTTATCGACTGACACCCGATACAGGAGAACGTCTATTGGCAGAGTTTGCTGAAGCCGCAGATGATCTCCATGCTGCGGGTGTCTCTTTTGCCTTTGGTGGTACACCACCAGTCGCTGCAAAAGCAACAAAACTGGGATTCTTTAACGCGGTATTCGATGGCTCCCAGTCACGGGATGAGGTGGTAGCTTTCCTGCGCGGTGAGACGATCGCAGCCAATGGAAGTTTGCACTACCCGCAAACCACCATCGAACGCATCCACTGGAAAGAACCATTCCCCCTTTTACGCCATCACTATGGACAGCCCAATATGAAAGACACCATTGAAGGCATTCGCAAGATCGCCAATGCCAAAGCTTTGGATGTCATCTCGCTGGGTATTGACCAGGACGGGCAGGAAAACTTCTTCCATCCAGAGAAGCAGAATCCGCGCAGCACTGGCGCAGGTGGCGTGCCGGTGCGCAGCCCAGATGATTACAAACGCTTATATGCCGCCACTCGCAGCGGTAACTTCCCCTTGATGCGCACCTATTCGGGCACAAACGATTTCATCCGTCTGGCGGAAATGTATGTTGAGACCATAAATATCTGCTGGGCAGCTGTCCCACTGTTCTGGTTCAACCAATTGGATGGCAGAGGTCCCTTCGACCTGGAGGGCAGCATCCGCGAACACCAGAACCTGATCCAGTGGTACGGCGAGCATGACATCCCAGTGGAATTGAACGAACCACACCATTGGGGTATGCGCGATGCATCCGACGTGACATTCCTGGTCGCTTCTTATCTATCCGCCTATAATGCGCGCGCTTTCGGCGTGCGTGACTATATCGCACAATTGATGTTCAACAGTCCTGCAGGCACATCCGACCGGATGGACCTGGCAAAGATGCTGGCCTGCCTGGAAATGAGCGCCGCGCTGGAGAACGAGAGTTTCCACATCTGGCGACAGACCCGCACCGGACTGCTCAGCTATCCCCTCGAAGATAACGCCGCCCGTGCTCACCTTTCCGCCAGCATCTACCTGCAGATGGCGCTCAAACCCCACATCGTGCATATCGTGGGTCACACCGAAGCGCACCATGCTGCAACCGCGGAAGATATCATTCAAGCCAGCCGGATGGCAAACCGATCCATTGAAAATGCTTTGCAGGGTCAACCGGATATGCTCAGCGACCCTATCATTCAGGATCGAAGAGAATATCTGATGAAACAAGCACAAGTGGTAATTCAGGCGATCAAGAATATCCATCATAATAAAAACAGCGATGCTCTGACCGACCCAACAACACTTGCCAAGGCAGTACAAATCGGAATATTAGACGCCCCACATCTAAAGAACAGCGCTTATGCCAAAGGAGAGATCAGGACCAGCATCATTGATGGGGCATGTCAAGCAATAGATGAGGACGGCAAACCACTCACAGAGGAAGAACGGCTTGCCCAATATTTGTAGACTTTTATAAGGAGGATAAAATGCAATACCCCAAGAATTACACCGTTATCGGCGCAGGAAATGGCGGAAAGGCCATGGCTGCCCATCTGGCATTGATGGGTAAGAATGTAACCCTCTATAACAGAACTTTCAGCCACATTGAGGTGATCGCAAAGCGCAAAGGGATTGAGCTGGAATCCTACCCGGGCGGCCCCCAGGGTTTTGGTCCCGTTCCACTGGCGACATCCGAGATCGAGGAAGCCATCGCCGATGCGCAGGTCATCATGGTGGTTGTTCCCTCGTCCGGTCATGCCGATATTGCCAAGAAGGTCGCACCCTTTGTCAAAGATGGGCAGATCATCTTGCTCAACCCGGGCCGCACGTTTGGCGCGATTGAATTCGACATGGTGATGCGCAAAGAAGGCTGCCAGGCGGACGTGATCCTTGCTGAAGCTGAGACCTTCATCTACGCCAGCCGCGCTGATGGACCAGCACAGACGCGCATCTTTCGCATCAAAGAAGCAGTACCGATCGCCGCACTACCCGCGAATAAAACCAGCCAAGTCCTGGAAGCGATCGAAGATGTATACCCACAATTCATCGAAGGGCAAGATGTATTGCATACCGGGATGAACAACATGGGAGCCATCTTCCATCCCGCCCTCACCATCCTCAACGCAGGGCGCATTGAATCGACCCATGGCGATTTTGAATTCTATATCGATGGAGTCACTCCATCGGTCGGCTATGTATTGGAAGCCCTGGACCGCGAAAGGGTAACGGTCGCCTCTGCATTGGGCATCCGCGCACGAACCGCACTGGAGTGGTTGGAATTAGCTTACAACGTAAAGGGACGCGACTTGCATGAAGCCATCCACAATCAGACCGGCTATTACGGCATAAAAGCGCCCTCCACGCTCATGCACCGCTACATCTTCGAGGACGTTCCGATGAGCCTAGTCCCGATCGTCTCGCTTGGGAAACAATATGGAATATCCGTGCGCGGCATGGAAAGCATGATCCGCCTAGCATGCATCATTCACAAAACGGATTACTACCGCACCGGTCGCACCGTCGAGAAATTGGGCATCAAGGACCTCAGCGTGTCTGAATTGAACCAATATGTGAAAGAAGGACTTCCCAGCGGAATGGCATAAGAATTGCAATATATCATTATATTGCTATCCTTAAAAAATTAGCTATAATGAGAGTTAGACAGGGGCATTGTCTTGATGTCTCTGCATTCCGGCTTTCATGGAACAAAGAAAAGGGTTGGTACGTTTAACCCTTGATAGGTTTGATCACGGAGGAGATCATGAAAAAGAAATTAGCCATATTGATCACATTTTTACTCTTCATAGGAATCAGCATTCCAGCTCAGGCTGCAACGTATCCTACTTTTGGGATCGTCAGCGTGGTCGAGGATGAATCAGTAACCATCAGCACCAACCTGTTCCCGGCAAACGAATTGTATTACGTTTACATGGGCTACAACGGTACCCAGGGTGTGAATGGATTATTGGTCACAAAGATCTGGACCGGAGCGGGCGGAACCTTCAAAGCCAAGTTCCAAATTCCTGAAGAACTCAAGGGAGAGGATATCATTGCCATCCGGTTGGAAAGCCAGGATTCCCCCTATTACAGCTACAACTGGTTCTACAACGCCACCGGCACGTCCAGCAGTACCTCATCCTCAACCACCACCACCGGTACAACCCCCTACATCCCCAACGATTTTCCCACCTTTGTCATTCTAGAAGTAGTGAAAGGCGAGACGGTAAAGATCGAGACACGGTATTTCCCCGCCGGGGACACGTTCGGGGTCTACATGAAGGATGGCGCGTCAGCTGCCAAGACCTGGTATTACGTGGCAGGCATGAACTCTGGTGATGGAGGTTCATTCGAGGCTACCTTCGAGATTCCCACCGAACTGCAGTGGAAAGAGAAGATCGCCATCAAATTCTACAGTTTGGATGAGGATTACATCACCTACAATCTATTTGAGAACAAGAATTACCCGTAGGATCACATTCACTGAACGAAAGCCCGCAGTAAATTGCGGGCTTTTTCTATGCAATAGTTATTGATCTGACCTCCGGTACTCCTGCCTTCTGTTTCACGATCTCCTCCCAACCTTCATCCAGAAAAGGCAGCATGCGCTGATCGACTAAAACGATATCCGCTCCGCGGCAGCCCATTTCCAATACCGAGGAATGACCCTCAAATATCCATACCGCATGCCCAAGGTAGGCAAAACCCAGCAGGTAATCAAAGAAGGGGATCGCTTTACGGATATCGGTCCGCATAGCATCCAGATAGGTAAACCCGATCACCGCGATCTTGAGTGGACGATCGCCAGGGAGAAGATCCAGCAACACCTCTTTATTTTCCGCAGGCAAGGTCCCGGGTGGATAACTATCTTTCACCAAGACCAATCTCCCGGGAGAGATGATGACCACATGCCGTTGATGGGTGCCATCCGGTAGAATTGTATCTTCAGCGGCGGTTAGTTTTGCTTTTGAAAATACATCCTCCAAACCGGGTCGCTCGTCCACTTCTGGCATATGTACTTGAAACACATCTAAACCTTGCATACTTTCCTCTCGTTAATAGTGTACAGTAAAAATCAACGTTGACTGTCGAGTACCATTTGGTTAAAAGAAAAATCAGCTGTCGCCAGCCGATTTTTCTTTAGAAGGGTAGCATGGATAGCACTATTGTACCTTCTTTATCTTTTCCCATCCACTTTTCATACCCATAACATCCATTAACGCTTCCTTTTGCTCATCGGTAAGGGTCTCTATGTCCGCAATATGCTCACCCTTGTAGAGAGTACCGCGATCCTGGGTAAAATGTCCCCAGCCGGCTGCACGGATCAATATCCAAGGAGCGATCCCCAACTTATCAGCCGCTTTATAGGCGATATTGATCATTTGTTGCTGGGTTTTCTTGCGAAAGATATCCAACTGGGTTTCTTTCATCTTTTCAACCTTTTTAGCGCTGGCTGCCTTTGTTGATTGAGTTTTTTGTGTGGAGGTCTTGCTCTTGCTGCTGGTGCTTTCAGTTTTTTCCGCCATCCTAGCCTCCTATTGGTTAGTAAAATTCAATCCGTACATCTTTATGCTATTCTTGACCATAGAGTAGCATAAATCCAGATGAAATACATCCCACCGGGATGCTGCACAAATACCAAGGAGAAAGAGATGAAAAGTTATCGAAAGGAATTATGGTTCCAGGTTCCTTCCCGCAGGGGCTTCATCAATATCACCCCTCAAGTGGAGCAATGCTTACAAGAGAGCGGAATACAGGAAGGTTTATGCCTGGTGAACGCCATGCACATCACTGCCAGCGTCTACATCAATGATGACGAATACGGATTGATGCATGATTACGAGATCTGGCTGGAAAAATTGGCGCCGCATGAACCAGTCAGCAATTACCAGCATAACCGCACCGGCGAGGACAACGCAGACGCGCATATGAAACGCCAGATCATGGGACGTGAGGTGGTGGTCGCTGTCACAAATGGCAGGTTGGATTTCGGACCCTGGGAGCAGATATTCTACGGCGAATTCGATGGTAAGCGCAGAAAAAGGGTATTGGTGAAGATTATCGGAGAGTAAAAACAAAAAAGGACAGCTACACATACAGCTGCCCTTTTTCTTCGTTTTTATGTCCTCTATTCGTGGGTAAGCGGACCTTGGTATTCTGCGTCGCCCAATGCCAGGATCGGCAAGAAGATGAAGGAAAGGAATAATAGGCCGAATCCAAATCCGGTATCCTTTCCAAATGCTTTTGCCAATTCAAAAATGATCATAATGGAAATGACAAAGTTAGCAATGGGGATGAGCAGCAAGAAGAACCACCATCCAGGTCGTCCAATGATCTCAAAAATCTCAACTACATTGTGTCCAGGGATCAAACCTTCCCACCCTTTTCGCCCAGCTTTCTCAAAAATGCGCCAATAGCAATATAAATAGAATCCGACGATAGCCAACAAAAAGATCATATACGCGAAAAAGAAACCCAGGCTTGGAGCCCAATCACTGCTTACATACATATAAACCTCCTCATTTTGTTTTTATACTTTCATTCTAGCTGATTCAGAAGTGAAGTCAAGCAATCTTTCGTGAAATACCATATCAATTGCAGGAATATTTAATTTTCAATGGGTCGCACAGGCAATGCAGGGATCAAAAGCACGCACCACGCGTCCCACCGCGTTCTCCAGCTCCAGATCGACATGATCCTTGTGGAAATAGCGCTCCGCCGCCACACGTAAGGCTCTCTCGATTGCGCGCATGTTATGCACGGTCGGGATGACGAACTCGGCATTGACGATCTTGTTGTCCTCCACCACATAATGATGGATGAGCGGACCACGCGGAGCTTCGACCAGGCCATATCCCTCGCCATCGCGGGGCTGGTAAGGCACTTCCGTATCCTCCCCCTCCAGGGGCTGTTCAAGCATCTGGATCGCCCGTTCGATGGCATAGACCAGCTCGATACCGCGCCCCAGATCGAACAGCAAGATGGGATGAGCGGGAGAACCATATTCGATGCGCAGGCGGTGAAGATAACCATTTGCCACCTTGGTGCCCATATGAGCGGTCATATTGGCGCGTGCCAAGGAATTGGCGCGCATCACCCCGCCTTTGTACGACGTTTTGGCAGCGTAGGAGTATTCACTTTCCTGGAATTCCAGGATGTCGCGGAACGAGCGCGGCGAGAACACCTCACAGCACTCCCCTTCAGGGTTCATCACCCGGATCTCATGGCTGTTGTAATCCGGCTTGGTGCGACCGGTGGAGGTTATGTAGTAAGCAGGTTGGTCGTCGCCCCAACTGCCGATGCGATCCTTCATGCGCAGGGACAATTCCCAATACATATCGAACAGTTCACATGCAAGGGGCAAGCCCTCTTTCAGTCGTGCCAGCATTGCTTGTGCACGGTCTGCGGGAATGCCCGCGTTCACCCCACCAACGACCGCGCGCACCGGATGGATGAACTGCCCACCCGCCAGGGTGATCAGATCGGTTCCCAGTTCGCGCACCTTGAGCGCTCGCCGCGATATCTCGAAGCGAGTTTCTTTTCTCACACCCTCTTCATCCATCTCGAACAAGCTGTCCACTCCAACCCGATCGGGCATGGTGAAGATGAACAAGGAAGTTGCCTGGTTCTGCAGCATCTGCCCCAACAGCAACAGTGAACGGATCTTCTCTGCCAGCGGTGGGGGGGTCACACCAAAAACATCTTCCAGGGTCTTGACAGCTGCCACATGATGGGCGGTGGAGCATACTCCGCAGATACGCGGCACGATGACCGGCATCTGTTCAGCAGGCACCCCTTTCACAAAGATCTCAAAACCGCGCATCTCGGTGGCTTTAAAACGTGTCGAGATTACCTTGCCTTGCTGTACCTCGATCTCGACCTGCGCATGCCCTTCGATTCGGCTAATGGGAAATGTCAGGGTTGCCATCACAGCACCTTGCCTTTCGGACGGGGTTTGCGGTCTTCCCCGGCATAATCAGAGAATTGGAATAAAAAGAGAGCCAACTGCGGAGAAAGCAACGCCTCATGCAGTTCCTCTTCTGGAACATTGGTCATCGCCTGGAACACCCGCTGGATGGTGTTCAACCAGGCTTGCGAACCACGTTCAATGAGAGCATTGGAAGGACCGCGGCAGCCCACACAGGGATGTCCGGCGCGTGTGCACGGTGCGCGGCACCCTCCACGAGTGCTGGTACCCACACACAAGTAGCCCTGATTGATAAGACAGATATCCGGGTCTACTTCTCCTTTCTGGAAACCAAGCAGATGATCGGGCTTCATGTCCTTCAGTTTCTTGCGACCACATTCCTGGCAAACGGTCATACTGGCATCATAATTCTCAGGGTCCAGCAGCGCAGCCATGAAAAGTTCCGGGGTTGGCGGGCAGCCCGGCAAATAGAGATCGATATCCACAAAATCATCCACCGGTCGTGATCTCGGAAGCAAGCGGGGAACATGGTGACGTTCACGCTGCGCGAGGAACAATTGACGCACTTCATCGCGGTTGCCCAGGTTCGCCACACCTCCAGATATAGCGCAGGTGCCCACCGCGATCACACGACGAGCGTTCTTGACGGCTGTCTTGAGATGATAGACATCCTCATCCGTACGTACTCCACCGGAGATAAGCAGAATTTCAACCTCGGGAACATCATGTGCACTGGAAACAAGCGGCATATAGGTCAACTCAAAATTCTCAACCCACTCATGCGCGTTCAACAAAGACACTTCACAGCCCGCACAGCCGGATAACTGCAGGACTGCAAAACGCGGCAAGGGATTCACGGATCGCTTTTCTTCGGTCATTCCTTTTCCTTTTTATATAATTGTAGCCAAATTTATCCATTTTTCCTTAATTCCACCAAAAGGATTAATATTAAATGGCATGGAGATTGCAACTTAATAAACAGATAGAAGTTATTTACGTATTTAAGGACAGGTCATGAAAAGACTAATCACTACAATCCTGTTGATCGCAGTCGCTGCTGGTTCTTTTCTGATGCTCGGCGGGAACAGAAAAATGACCCTGGCTGCCGGTCCAAGCCCCATTGGATTGGATATGAGCGAGTTCCTCTTGAAGGAAGCAAAAGATGCGAACGCTGTCATGGAGGAGATCGAATCGCTGCAAGCCAGTTCGATCAAGTTGAACCTACCCTGGCAGGCGGTGGAATCCGCCGCAGGACTCTTCGCCTGGTCGATCAATCCGCAAGGAACTCCGATCGATCTGGTTGACCTTTTTAACCGCATTGCAGCGCAGGGTATTGATATCACCCTGGTACTGGAAGGTTTCCCAGCCTATCTTCAGTATGAGAATTTGAACGAACAGACGGTGGTTACCACCTATCTTGACTGCTGGGAACGCTATGTGAAAGCAGTGGTTGCCCAATTCGGCGAAGTTGTACACAGCTGGCAGATCGGTGAATCCATCAACCTGCCGCTCAATATTCAAGCCTCACCTATCGCCTCTGCTATCCTCGCCAACCCGGCAACCTTTGCCCAACGATTAGAAATTGCTTCAGCAGCCATCAAGGAAGCCGACCAGAACGACCTGGTCATCCTGGGAGGCATTGTGAGCGACACAGGCAACTGCCTCAACCAGCCCAGCGCCTTTCTGCACAGCCTCAACAGCCTGGATGCCTGGGATGCATTTGATGTGATCGGGATCGACCTGACCACCTACTCCATACCCCCCGAGGGCAAGTACATGTACCAGACCTATGACACCATAACCGGCGCCTGCATCACCAGTGCAGAGGGTGGCTTTTCATTGGTTGAGATCATCGCCCTGGTAGATGCGGTCAGCAGTCAATACGGCAGCAAACCGATCTGGATCACAAATTTGCATTGGGACAGCATGGATGTGAGCGGGATGGCTGAGCAGCGCGGGACATTACTCGACCTGGTCAGAGCGGACCTGCTCAGCCGGGCCTCGCTGATGCTGCTTGGCGGGCATAACGTGCAGCAGATCTACTGGCAGCATTCTGGCGGTGCAGCGGAACAATCAGACCAGTTCGGTGTCTTCAGCCGGCAGGTATTCATGAACCTTTCGCAGAGTTTGCGCGGCTTTCGCCGGGCTGCTGACCAAAGCGACCTTTTTGCGGGTGTTTACCAGTATCGCATGACAACCAGTGGCAAAGTGAATGTCTACTTATGGCGCAGCACCGGTGGTGACCAATTCCAGCCCTATACCATGAGCAACATAGATGGATATACCCTGCAAGCCTTTTCGCTGGATGCGCAGGGGATTACCAAAGAATATGGAGTTGACCTTTCGGTTAATGAGAATGGAGAGACGACCTTCATGCTCAGTGAACGGCCAGTGCTGGTGCAAGCCATCCCGACCAACCTAAAAGAGCGCATCTCTCTCTACCTGGAAGGTCTATTCTCTTCAGCCGGCAGTTCGCTCAAGAAAAGCGCGGACAGTATCATCGATACCCAAAAAGAGAAAGCCAGCCAAAAAGTGGAAGAATGGGTGGACGAACAAAAAGACAGCTTGTTCGAGATGATCAAGAACAGCTTCATGGAGTGGCTCAAAGAAGCCATCAACCTCGAGCAACTCCCCTTCTAGAAAGAAGTATGATATAGGAAGAACGGAGAAAGTAATGAAAAAAAATTCCAGGATCGCATGCCTTTTTGTCACTCTCGGCTTACTGCTTGGTTCCGCCTGTCTCCCTAAAGAAAGTACGCCCGAGAGCACTCCTCAACCGGAGGAAGTGCCTGCCCTTACCGCAGATACGGTCGGTAAACTTAGCGAACAGGGAGAGCTATCCTTCCAGGAATCCGTACGCGTCAAATGGAGCATGGATGGGACTCGCTTTTGGACACAAGGTTTATCCACCGCCGTACTCTATAACAGCACAACCCTGGAAGAGATCGCTTCTTACGATGTCAGTGAATATGGCGCGTTATACGACGTCTCGCCAGATGGAAAGCTGATCTCCTTCTCTATTGAAGAGGCGGACATTATCCTGTTTGATGTGGTCGAGCAGCGCGAGATAAGAAAAATACCACTTGAGACATTCACCCAGCAAGCCCGTTTCTCGCCGGATGGGAAGACCATCGGTACAATAAGCCGCGATGCATGGGAAGTCACTTTATGGAAGGTTGGCAGCGGAGAACTGGCAAAGCGATTGACCGGGTTCGAGACAGCCGCCCCCATTTACTCATTTATGTTTGGGGATGACAACCAGCACATCCTGTGGGTCGCACGCGCGACCATCCAACCTCAGGAGATAACCAGCGGTAGGATGGGGCTCGCCTTGTATCATGAAGATTTTGTCAGCGCCTTCGCGCTCTCGCCAAATGGGTCCACGCTAGCCGCGGCTGCGACCGCTACTGTTGGTGAGGAGATCCTGCCTGTCATCACTATATGGGATGCCGAAAGCGGAGAGCAGCTGCATCAATTCACCTACCCTGCCTATTTCAGCTCAGTGGCTTTCTCACCTGACGGCAAGCTGCTGGCGGCTGGTACAGAAAACATCATTCGCTTCTATGATATGGAAAACTTCCAATTCATCGGAGAGTTAGAATGCGCCGCGCAATTCGTGAATTCGCTGCAATTCTCGCCCGATGGAACGCAGCTCTTATCAAGTTCTACGGATGGAACTGTCCAGTTATGGGGTTTTGCAGAATGATCTGCTGTATCTAGCATTAATTTACTTCTGGGTTTGTCATTATTTACACATCATTAATATATTATTTTTTGTTTTTGTTAGAATATTCCCACTACTAAAAACTTTAACAGTAACTTTCGGAGGAATCATGGATATTAAAAAAATAAAGCTAAACCTATCCATCCTGATCATCATCCTGGCAGCCGTCGCCACCGGAGTGGGATTATTCTCATCCAATGACGGAGAAACCCGCGCCTTCACCACCTTGTGGGGCGAGGAAGTCAGCCTGTATGGAAAAGGATTGTACCGCAACGACACCATCACTTACGCCTCGCAGGAACTGGCGCAGGATGCATCCACCCTGTTCGTAGGTATCCCACTCTTGATCACAGCCGTGGTTTTGAGTCGCAAAGATACATTACAAGGAAAATTACTCCTGAGCGGTGTGCTGGGATATTTCCTGTATACCTATGCCTCGATGAGCTTCCTATCCATGTTCAACCCGCTCTTTTTGCTATACGTTGCTCTCTTCTCGTTGAGCCTGTTCGCGTTTATCCTGAGCTTCAGTGATATTGATGCGAAAGAGGTCGAAGAACACCTCACTGAAAAATACCCGCGCCGTTCGATCATCGCCTTCTTCATCGTCCTGGCAGTTTTCCTGCTGTTCGCCTGGCTGGGGCTGGTTGTTCCTGCCATGCTCAGCGGGAGCGCTCCGGATGGTTTGGAAGCCTACACCACCATGGTCATCCAGGCGCTCGACCTGGGCGTGATCGTCCCCACCGCCATCCTGACCACGATTCTGTTGATCAAACGGCGTACATTCGGATACAAGCTCTCTTACGTCGTACTCATTAAGGGTATGACCATGGGCATTGCCCTGGTCGCAATGTTGATCGCACAGTACATGGCTGGCGTGGATGTGGGCATCGTAGAAACGGTCATGTTCTCCCTGATCGCCCTGGCTGGATTACAATTAACCCTGCGATCGCTTAGGAATCTTAAATAAACCGAGAAAGTAAAAAGGTGCGCATTTCAGTTCATGCGCACCTTTTTTTATTGAGCGTTCACGAATTCTGATTCCCAATCAAAATCAGCCGATTCCTCGTAGTGCTGCGGCCAGTGGCTGCACCAGGTGGGAACATGCACTTCCCGCACTCGATCTGTGCTGGGATGGTAAAGCTTGATATCCAGTACCGGTGTGCCATCTTCTGCGTCGATATATGCCAACACCAGCCTGCCCGCATCCTCATCCACCTGCAGCAGCGGTACCACCGTCATGCAGATCGGGTTTGGGCGCAGGGGAGAGCGCGTCGCGAAGATGCCCAAATTTTCAGGAGCTTTGCGGTAGGGCTGCGGGCACTGCCTCACCTCGCGGTACTGCGGTGCATCAAGCAGGTGGCTCCACCATAACACATGGATATGGCTGAAGCCCGTCAACCCCAGCAATGCAGGCACATAGGGCGCATGCACTTCGATGTGAAAACTTCCATTGACGGCCTTAACTACACCTATTTCTTCAAGGTTCATTTTTTCCTCTCAATTTTTTATTTCGGGCAATAACACTTAAGGTTTTCGGATGGGTACTTGCATTTCCGTGATCGCACTGGTGTCACTGTGCATTCTGCCCTCAGCGGGCAGTCTCAGGTAGATCTCGCGATCGGGACCAGCGATCTCGTATTCGTTGTGGTCGATCCACGCCATCAGCGCTGCGAAAGCGCCCGCCAGCCCATGGAAAGAACCCTGGTGGATCGTGCTGGCCATGTGTGTGACTCCCTCCAGCGTTCGAATGGGAAGAGAGTTATCGTACACTCCCTCACTGGTGGTCGGTGCGCAAACTTCCAGATCGATCTCAGGCTGGCTGGTGTGGCAGATCGTGAAATAGGGACCATTGGGTATGATGGCATTTTCCTTGATGATCATGGAGAGCTGCACCCACAGCGGGGATACATCCCAGTAGTCCGGCACCACAGCGCGCACCGACACGACCGTTATGGGCTCGATCGATTTGACCACGACCTCATAGGATAGCTGCGCTGCCTCTTCATCCAGCACCGCCAGGCGAGCCTTGATGCGTTCAAGCCGATCGAGATCATCCTGCACCTGGCTGTGCAGTTCTTTCTGCCTGAGCTTCAGGATGCGGCGCAGTTCTGCGACCGGTATCTCTTCTTCTAGAAGGGACTTGATCTGCTCCAACGAGACCCCCAGATCTTTGAGCGCCAGGATGCGGTTCAGCTGCTGCAGCTGCTCCAATTGGTAAAAGCGGTATCCACTGAACGGATCCACAGCATGGGGCGGCAGCAGCCCTAAATCGTCATAGTAACGCAGGGTCTGTACGCTCACCTGCCCCAACCGTGCAAATTCACCGATGCGCAATTTCATGCCTGTACCTCCGATGAGGCTACTATACACCCTCCAGCAACAAGAGAGTCAAGGGGCATTTTCTATCATTTCTCCACTTCAGGCAGGCGCTTACTGCGCCATGCGCAGCATGCATATATCCCTATTGCATTCACGACCCCGACCAAACCCACCACCACGAACCAAATGACACGATCTATCCAGCTTGGGGTGACGCTCGGTTCACCTGACCCGACCAGCAGGGGAATTAATGCAAAGACCAACCCAACCAGCAACCCCTCCGCACATGCGCGCAGGAAGCGGTATCTCTTCTTTATCTTGATCCAACGTATATAGGTTGGCACACGCACATACACCAGCAACCCTGCCACCAAATCAAGGAACACCACCCACACAAAACCCGATGGGGGTGGAAAATCCGCGCCGCCCAGAAGGATCAGCAGCCACAGGATAGAAAAACCAACTGCCAGGAGGATGCGAAATCTTTGTAGGATCATCATTCTCTCTTTCATCAGGTTTTCTCGATTTCTCAGACTGGTCTACATGTACATTCATAATACATGAACCTAGCGGATACAGGGAAGAGGATCTCCCCGATAAGCGTCTTCAATGCGCTGCACATGATTTGCCAGCAACTCCAGTTTCTGCATCTCTTCCCTTGAGAAATATCCCAGATCAAGTGACTCTTCACTTGTACACAATGCTCCGGATTCCCTTTTCCCCTCAAAACACAAGGAAACCACATGGTATTTGTTGCCATCGGGATAGACAACCAGAGAATGTGGGGAGGAATAAACACCGATCATGCGCTTGATCGAGATATGCAAACCGGTCTCTTCCCAGACCTCCCGAATGCACGCCTCGCGGATGCTCTCGCCGGGGTTCATTGCCCCACCTGGTAGACACCATTGGAAATTATCATCGCGCTGCATCAACAGGATTTTTTCACCTTTTTCATCAAAGATCACTGCCGAACATCCAAACAGCAATTTTCCCTGCTTTCCAATACGTTCACCGTTTTGTATGGTCATCATGAATTTTTCCTCAAGACACTTTATCATCGTCGTTAGTTTTTCATGCTGAGTTTATCTTTTCTTACTTTGCAACTCATGCAGAGAATGTCATTCTTAAATATTTCGCTTTTTCGACCACATTTACATCCACTGATCTTTTTTATCTATCATTCCATTCAGTTTAACATACACGATATACCTCCTTCACCCTCCCCCAAAAATCCTTGTATCAGATTATCCCCTATAGAAACATACATTTTAAGAAGTAAGGGCTTTCTTTATGTAGAAAGCCCAATTTTTGATCACACCTGACGATAAATCAATATGTTCTGAGAACATATTGTTCTCTTCTATCGTCGAGGCTCGTAATGTGTATGCAGTAACGCATGGCTCTTGTGACCGCATGGTCCATCAGTCAGAAAACGTTCATATAATTTCTGAATAGCAGGATTCTCATATGATTTGCGAACAGTTGAATGGATATCTTCTTCATACAAAGCATTAGCCCTTGCAGCACGGATCTCAGCATTGGTTGGAATAGGTTGTCCACCACCACCCAAACAGCCCCCTGGGCAAGCCATGAACTCAATGAAATGACAAGTGGATAGGTCACCACCTTCTTTGATGTTTTCTAGAACCTTACGGGCATTTGCCGTTCCATGCACAACCGCAACTCTAACGGTTACATCATCGAGCCAATCAAAATCTGGAATCTTCTCTTGCAAAATAGCAGGCACCTGCCCGATTTTGGGGATTTTGATTTCAGCTTTTCGTACACCCTGCATACCTCGAACGGGTTGAATATTTGCCTGGTCAAAATATTCTTCAATTCTTTCTCCTGTAACCAATTCCAGAACCGTTCGCAAAGCGGATTCCATCACTCCTCCACTTGCGCCAAAAATGACACCCGATCCTGTTTCAGTTCCAAATGGATCATCAAAATCGGATTTGGACAAATGCGGCAGATCAAGTCCGGCATTCTTTATCATGCGCGCAATTTCACGAGTTGTGAGAACGTAATCCACATCTTTATACCCACTGGCATTCATTTCCTTCCGGTTGCACTCAAATTTTTTTGCAGTGCATGGCATCAGGGATACAGTTACCAGATCTTTTGCATCAATTCCAGCAAAATCCGCATAGTAGGTTTTTATTACAGCTCCAAACATCTGTTGAGGAGATTTTGCAGTAGATAGATTTGGAATAAACTCAGGGAAAAAAGTTTCCAAGAAATTGATCCAACCAGGTGAACAAGATGTGAACATAGGGAAAGCAACACTTGAATCTTTCAATACTAATGCATGATAGAGCCGTAGCAGTAATTCAGTCCCCTCTTCCATAATTGTTAGATCTGCGCTGAAATTTGTATCGAAAACCTTATCAAAGCCACATTTCCGCAAAGCGGTGTTAAGCTCGAAAGTTAGTGCTGTACCAGGTTCTTGCCCAAAGCATTCTCCGATCGCTGCTCTTGGTGCAGGCGCTGTTTGAATTACAACCATTTTCTTGGGATCATCAATCGCCGCCAATACTTCAGGCACCGAGTCTTTAGTGTGTAAGGCTGCGGTTGGACAATGATCTATGCATTGTCCGCAGCTTATACATACCGTCTCTACCAGAGTGGTGTCAAGCAAAGTTGATATTTTTATACTATCCCCAAAATTTGTAATGCCCAGGCATCCCACACCCTGTATCTCGCTACATGTTTGGACACAACGCAGGCAAAGGATACACTTATCCATATCCTTCTCAATGGCATAACTGGAGGTGTCACATTCATGATGATATTCCGCTCTTCCAAAATGAAGAGGGGAAGTCCCATATTTTGCCAGAGCCTGTAGTTCACAAGTCCCACTACGAACACAATTAAAGTGATCCCAATAACCACAATGCTGTGAAAATTGCAGGTCAATAAGGTCAGCGCGGGTTCGCAGCACTTTTTCTGAACGTGTAAATACTTTAATTGGTTTAGTGATCTTGAATTCACATGCGGCTTGCAGCGGTTCCATTCCGCGAACTTCAACAACACACATTCGGCAAGCACCACTATGTGGCAGATCAGAATGCGAACATAATGTTGGTATAAAAATATCTAATCTTTTGGCTGCATCCAAAATTGTCGTTCCATACGGAACAGAAATGCGCTGATTATCAATGATGACCGGGATTAACGCAGTATTTTGAATTAATTCCGCCTTTTTAGTAATCGCAATATTAGGAGACATATTGTTGTTCTCTGAAGTTATCATTGCTTTTCCTTTTCCTAATTCTGCAAAGTGGGTATTGAATTATTAGGATTGTTGAACACAGATAGAAATATATTGGCGGCAGATTGTCCATGACCACAACGTGATGCCAATTTAATGGATTGTGCTAAAGAACACAATTCATTCATTGGATAAGGTGTATGTTTTGTACCTTTTGCTTTGTGGAGAGAGTCAATAAGAACAGGAATACCCTCCCGGCAGGGAGTACATATTCCACAAGAAATATGCCTGAAATATTCCAAAATATGGATAACCACATCCATTAAATCCCGGTCATTATTAAGAATAATAACGGAATTGATCCCATTGTATTGATCTAGCGGAATATCCAATTCAAGAGCTGGAATATAACAACCACGCACGCCATCCAGTAAAACACCCTGGGTATCCTCTACACCCAACTCTCGTAATACTTGCGCAATTGTAGTTATCTTTGGAAACTCATACACCCCGGGACGGGCACAGTCACCAGCTACAGAAATACATAATGAATCTGAAAAGGGTATTTTCCCTTTACCAGCCCCTATACTCATTGCTAATTGAGCATATTCCATGACATTGGAAAAATACGTTCCCTCTTTGTTGTAAATGGAACCGGGATACAATCTTTTGCCCTGCAAAAAATTGCTCATGAAATCCGTTTCCCTGGCAATGTGATAACCGCATGCAGGGAATATTCGAATGTTAAAGTTCTTGTCCTTATGTCCTTGTATCGATTCTCCCAGTAAGTTTTCATCTTGCCTTTTTTGGATAGCATTGGAAATCAAAGGTTGCAGATAAGAGTATTGGTCAGGAAGTAGTAGAAAACCCTGCTTCGCCTGCAATTCAAGTCCAGCCATTGTCATCCCCGCTATGGCTTCATGGATGTATTCCTGTAATAAAGCCCGATCCCGGAACGAGCCCATATCCTCCTCATCTGCATTACAGATCACAGTTTGAATTGGACATACCAGTTCTTTACTGCCAAATATGGAATTGAAAAAATGATTTTGTTCTTTTTCATCCGTGGTCATGGAAAAATATTTTTCCAATGCCGTTCCCGATTTCAAATGGTAAAAAGACGAAACATCCTTTATGCTATCCGGTAAATACTCTGACCACTCATCACTCAATTTCCCCAAACGAAATCCCTTTACTATCTTTCCAAGTTTCTCAGTGTTCCCAATGGGATATATGCGATCGTCAATTTTTACTACATTCCCCTGATCACAACAGCCCAAACAATCAACCCATTCCAGGGAAAACAGTCCATCATCCGTTGTTTCTCCAAAACCGATACCCAATTCAGTCACCAGATAATCAGCCAGTTCATTTCTTTTGTCTGGCTGAATGGATAAACACCGACTGACTTGAATAACATGTTTCCCCTTTTTCTGTAGAGTTAATGAAGGAAAAAATGTGATCAACTCATAAAGCTGCATTTCGGGTACATTAAAATATTTCGCGAGATAACAAATATCGCGTTCAAGGATGCATGCTTTTTCTTTCTGAATCACATTAAGGCTGGGGATGATATTCCATACTTGTGGAGCAAACTTCTTTTCGATATCCATCATTTTTTCGTGTTGTACTTGACCATGAATCATTTTCTTTTTTCTCAAAACCCATCTAGTTTCATTTACGAAGTAATTGTTCTATAGACCCATCTTCAAGAAAATTTCCTGTGTCCGGGCAACGCTGAATGCAAAACACCGGGAGAATTATAATGCAAAATATTGTATTTGCAATAATTTGCATTATTTCTCACATCTATTCACTGAAATAATTTTTTTTAGCAAGTGTTTCATTATTTGCTATATATTTCTTGGCAGTAATCCAAATAATTACTCGTACAGTGCTTACCAACACATTTGTATAAACACAGTCAATGTACAGAAATATCTTTTCCATAACATCTTGATTTTTTCGGGTTTAGAATAGCATCAGGAAAAGAACAATGCATTCCAGCAGCAAATGGCACCACAGATCCCATAAATCGGTTGAACCCATCCAATTCGTGGGCGGGGAATTCTA
>NPIF01002310.1_pt1 | contig 21253 bp, 20 predicted proteins | sample 8637461 | NCBI WGS metagenome assembly NPIF01 (sample SAMN07420641, study PRJNA396082) | bioreactor metagenome | isolation source: sample BR12 brine-fed electro-methanogenic bioreactor BR | place: Japan: Kochi | collected 2016-12-09
CGTGCCGCTGCCGAGCACAGCGGCGAGGATACCCCGATCACCTTCCGTAACGAGCGCAACTCACGGGTGTTTGCGCGTGGGTGAAAAGGCAACTGAATGACATCAGCCCAGCATCAGGGCTTTTTCTTATAGGCCGCTTTCAGCTGTTCGACCCACTCGGGATCAAAGGTGCTTTGATCGGTGTCGATACCCAGCGCTTCAAGTCGGGTTGCGTGTGCTCGGCTCTCTGGCAGCAGATCGGCCAAGGCGCTTTCGTGGTTTTCGAGCCGATACATCTGCTCCAGACCCTGGTGATAGAAACGCATCGCTTTCGTTGCCACCGGGTCTTGTGCCTCAACGCCCGCCTTAAGCTGGTGCATAATGTTGGTCAGGCTCATCAGGCAACGCTTGAGTTGCCAGTTGTAGCGGGCTGATTCCATCCAGGGCTGTTGCAGATAAACCAGCCTGAAAATCGCACTGGTCACAACGACACCGGCAATCACGCCGGCCAGATTCCAGCGGAAGTTACCCCCTTCAGGGCTGCCAAAAACTTTCACGCTGAGTGTGGCGAGGATCATAGCGGTGACGGCAAAAGTGCCCATCACTATCAGGTTGCTCTTGCGGGTTTCCTGACGGAACTGCTCGGGGTTGCGGGGTTCAAGGGTAAAGGGGGCAGACATGGTAGGCTCGCGCAGAAATATCGTGCTGAGGGTAACAGGAATCGTTCGAGTGGCAAAGCGGCAGCAAAATGATAAAGGTACCTGGATCTGCGCCAGGATATTGGTGTGGGCAATACTATGAACTGCACAACTCGATGGAACACGCTGTGATAATTAATGATGTTAAAGGTCCAGCCCGTAGCAGGGGGTATCGTGGTCCAGCTCAGTGATCAGCCGGCTCAGTAGCTCCTGAACCCTGAGCATTTCCGGGCGTCCCTCCTGCTCGGCTCGTGACCAGAGTGCCAGGTCGCGCCGGGGGCCGGGTTGGCCTTCTACCTTGATCATCTGTTCCGGTGCTACCTCACCGGTCATCAACGTCAGTCGTGCTGGCAGACGCACCAGCAGATCGGTGGTGTTGAGCAGGTGCAGCAGCGAGCGGATACTTCCGGTCAGTGCCATTCTTGCGGCCTGTGGTTCTGTCAGTGCACGTTGGGTGTCGAGAAAGCCAGCACTTGCACCGGCGATCATCCAGCGGTGCTGTGCCATTTCTTCACGAGAGACCGGCAGTTGACGTCCTATCAGCTTTGACAGCTTTCCGGCAAAGATGCCAGTACGGTCGCGAAACAGAATTTCGCGCTGTAGTGCGCTTTGTGCCACCGACAGGTGGGCGTGTGAAATCAGAAAGTCAAGCTTGCCTTCCTGTAACATCTCGATCTGAGCTGCTGCGGAAGCGGTGCGCAGATGAAACACAAACCGATTCTCACGCAGTAGCTCGGATGTCAGTCGACTGACCGCCGCGAACTCAAGCAAAGGATCGATGCCGATGACGAACTCGTGGTGGTAACCACTGTGCCACTGCCTGATTATCTCTTTACCATGTTCCGACTCCGCCAGTATGCGCTCGCCAATCTGAGCCAGTCGTGCGCCTATCTCAGTGGGTTCGACGCCGTAGCGGGTGCGGATGAGTAAAGGGGCGCCCACTTTCATTTCCAGCTGTTTAATGCTGCGTGTCAGGGTAGGTTGGGTAATGTACAGCTGTTCACAGGCACGGCTGATAGAGCCCTGTTTGACGACTATCGCCAGTTGCTGCAGCAAATTGGGGTTCATATGCGTTTTCTTTTAGTCTGGTGTTAAAAACCTATTTTTACTGATAGATGAATCTGTTTAAAGTGATTCGCACAATAAATAGAGGAGAACATCCAATGCAGTTTCATCTTAATGGTTTTCACCCTGGCGACCCTCGTTTCAATGATCCGCAGGATGCCGTCGTGGCGCCACCGATCAAGCGTCCGCTGCCGGATCAGGTTGATGTCCTGATCGTAGGCTGTGGCCCTGCCGGTCTGAATCTGGCTGCTCAACTGTCCAGGTTCGGCCTCGATATTGCCATTATTGACCAGAAAGATGATCGTCTGCTGGTCGGTCAGGCTGATGGTATCGCCTGCCGTACCGTAGAGATGTTCCAGGCTTACGGGTTTGCCGATCAGATCATCCAGGAAGCCTATCAGGTCAATGAGGCCGCGTTCTGGAAACCGGATGCTGACAATCCGGATCAGATCGCTCGCAGCAGCAAGGTACAGGATGTGGCCGATGACCTGTCTGAAATGCCGCATCTGATCATCAACCAGGCACGGGTGCACGACATGTTCCTGGATGTGATGCGGCAGAGCCCGAGCAAGGTTGAGCCGCATTATCAGCGTCGCCTTTTGGATCTGGAAATTGATCACAACGGTGGTGAATATCCGGTAACCGCGACAGTCGAGCGTCTGGTGAACTTTTCCCAGTACAGCCAGGTGGTGGAAACCGTCAAGGCCAAGTACGTGGTCGGCTGTGATGGTGCTCGCTCCAGCGTGCGTACCGCCATTGGCAAGGAACTGGTCGGCGATGCGCTTAACCAGGCCTGGGGCGTGATGGATGTACTGCTCAACACCGATTTCCCGGATATCCGTCTCAAGTCACTGATTCACTCCAACAACGAAGGCAACATGCTGATCATCCCGCGTGAGGGTGGTTACATGGTGCGTCTGTATATCGAGCTGGACAAGCTGAACGAAAACCAGCGTGTAGCCCGTGATCAGATGACAGCTGATGTGCTTATTGCCGCTGCCAACCGTGTGATGAAGCCCTACACCCTGGACGTGAAAGAAGTCGCCTGGTGGAGCGTGTACGAAATCGGTCAGCGCATCACCACCGCGTTTGACGATTCCGACGAAGGCCACATGCCGCGTGTGTTCCTGGCCGGCGATGCCTGCCACACCCACAGCCCGAAAGCGGGTCAGGGTCTTAACACCTCGGTAATGGATACCTGGAATCTGGGCTGGAAACTGGCGCACGTGCTGACCGGTCTGGCCAATGAAGATATCCTCAAAACCTATTCCGACGAGCGTCGCGAGTACGGTCAGGCATTGATCGATTTCGACCGCGAGTTTTCACGCATGTTCAGCGCCAAGCCGAAGTCGGCCGAGAACCCGGACGGTGTTGATCCGGCCGAGTTCCAGCGCTACTTCCAGCTGTTTGGTGAGTACACCGCCGGTGTTTCCATTCAGTACCGTTCGTCGATCATGGTCAGCGAAGGTGCGCATCAATCATTGGCAACCGGTCTGACTGTGGGCAAGCGTTTCCACTCTGCACCGGTGGTGCGTCAGGGTGACGCCAAGCCGATGCAACTGGGGCACTGCCATCTGGCCGATGGTGCCTACCGCGTGTACGCCTTTGCCGGCAATGCTGAACCGATGTCCGATCAGTGCGGCGTCAGGGCGCTGTGCGAGTTCCTGGCCAACGATGTCAATTCGCCGCTGAAAAAGTACACACCGGCCGGTGCCGACGCGGATTCCGTCATTGACGTACGTGCCGTATTCCAGCAACACCATCAGGCAGTTGAAACCGACACCTTGCACCCAGTGCTGGCACCGCGCAAGGGCAAGTACGGTCTGCGCGACTTCGAAAAGGTATTCTGTGTCGACAGCCGTCCGGAATCGTCCGGCGGTGGCAAGAACATCTACGATATGCGCGGTATCGACAAAAAGCAGGGGTGTGTAGTGATTGTACGCCCGGATCAATATGTGGCGGAGGTACTGCCACTGGATGACTACAAGGGGTTCTGTGATTTCTTCAGCAATGTGTTGCTGGAGGCCTGATTTCAGCAATAGGGCCCTTGCCGGTAATTGAAAAAAGGGGGGCAGGATAGCATTACTATCCTGCCCCCTTTTTCATGAAAAATAAGTTCTGAAAGGCATGCTTTCAGATATGCGCTCGTTGTTATTAATACTCTTTCAGCTCTTCGTAGGGCAGGCCTACGTACTGTTCGGCAATAACCCTGCGACCGTTCTCGGAGTTCAGGTAGTAATCAAACTCGGATTCCATAAAGCGTGTGAACATCAGGCCATCAACACCGTTGTTGCTCACTTCGTCACCGAAGTCGTGCATCATGTTGGTCATCCACCAGCTGAAACGCTCCCCATGCCACACACGGCGCAGCGCTATTTCAGAGTACTGCTCGATGAAGTGGCGGTCACCGGTTTCGTACACGCGTGTCAGAATTTTATAGAGTGTGGCTACATCAGATGCCGCCAGGTTCAGACCTTTGGCACCGGTGGGCGGGACGATGTGAGCAGCATCACCTACCAGAAACAGATTGCCATACTGCATGGGTTCGCAGACGAAAGAGCGCAGAGGGGCGATGCTCTTCTCGATGCTGGGGCCGGTGACTACGTTGGCGGCAATTTCATCTGGCAAGCGCTTCTTCAATTCATCCCAGAAAGCTTCGTCAGACCAGTCCTCGATTTTGTCGGTCAACGGTACCTGCAGGTAATAGCGTGAGCGGGTCTCGGAGCGCTGGCTGGCCAGTGCAAAACCTCGTTCGCTCTTGGCGTAGATCAATTCATCATGGCAAGGTGGGGTATCGGAAAGCAATCCCAGCCAACCGAACGGGTATACACGTTCATGTTCGGTGCGCACATCTTCGGGAATGGTCTGACGTGAAACGCCATGAAAGCCATCACAACCAGCGATGAAGTCACAGTCCAGACGATATTCTTCACCGTCGTGGGTAAAGGTAATGAAAGGTTTGTCTCCCTTTACATCATGGGGCTGAACGTCGCTGGCTTCGTAGTAGGTGTCCAGTTTTGCAGCCTGCCGTGCGTCCATCAGGTCCTGCGTAATCTCGACCTGACCGTAGCAGACGACCACATCACCGCCGGTCAGTTCTTTCAGGTTTATACGGGTGCGTTTGCCGTTGACAACCAGTTCAACACCTTCATGCACATGGCCTTCACTATCCATCCGTTCGGCTACACCTGCTTCACGTACCAGGTCGACAAATCCCTGTTCCAGAATGCCAGCACGAATACGGCCAAGGACGTAATCGCCAGTTACACGTTCTACGATGATATTGCTGATTCCCTTGCGTGCCAGAAGTTGTCCGAGCAGCAGGCCGGAAGGGCCCGCACCAATTATAGCTACCTGAGTCTGAAGTGTTTTCATGGCGTTCTCTTATAATATTTAATCATGTTGAAAGGGGTGTTCACCCAGCCACTATGATTCAATACAGAGCACCCTCGATGAATGGAGAAAGTCGACGCTTGCAGGTACATTTCAAACACTGAGTTAGCATCGCAATGTGTGGGCGGGTTCGCTTCAGCTTTTTTCGCGGTGCTCACGGAACACGGATGGAGTGGTGCCGATACGACGTTTGAAAAAGCGCGAAAAGTAGGCTGGGTCAGAAAAGCCCAGCTCATAGGCAATCAATGACACAGGTGCCGATGAATAGATCAGCATGCGTTGGGCTTCAAGCGCTAAACGATCCTGAATCAAGTCCCCGGCACTCTTGCCGGCAACCGCCTTGCATGCCCGGTTAAGACCAATAGTGGTTGTACATAAAGCCTCTGCATAAAACTGACAGGGCTGGTGTTCCCGGTAGTGCTTTTCGATCAGTTCACACAGTTGCTGATAACGGGTTTCATATTGGCTAACACTGCGTTGACGACGGTCGGCATGTAAATGACGCCCCATCTTGATCAAGATCGAGAATAGCAGACACTCGAACAATTGCTGTTTGCCCGGCTGGTTATGACTGTATTCATACACGAGTTGTTCAAGTGTTTGGTCAATGAACCGTTGATCTGCCTGGTGATCGCATAACAGTATCGCGTGTGCAGAGCGCATCAGCTCTTCCTGAAGGTTTAAGCTTCGCCCCATACGGTCTTCGCTTATTAACAGCCGCGATAATGTAATTACAAAGCCGGTTGTAACATCATGCTCAAACTCAAAGCCATGTGCGACCGATGGAGGAATGGTAAAGAGACAGGGGCCTTCAAAGGCATGCTCCTGGCCGTCAAGGTGAGCGCGAACAGCACCGCTGTGCACATAAACCAGTTGGAACATGCGCGGGTGGCTGTGAATTCCGATGTTCCAGTTGAAAAGGCGCGCACGGGACTTGATATCCTCGATATGGAAAAACTCGGGATCTTTGAGAGAGGGTGCCTCGCTGTAGAGTGAATAGGTCGATATGCCCGATAGGCGAGACGAAGCCGCCGTATGCATGATGTGAGGCCTCCGGTTGAAAGTACAGGGGCTTGAGGCCGTTATTGGTAGCCTCAAGCCCAGGGTGTTCTGTTACACCAGCCCCAGAGCCAGCACAGGGAAGGCTATGATCAAGGCAAGGCGAACGAGATCTGACAGCACAAACGGCATTACCCCTTTGTATATGGATCCGATCGGCACATCCTTGGCAAAGGCCTTGATTACGAACACATTCATCCCAACTGGGGGAGTGATTAACCCCAGCTCAACGGTGATGACAGCAACCACACCGAACCATACCGGATCAAAGCCAGCCGCCTGTATCAGCGGGAATACAACAGGAACGGTCAGCAGCAGCATGGCGATACTGTCCATAACACAACCGAGCAGCATGAACAGCACAAGAACGGCGAACAACACCATAAAGGGAGAAAGGTTCAGAGCATCCACATACTCCACCAACTCAAACGAGATGCGCGATACACTCAGGAAAAAGCCGAAAATCTCTGCGCCCAGAATCATGAAGAAGATCATGGCGGAGGTGACAAGTGTTTCTTTCAATGCATCGACAAAACCAGTCCAGCGCATGCCGCGCTGAATGGCAATCATCAGAGTACAGAACGCACCTATTGCAGCTGCCTCAGTGGGGGTGAAAAGGCCAAGATAGATCCCGCCGATGATGATAACGAACACACTGGTAAATGGCAGTAGACCCTTGAGCCCTGCCAGCTTTTGCATCAGGGAGGTTGCTTCGCCCGGCTGAGCCAGTTCAGGTTTTAGACGCACCAAAACGGTAACGGTGACGCAGTACAGCACAAGTCCCAGAAGGCCTGGAATCAGGCCTGCCATAAACATGTCACCCACAGACTGCTCGGTAATCAACGCATACAGCAGCAGGGCGATAGAAGGAGGAATCATGATGCCCAATGTGCCGCCAGCGGCCAGGGTGCCGGTTGCCAGCGAGTCGGCGTAACCGTGCTTACGCATTTCGGGCAGTGCCACACGAGACATACTGGCCGCCGTAGCGACAGAGGAGCCGGATATGGCCGAAAAAATACCGCAGGACATCAGGGCCGCCAGCGAAATACCGCCGCGCCATGCGCCAAACAGTGACCGGGCCCCCGAGAACAGCTGATTCGACATGTTCGAGCGTGAGGCCAGCACACCCATTAGAATGAACATTGGGATGGGGCTGAAGTTGTAATTGGTTAATGTTTCGAAAGGAGCGCTTTCGAGGATGGCCATGGCTGGGTCAAAGGCGATGATCCATGCGAAGCCTACAAATCCTGCAATAGCCATGGTCAAGGCAATAGGAATGCGGATCGCCAGCATGAACAGCATCAGGCCGATACAGATAAAACCTATAGTGGAGCTGCTCATGCTTTACACCCCATTACCTTACCGATTTGTGAGCCGGTCAGCATAAGTGAGCGCAATGCCAGCATGGCAGTGCCGATCAGGGTGGCAACAAAAATGTAGGACATCGGAAACATCAGATCCTGAGTGGTTTCGCCGCTGATGTGCGATGATTCGACCGCATGCCAGAAGCGGATGCTCATGCCCAGTGCCAATAGTGCGTAGCCGGCAAAGCACAGAGTGTCGAGCACTGCCTTAGAACGATCGGAGAGGTTTTCTGTGAACAGGTCAACCACTACCTGTGAACGATCAACGCACCAGGGCAAGGCGTAGAGAATGGCAAACAACAGCGCAAAGCGGACCAGTTCGATCCCACCATTGAAGGTGAGATCGAAACTGCCGTCAGTGAGCCTGAACAGTGCGCGGGTGATAACGTCAGCCAGTACAACCAGCATCATTACGGTCAGCATCATGGCACTGATCCACAGCATGCCTCGACAGATGGTATCAACCAGACGGGCAAATCCAGACATTACAAACTCCTACCTGAACGCAGGGTTTAGAGGCACTGCTCGGAAAGCTCGAGGGCACGCTTGTAAACATTGCGCGCCGGCATTCCCTTGTCTTCGAGCTCTTGCAGGTAGTTTTCAGTGGTAGCATCCAAAACCGGCTTCCATGCCGGGTTTTCTGCACCGCCTTCAATAGTGATCATGGTGTGGCCCAATTCAACAGCTTCGGTACGGCCCAACTCGTCAACCTGATCAAAGATCTTGCCGGACTGCTTGGCCAGCTCAAGGCCGGAGTGCTTATCGATAACCTGTTTGAGGTCATCGGGCATGCTGTTGTAAACGGACTTGTTCATGGTCACCATAAACGACAGGCTATACAGTCCGATTTCGGTGTGAGAGTCTGCCAGTTCGTTGATGCGGAAAGAGTTCACGCCTTCCCAGGGCAGAGACACACCATTGATTACACCGCGCTGCATGGACTCGTAGGAATTCGGCGCAGGCATGCCTACGGGCTGAGCTTCAAGGCCTTCCAGCATTGACCCGACTACCAAAGTGGGGCGACGGATACGCAAGCCCGCGAGATCAGCGGGTTCACGTACCTCCTTGCCCTTCAGATGCAGATGCCCCTGACCGTGGGTGAACAGAAACAGTGGACGGGTATCCTTGTACTCATCGGCAATCAGGCCCTCCTCATAGAGTGACTGAATGACACAGGACCCCTGCTCAGCGGTCTTGACGACCCCCGGCAGCTCGACAACCTGAGTCAGTGGAAAGCGGTTGGCGGTATAGCCCTGCACCGTAGCCGTCATATCGGCAATACGGTTTATGACAGCATCATACTGGGCAGGTGGCTTCGACAGAGTGGCGCCGGGATAAATTTCAACTTCAATGCGGCCATTGGAGTCAGCCTCTACGGCATCCGCCCAACCCTGGAATACTTCTTTGTGAATTGGCGAAACTGCTGGCCAGAAATGCGCAAAACGCAGCGTAACATCGGCGGCCTGTGCAGCTGATGTCATGGCAATGGATGCGGTTAAAGCAGCAACGGTTTTCTTGAGTGTTGTTTTCATTATTATGCTCTCTGCGATGTTGTTATTGATTGTGTAGAGGGTGTCGGAGGGGCCTTATCAGACAAACTCCTCGGTATCGATCTCGACCTGCTGTACAGCACTGTAGCGAGGGCCGTGAACGGTATTCTGGTTGATCAATTGATCCAGGTGCGCGACCACATCTGCAGTCAGACTGACGCTATCGGCAGCCAGGTTTTCTTCCATGTGTGAAACAAAACGGGTGCCCGGAATCGGCACAATAAAGTCACCCTTGGAACGAACCCAGGCCAGTGCCAACTGTGCCGGTGAGCAGCCCACTTCCTCGGAGATGGCGACATATCCCTCCAACAGGCTCAGGTTCTGGCTGTAGTTCTCCCGGTGAAAGCGGGGCATGTTGTTGCGGATATCCTTTTCGACCAGCGTATCAACGTCCAGTAGGGTGTTGGTCAGGAACCCACGCGCCAAAGGACTGAAAGCGACAAAGGCCGTGCCCGATTCACGACATGCATCCAAAACCGCAATTTCAGCGTTGCGAGACCAGAGCGAGTACTCGGTCTGCAGGGCTGCAATCGGGTGTATGCTCTGAGCACGCTTCAATGTCACGGCAGAAACCTCGGACAGTCCGATGGCGCCAATCTTTCCTTCGCGTACAAGGTCTGACAGGGCGCCGACACTGTCTTCGATCGGAGTATTGGGGTCGAGACGGTGCAGATAATAGAGATCGATGTGGTCGGTCTGCAGACGACGTAGGCTGGCTTCGCACTGGGTGCGAAGGGTTTCGGGCCGACCGTCAATCTCTTTCTTGCCGCTTTCCTGACTTATCGCCATGCCGCACTTGCTGGCAAGGAACAACGATTGACGCTGATCCTTCAGAGCCTTGCCGACCACTGTTTCGTTGCGCCCGCCACCATAAAGGGTGGCGGTATCGAAATGGCGATACCCCATGTCAAACGCCTGATGTAATGCCTGAATCGCATCCGCTTCAGGCAATGGCGTGCCGTAAGCGTGTGACAGATTCATACAGCCAAGGCCGATGCCGGGCTGTTTGAAGTGGCTGTTAAGCGTTGTGCCCATGTGGTGATCTCCATCGATATCAGGATGATTAGCTCTTGGCCTGCAGGCACTGTTCCAGTTGGTGCAGGGTTTCCATCGCAGGCAGACATTGAGCCACGCTGGAATTCGGCTCACGTCCTTCCCGAATGGCGGCGATGAACTCCCGATCCTGCAACTCGATACCGTTGTTGGAGACAGCCACGCCGGTCAGGTCGATCTTGTTTTCGTTGCCGTCGTACAGGTCGTCGTAACGAGCAATGTAGGTGCCGTTGTCACAGATATAGCGGAAGAACGTGCCGAAAGGACCGTCGTTGTTGAATGACAAAGACAGAGTGCAAAGCGCACCGTTTTCGGCCTTCATGCCGATGCTCATGTCCATGGCGATGCCCAGGTCCGGGTGGTGCGGACCTTCCATCGCCTGCACCTTGGTGGTTTTTTCACCGGTCTGGTATTGGAACAGGTCAACTGTGTGGCAGGCGTGGTGCCACAGCAAGTGGTCGGTCCAGGAACGGGCCTGACCCTTGGCATTAGTGTTGGTGCGACGGAAGAAGTAGGTTTGCACATCCATTTGCTGAATTTTCAGTTCACCGGCCTGGATCTTGTTGTGGATCCACTGGTGGCTCGGGTTGAAGCGACGGGTGTGGCCTGCCATGGCAACCAGACCGGTCTTCTTCTGCACTTCAACCAACTTGCGCGCATCTTCAATATTGTCAGCCATGGGGATTTCCACCATGACGTGCTTGCCGGCCTCAAGGCACTGGATCGCCTGAGACGCATGCAACTGAGTCGGTGTGGCCAGAATGACGCCGTCAACGTCATCACGCGCCAGAGCTTCGGCCAGGTCAGTGGTGTAGTGGGGAACGTTGCGTTCTTCAGCGAACTGGCGGATCACATCGATCTTGGTGCCTACAACCGAGGTAACAGTTGCGCCATCGATAGCAGCAATTGCGTCCATATGTTTCATGCCAAAGGCGCCGCTTGCGCCCGCTACACACAGTCTCATGCATGTATCTCCTGATACTGAAGCCAAAAATCAAATAAGGGAATGCTGCGCCGGTGCGTTGCATTTGTACCAAAATCTACCACCGGCCCACGCAGTTGAGTAATTGAATAACCTCTTGTGCTATTCAATTTTTGCAAAGCGATGAGTTTCTTAGATGTCGGAATAACGTGAGGCCGCTTCTTTCAGCATTTTGATAAAACGGCTTTGTGTCGGTGTGGGTTGCCAGTCACGGCGCAGTGTAAGCCCTATGGGCCGTCTTGTATGGCTTAGAGAGTAGGGTATAACCCCGAGTATGCCCTGGCGCAATTCATGCTCTACCTGGTGGGTCGAAATCAGGGTCAGTCGGTCGCTGCCACTAAGTAGCTCTCGAATAAGTATTTGTGAACTGGTTTCAACGAGTCGTGTAGGTTGTTTGGCGCCGCGATCACTGAACAGGGTGTCGAAAAATGCACGTGTGGGTGTTCCGATTCGAGGCACAACCCAACCGTATTGACCAATATCCTCCAGTGTAAGCGTACGGTGTTGCCGAAGTGGATGATCTTTGCGGCCGATGATGGCAAGCGGTGGGGCCAATAACTCTTCCTGAATAATATCATCGGCAGGGGGCGGAAAGCGCAGTGCACCGATCAGCAGGTCCAGATCACCATTGCGCAGGTGAAACAGTAGGTCGTCATAAGGTGCATCCACCACGTTAATGCCGATATCCGGGTGAGCCATGCTGAAGCGGTTGATGACATCCGGCAGGATAGAGGTACGGGCCAAGGGCATGCTGCCCATGGTGATCCTGCCGACTTCACGGAACTGCAGTGCGCTGATTTCATAATGGCCCTGCTTGATTTCGGCAAATCCGAGCTTGGCGGCTCGAGCCAACAGTTCGGCGGCACGTGTGGGAGTAATGCCAGTCCTGGCCTTTTCGAATAATGTGATACCCAGCAGATGTTCCAGCTCGCGCCCGGCGCGATGCAAAGATGATTGCGACAGGTCCAGGTTGCGGCTGGCAACGCTGAAACTGTGGCTTTCGGTGATGGCGATCAAGGCCCTCAGCTGTGTCGTTGTCAGCAGTGGAAGCAGGCTTGATGGGCCACCATTCTGGGATTGGGTGCTTTTTTGAGCGGCTCGGATACCACGCTCGAGATACCCCATGCAGCGGCTGACACGGTTATACAAGGCTTCGCCGGACGGAGTGGGAAACATGCCGTTGGAATGGCGCTCAAACAGGTCGGTTTCAAGCTGTGTTTCCAGTTTTCCTATCGCTTGGGTGATTGCGGGCTGAGACAGGAAAACCAGTGGTGCCGCTTTGCTGATACTTCGGCATCTGGCTACTTCCATGAATACCCGCAGGTGTCTCAAGTTGGGCATGGTGAACTGCATGGTCCCTCCTGGGAAGGGTGTGTCCTGATAGGGCGTTCTCAAAAATCAATAGTATTGTGGCCAAATTGAAATAGCCAGTCCTGTTACACAGGCGAATACTAGATGCACTTAAATTGAGCGTTAGAAGCGATTTATAAGGTGCCCGAGATGATTATCGATTGCCATGGTCACTACACCACCACGCCTCCGCAGGTGGGTGAGTACCGCGAAAAGCAGAAAGAAGCCGTTGCCAAGGACCCCAACTTCATCGGTGAAAAAGGCCAGATCATCATCAGTGATGACGAGATCCGTGAAACCATCGAGAAGAACCAGCTGCGTTTGCAGCAGGAGCGTGGTACCGACCTGACCATCTTCTCTCCGCGTGCCAGCTGGATGGGTCATCACATCGGCAATGAACACACCAGCCAGTTCTGGACCGAGCACCAGAACGACCTGATCCGTCGCGTCTGCGATCTGTTCCCGAAAAACTTTGCCCCTGTTGCACAGCTGCCGCAGTCTCCGGGCGTTGATCCGGCCAAGTCCGTTCCGGAAATTATCCGTACCGTTGAGCAGATGGGCTTCATCGGCATCAACCTGAATCCGGACCCCAGCGGGGGGCACTGGAATGGCTCTTCCTTGGCGGACCGTTCCTTCTACCCGATCTACGAAAAAATGGTCGAATACGATATCCCGGCGATGGTGCACGTCAGTGCCGCCTGCAACGACTGTTTCCACACCACCGGCTCCCACTATTTGGGCGCTGACACCACTGGCTTCCAGCAGTTGATGATGTCCGATGTGTTCAAGGACTTCCCGGATCTTAAAATCATCATTCCGCACGGCGGCGGTGCCGTTCCCTACCATTGGGGGCGTTTCCGCGGTCTGGCGCTGGATCAGGGCTTTGAACTGGAAGAGCGCGTACTGAACAACATCTATTTCGACACCTGTGTCTACCATCAGCGCGGTATCGACCTGCTGCTGGACATCGTGCCGACCAAGAACATCCTGTTCGCCTCTGAAATGATCGGCGCCGTGCGGGGTATCGACCCGGAAACCGGTCATTTCTTCGATGACACCAAGCGTTACATCGATGGTAACAAGGCGCTGACCGTCGAGCAGAAGCAGGACATCTTCGAGCACAACAGCCGTCGTGTATTCAGCCGTCTGAAAATTCCGGCCTGACAGGAGTTTTTTGTCATGAGAGAAAATGTAGTCGTTCAACATATTGAACGCGCCGATCAGGCGGTTATCGATGGTCTGGCTGAATGTGGTGTGGCCACCATTCACGAGGCCCAGGGCCGTGTTGGTCTGCTGGCGCACTATATGCGTCCGATCCAGCAGGACGTGGCTGTGGCCGGTTCTGCCGTGACCATCTCCGGCGCTGCCGGTGACAACTGGATGATGCATGTGGCGATCGAACAGTGTCAGAAGGGCGACATGATGGTGTTCGCGCCGACCTCTCCCTCTGTTCATGGTTTCTTCGGTGACCTGCTGGCGACATCGGCTCAGTCACGCGGTGTGGTGGGCCTGATCATTGATGGCGGTGTACGCGATACGCGCGACCTGCGCCAGATGAACTTCCCGGTGTGGTCGAAAGCCGTCTTCGCCGAGGGTACGATCAAGGAAACTCTGGGCTCAGTAAACATTCCGCTTGCCTGTGCCGATCAGCTGATCTACCCGGGTGATGTGATTGTCGCCGATGACGACGGTGTCGTTGTGGTCCGTCGCGAGAAGGCCGCCGAGGTGCTGGAACTGTCGCGCAAGCGCATGGCGCTGGAGGAGTCCAAGCGCGTACGCATGGCCAACGGCGAACTGGGCCTGGACATCTATGACATGCGCCCGCGTTTGAAAGAGAAGGGACTGAAGTATGTCTGATGGCGTCCGCTGCATGTGGATGCGAGGCGGGACTTCCAAGGGCGGTTACTTCCTCGCGTCTGATCTGCCGGTCGACACTGCCGAACGCGACGCCTTTCTGCTGCGGGTCATGGGTTCTCCCGACCCGCGTCAGATCGACGGCATGGGCGGTGGCGATCCGCTGACCTCCAAGGTAGCCGTGGTCAAAAGATCCGACCGGGACGATGCCGATGTGGATTATCTGTTCCTACAGGTATTCGTTGATCAGGCGATCGTCACCGATGCACAGAACTGCGGCAACATCCTTGCCGGTGTCGGCCCCTTTGCCATCGAGCGTGGCCTGGTGGCGGCGCAGAACGGCGAGACCGAAGTGCGTATCTTCATGGAAAACACCGGCCAGATCGCCCGCGCCCGTGTCAGTACCCCTGAGGGCCAGGTCAGCTATGTGGGCGATGCCTGCATTGATGGCGTGCCCGGCAGTTCCGCGGCTGTGCCGATCACATTTGAAGATACCGCCGGCTCCAGTTGCGGTTCCTTGTTGCCCACCGGCAATGCGGTCGATGTGATTGAGGGTGTCGAAGTCACTCTTATCGACAATGGCATGCCCGTGGTGGTGATGCGCGCCGAAGACATGGGCATCAGCGGCACGGAATCCCGTGAAGAGCTGGAAGCCAACACTGTGCTGCGTGAAAAGCTGGAAGCCATCCGTCTCAAAGCCGGTCCGCTGATGAATCTCGGTGATGTCAGCGCAAAATCGGTGCCGAAGATGAGCATGGTCAGCCGGGCCACCAACGGTGGGGCCCTGTCTACGCGCACGTTCATTCCGCACCGCTGTCACGCTTCCATCGGTGTACTGGGTGCGGTCAGCGTGGCGACTGCGGCGGTACTGCCCGGTTCACCCGCCGCAGCGATTGCCGAAGTGCCGGAAGGTGCACGCAAGATGCTGTCTGTTGAACACCCGATCGGCGAGATGAGCGTGATCCTGGATATGGATGTCAGAGGTCAAGTGGCCTCCGCCGCGATTCTGAGAACAGCCCGCAAGCTTTTTGACGGTGAAGTCTTCACCCACAATAACTGATTCCAAGCAGGTGTAATGAGATGATGGATCCTGACTACCTTCCTTTCCACGCCAACCCGAGCAAGCCTGAGTTCAAGGCGCCTGCCGGAGCCGTTGATGCGCACTGCCACGTATTTGGGCCGGCGGACACGTTCCCTTACCACCCCAAGCGCAAGTACACCCCTTGTGATGCGCCCAAGGAAAAGCTGTTCGAGCTGCGTGACTACCTGGGCTTTGAGCGCAACGTCATCGTGCAGGCATCCTGCCACGGTACCGACAACGCTGCGCTGGTCGATGCACTGGAAAGCGCCGGTGAGCTGGCGCGCGGTGTGGCCGTCGTAGATCCTGCGATCACCGTGGAAGAGCTTAAAGCGATGGATAAGGCCGGTGTGCGTGCCGTGCGTTTCAACTTCGTCAAGCGTCTGGTCGACACCACGCCGAAAGAAGTATTCCTGTCGATTGCCGAGAAGATCAAGCCACTGGGCTGGCATATTGTGGTCTACTTCGAAGCACCGGATCTGGAAGATCTGATTCCCTTTCTGAATCAGCTCGACACCACCATCGTAGTCGACCATATGGGGCGTCCGGATGTGACCAAGGGCGTCGATCACCCTGATTTCCAACGTTTCATCGATTTTATGGGCGGCAATGAAAAGGTTTGGGTGAAGACCACCTGCCCCGAACGCCTGACCCAGACTCCACCGGATTACAGCGATGTGGTGCCGTTCATGAAGGCGCTGGTCGAAAAATTCCCGGATCGTTGCCTGTGGGGCACCGACTGGCCGCACCCCAATATGAAGTCTCATACCCCTGATGACGGCAAACTGGTGGACGTTATCCCGCAGATCGCAACCACCGCCGAACTGCAGCAAAAGCTGCTGGTCGACAACCCGATGCGACTTTACTGGTCATAAGCGACCGTGTCTTGAGAGGAGAAGCTCCTGATGACCGAACAAAGCAAAGAGATTTGGGGGACCATCAAATTTGATGGTCCCATGTCTACAAAAGGCTACCCCCTTAACAAGATGTGCTATTCCTTCAACGAAGCAGAAGCACGTGAAGAGTTCAAGCGCGATGAGGCCGCTTACTGTGACAAATTTGGCCTGAGTGCAGCACAGAAGGATGCGATCCTTAAGCGCGATATTCTTGCGCTTGAGCGGGAGGGTGGCAGTATCTATTACCTGGCTAAATTTGCTGGTGTATTTGGCCTGAACGTACAGGATGTGGGTGGGCTCCAGACGGGCCGCACCACTGAAGAGTTTCAGGCATATCTGGATAGTCAGGGGCGGGGTAAGCACAATGGCTAAGATTATCGGCGGTATCACAACATCCCACATTCCGGCAATCGGCATTGCAATGAATAAGGGCATCGAAGACACGCCTTACTGGAAGGATTTTTTCGCCGGATACCCACCCATTCGAGAGTGGTTGCACAAGGAGCAGCCCGATATTGCCATCGTGTTCTACAACGATCATGGCTTGGAAATGTTCCTGGACAAAAAACCTACCTTCGCCATCGGCTGCGCACCGCGCTATGAAAACGCAGATGAGGGCTGGGGCATTGCAACCATTCCTCCTGTAACCGGTGAGACTGAGCTGTCCTGGCATATCATTAATCAGTTGATCGAAAATGACTTTGACCCCACTGTATGTCAGGATATCAAGGTTGATCACGGGCTTACCGTTCCATTGTCGATCATGTATCCGGGGCATGACTACCAGCACCTGAAGGTGATTCCGGTGTGCATCAACTGTGAACGACATCCAATGCCAAAGCCTTCGCGCTGTTATGCACTGGGGCAGGCGATCGGTCGTGCTGTTGAGTCCTTTGCCGGAGATCAAAAGGTTGTGGTATTCGGTACGGGTGGCCTGTCACACCAGTTGGATGGAGAGCGGGCGGGTATTATCAATGCTGACTTCGACCTTGAGTGTATGGATAAACTGGTCAGCGATCCTGAAGCGCTTACGAAATTCAGTAATGATGACCTGATTGAAATAGCGGGTGCTCAGGGTGTTGAACTCAACATGTGGATTGCGATGCGCGGTTGTATGCTAGGTCAGGTTGAAGAGGTGCACCGAAATTATGTAGCACCCATTTCAAATACTGGTGCAGGAACACAGCTTTTATTGAACAAATAGAATAATAATATATTTAAAAGCCCTGAATTTATTCGGGGCTTTTTTATTTATAATTTTTTTGTTTTCAGAGTACTATCTGTATGAGTATTACACTATGTGTATATAGGTTTTGATGGATGTTTGGCATATTTATCTTGCTGTTACTAGATAAAAATGAGGCCAAAACATGATGATAAGAAAAAAACTGGCGCTGGCAATTATGGTGGCGGGTATAAGTTCTCAGACTTCAGCGCTGGAGTTGGGTGAAATAAACGGAACCAAATTTAGCGTTGGTGGTTATATTAAAGCAGAAGGTATTTTTACGGACCCTGATGATGGTGATACCTCTTTTGAGGGAAGTGCACGTCAGACACGTATAAATTTTGCAGCTGACCGACAGGTTGATGGTCATAAGCTACGAGCTTTTGTCGAAGGTGATTTCTGGGATAATAATACATCTGCGGACAGTACTTATGCCTGGCGTTTAAGACATGCCTATCTGCAGGTGGATGGGTTGACTGTTGGTCAGACCTGGAATGGGCAATTCTTCGCAAATGCTCCATTTGATGTTGAAATGATCAACTTCTTTGGCCTGGGGGCTGGGACAATTGCCGGGAGTGGGGCAGTCGTTCGTCCAGACCTCGTAATGCATTATACACATGGTGGGCTGCGTTTAACGTTGCAGGACCCCATTTACAGCGATGCAAATATTCCGGATATGGTCGCGGCCTATACTTACCGTACCGACAATGGCCACGCCTTCAATGTGGCTCTGACCGGTCGTGAAGTGGAAACGCTGAATAACGATTCCGAGTTTGGTGCAGCGATCTCCGTTGCCGGTAAATTCAAGTTCGGCAACTCGGCTTTGGCCTTGAGCGCCTATACCGGTGAGGGTAACAACATCTACTCCGGCTGGGGTTATGGTGGTGCGTCCAGTCCGGCAAATCAGCCGTTTAGCGAGGGCGAGATCAATGCGAACGGGGATCTGGTCAAAACAACCGGTTTCTCTGCCGGCGTAAGTCATCGCTTCAGCGACAAGCTGCGCGGTAACATCCGTTACGGTCAGGTAACAGCTGATGAAGTGGCAGCGAACGTTGCCGATGACACCTTCAAGATGACCAACGTCAACCTGATCTATACCTACCTTCCCGGACTGGAGTTCGGTATTGAGTGGCGCGACCAGAATGCGGCTAACCGCCCGCCGTCATCAGCCGGCAGCTCTCTGCGTCCAGCCGGTCAGCAGCTTGAGCTGATGGCGATGTACAAGTTCTGAGACAGCAACGCTCAAAGAAAACCCGGGTCCCCTTCCCCGGGTTTTCTTTTATCGGCATGATCTCACTCTGGCAGACAACGATGATGGCAACGGTTCAGGCACAGCGACTTTGGCGACGCAGGGTTTCGGACGGTAGCTCGCCGATATGCTCGCGGTACTGGGCAGCAAAGCGTCCCAAATTGGTGAAACCGTACTTGAGTGCAACCTCTGTGATGTTGCGGACTCCCGGTTTGCGAGCGAGTTCGTGGTGCACGGACTCAAGCCTGAGGCGCCGGATATAGGCCGCGGGGGTCATCCTCAGTTCGCGTTCAAACAGGTTATAAACTGATTTGCGGCTGATGCGACAATGCCGGGCAAGGTCTTCGATGGCCAGCTCCCCGGTGATGTTGTCCAACAGGTAATGATGGATCTGTTCGAGCTGTCGATCGTGCAGTCGGATTTGACTGTGCGGCAAACAGAGGTTGCTGTCATAGGTTCTCAGGATCGTATGAGTCAATAGTTTGCAGTAATAAAGTGATGCCCGCTCGGCACCGGTACACTCCCGGTAGGCCAAAATGTCGTTGAGTAGATTGTGCAGCATCGCCGAATCATCAAAGGGCAAAGGCGTGCGCTCGAACTCGATCTGGCTAGAGGGAACCAGATAGCCGAATTCACGGGCGCTTTGATGCAGGAAACTACGCGGTATTTTGATAATCAGTTTGCGACAGTCGGGTGAGTAGCGCATACCGTACTCGTCACCGGGAGGGATAACAATTGAGTCACCCTGCTGCAGGCGGAAGTGTTGACCGGCAATGCTCCATTCGCTGCTACCACTGAGAATAAACTGAAGATGATAGCTTTCCTGCATTGGGGGTATGCGCAATTCAACAGCACTGCCATAACCATGCTCTGATATTTCGAATGATCCAAATTCTTTGTGTTTTATATCAGAGGTTTCACTACCCGGTCCGGTTTGAATAAGACGGTGTTCGCCCAGGCGGGGTTTCATGAAGTTGGAAAGATCGCAAGCCGAAACGCCTGCGATTGAATAATCACAGGCAGATAGTATGAAGGGCATCGAGTACCTCTAGTTATTCTTATAATTGATTCTGTTTTAACCGGTTCAGGAAAAACCTTATCTGGTTTCCAAATAGCATATAGATTTATTTATCCATGACCATTCGGTTTTTTTACCGACTCCATTCAATTTTTTTTACATGTTGGGGTAATTTGGACCACCGGCACCTTCAGGTACCACCCAGTTAATGTTCTGGGCCGGGTCCTTGATATCACAGGTTTTGCAGTGGACGCAGTTCTGCGCGTTGATCTGGAACTGCGGGCCGCTTTCTCCTTCAATCACTTCATATACCCCTGCCGGGCAGTAGCGCTGAGCCGGTTCTGCATATTTGGGCAGGTTGTGGCTGATGGGGATGCTCGGGTCCTTCAGCTGCAGGTGGCAGGGTTGATCCTCTTCGTGGTTGGTGTTGGAGAGGAACACCGACGAGAGCTTGTCGAACGACAGGACGCCATCCGGTTTCGGGTACTGAATTTCCGTACTCTCACTGGCCAACTTGAGCTGCTCATGATCCTTGTGTGTGTCGTGCAGCGTGACTGGGATCTTGCCGCCGAACCAGTTCTGATCGACATAGTTGAAGGCACCGCCCAGATAGGGGCCGAACTTGTGCATCGCGGGGCCGAAGTTGCGGGCGCGGTACAGTTCATCGTAAAGCCAGGATGCCTTGTAGGCATCGGTAAAGCCGGTCAGGTCCTTGCCGCCTGCATCGCCATTAACCAGTGCCTCTGCAATCGACTCTGCCGCCAGCATGCCGGATTTCATGGCGGTATGAATGCCTTTAATCTTGGAAAAGTTCAGCGTGCCGGCATCGCAGCCGATCAGCAGGGCACCTGGCATGGTCATCTTCGGCAGGGTGTTGAAGCCTCCCTTGGTGATGGCCCGGGCACCGTAGGCCACGCGCTTGCCACCTTCGAGATACTGCTTGATCTCGGGGTGATGTTTCATGCGCTGGAACTCGTCGAACGGGCTTAGATACGGGTTGGAATAGTTCAGGTCGATAATCAGACCCACAACGACTTGGTTGTCTTCGGCATGGTAGAGGAAAAAACCGCCACTGGCGCCGTCGCTGAGCGGCCAGCCGGAGCCGTGTACGACCAGGCCGGGCTTGTGTTTGGCAGGGTCAATATCCCACAGCTCCTTGATACCGATGCCGTAGTGTTGAGGGTCGGCATCCTTGTCGAGCGCGTACTTCTCGATCAATTGTTTGCCCAAGTGGCCACGACAGCCCTCGGAGAAAATCGTGTATTTGGCATGCAGTTCCATGCCGGGCATGTAGTTGGGGCCCTGTTCACCGCTGGCGGTCACACCCATATCACCGGTTGCGATCCCTTTAACACTGCCGTCCTCGTTGTACAGTACCTCGGCGGCGGCAAAGCCCGGGAACACTTCTACACCCAGCTGTTCTGCCTGTTCACCCAGCCA
>NPIF01000381.1_pt3 | contig 21169 bp, 16 predicted proteins | sample 8637461 | NCBI WGS metagenome assembly NPIF01 (sample SAMN07420641, study PRJNA396082) | bioreactor metagenome | isolation source: sample BR12 brine-fed electro-methanogenic bioreactor BR | place: Japan: Kochi | collected 2016-12-09
GGAACACGGAACACGGAACACCCGGGCCTCACTCCCTGTCCACCATCCCCTTCAGACGGTAGAGCGTCTCCAACGCCTCGCGCGGGCTGAGCGCGTCGGGCTCCACTGTACGCAGGGCCTCCAGGGCGGGGTGGGGCGGCGCGGCGGGGAAGAGGTCGGCCTGCCGCGGGGCCGAGGCCGCCACCGGGTGACCGTGCTCCCGGTTCTGGTCCTCCAGTTCCCGCAGCTTCTCCCGCGCCTGGCCGATGACCTCCCGGGGCACGCCGGCCAGCTGGGCCACCTGCAGGCCGTAGCTCTGGTTCGCCGGCCCCTCTTTCACTGCGTGCAGGAAGACGATTCCCTCGCCGTGCTCCACCGCGTCCAGGTGCACATTGACCACGCCCTCGTACTGTTCGGGCAGGGCGGTCAGCTCGAAGTAGTGGGTGGCGAACAGGGTGAAGGCGCGCAGCCGGCTCGCCAGCCAGGCGGCGCTGGACCAGGCCAGGGAGAGCCCGTCGAAGGTGCTGGTGCCCCGACCCACCTCGTCCATCAGCACCAGGCTCTCGGCGGTGGCGTTGTGGAGGATGTTGGCCGTCTCGGTCATCTCCACCATGAAGGTGGAACGTCCGCCGGCGAGATCGTCGGAAGCGCCGATGCGGGTGAAGATGCGGTCGATGGGGCCGATTCGCGCGCGCCGGGCCGGCACGAAGGCGCCGGTGTGGGCAAGCAGGGCGATGAGGGCGATCTGGCGCATGTAGGTGGACTTGCCGCCCATGTTGGGGCCGGTGATGACGAGCATGCGCCGGGTCTCGTCGAGGTGCACGTCGTTGGGCACGAAGGGGGCTTCCAGCACCTGTTCCACCACCGGGTGGCGCCCCGCCTCGACGACGATCCCCGGTTCGTCCACCAGCTCCGGCGGCACCAGGTCCTGGGCGGCGGCCCGTGCGGCCAGGTTGGCCAGCACATCCAGCTCCGCCAGCGCCGCGGCGGTGGACTGCAGCCGCGGAAGCTCCGCGGCGAGGCAGTCCAGCAACTCCTCGTAGAGGGCCTTCTCCCGCGCCAGCGCCCGCTCCCGGCTGGAGAGCACCTTGTCCTCGAAGCCCTTGAGCTCCGGGGTGATGTAGCGTTCCACGTTCTTCAGGGTCTGGCGCCGGGTGTACTCGGTGGGCGCCTTGGCGGCCTGGCTGCGGCTGATTTCGATGTAGTAGCCGTGCACCCGGTTGTAGCCGAACCTGAGGGTGGGGATACCGGTACGCTCCCGTTCCCGCAGCTCCATCTCCAGCAGGCGGTCGCCGGCGTCCTCGCTCAGGCCGCGCAGCTCGTCGAGCTCCTCGTCGTAGCCCGGGGCGATCACCCCGCCATCGCGCACCAGCACCGGCGGGGTCTCCACCAGGGCGCGGCAGAGGCGCTCATGCAGCGCCGGCAGGGGCGCGGTCTCGCCGGCGAGCTCCGCCAGCCGGGGGGAGTCCAGCCCGGCCAGGGCCGTATTCAGCCCGGGCAGCATGCCCAGCGCCAGGCGCAGCTGGCCGAGATCCCGTGGCCGCGCCGAGCGCAGGGCCACCCGCGCCAGAATCCGCTCCACGTCGCCGATGCCCCGCAGCAGCGGGGCGATCCCCTCGTGGCGGTGCTCCTCGAGCAGGGTGCCGACGGCGTGCTGGCGCAGGCGCAGCGTGGTGCGGTCGCGCAGCGGGCGCTGCAGCCAGCGGGCCAGCAGCCGCGAGCCCATGGGGGTGGCGGTCTGGTCCAGCACTGCCAGCAGGGTGTGCTCGCGCCCCCCCGAGAGGTTGACCGTGAGCTCCAGGTTGCGGCGGGTGGCCGCGTCGAGAATGACGCTCTCCTCCCGGGACTCGGTGCGCAGGGCGCGGATGTGGGGCAGGGCGCTGCGCTGGGTGTCCTTGGCGTACTGCAGCAGACAGCCGGCTGCGCCCACCGCCAGGGGCAGGTGGGCGCAGCCGAAGGGGTCCAGGTCGCGGGTGCCGAACTGGGCGCAGAGCTCCCGGGTGGCGGTCTGCGGGTCGAAGTACCAGGGCGGCTGGCGGGTGGGGCGGAAGCGCGGCTCCAGGAAACCGGACTCCAGCTCCTCGTCCACCAGCAGCTCGGCGGGCTGCAGCCGCTCCAGCTCGCCGAGCAGCGCCTCCCGGCCCTCCACCTCCAGCACCTGGAAGCGGCCGCTGGTGATGTCCAGGCTCGCCAGGCCGTAGTGCCCGTCGTGGCCGGCCAGCGCCACCAGCAGGTTGTCCCGGCGCTCCTCCAGCAGGGCCTCGTCGCTGACGGTGCCGGGGGTGACCACGCGCACCACCTGGCGCTCCACCGGCCCCTTGGAGGCGGCGGGATCGCCGATCTGCTCGCAGATGGCCACCGACTCGCCCAGCCGCACCAGGCGGCCCAGGTAGCTCTCCACCGCGTGCACGGGCACGCCCGCCATGGGAATCGGCGCCCCCGCCGACTGGCCCCGGGTGGTCAGGGTGATGTCCAGCAGCTTCGCCACCCGCCGGGCGTCGTCGTAGAACAGCTCGTAGAAATCGCCCATGCGGTAGAACAGCAGCCGGTGGGGCTGCTCCGCCTTGATGCGCAGGTACTGCTGCATCATCGGCGTGTGGCGGGAGAGGTCCTGCATTGCCTGGGTCATGGGGGCGCAGTTTAACGGATGCGGACCGGGGGGTGGAGTGGGTGGCGAGCCGGATCGGGGTGGACGACATTGACAGGGCGATTTAATAGACTAAATTGCTATGATATTAGGGCGTGTCCCCGCCCCACCCCGCACACCCCTTTCGGCTTCGCGGAGCCTCCTTCTCGGCACAACCCTGTGTCTTCCGCCGATTACCTCTCCACAGGGGTGTCCCGACGGCATCGAGGAGGAAAATATGGCGACCTGGAACCTGTCCGGAAACTATGCGGAGACCTGCAGCTGCTCCGTACCCTGCCCCTGCAACTTCCTGAACGCCCCCACGGAGGAGGACTGCACCGCCTGGGCGGCGTGGCACATCGAGGAGGGCGAATTCGACGGCACGCCGCTCGGCGGCCTCAATGTCGCCCTTGCCCTCAACTCGCCCGGCCACATGCTGGAGACCAAGTGGCGGGTGGCCATGTATGTGGATGACCGGGCCGGGGAAGCCCAGCGCGAGGCCCTGCAGCAGATCTTCGGCGGCGAGGCCGGCGGCCTGTTCGGCGAGCTGAAGGGCTTCATCGGCGAGGTCGCGGGGGTGCGCAGCGCCGCCATCGAGTTCCGCAACGCGGGTGGCGGTCGCCACTTCAGCATCGAAGGGGCCGGGTCGGCGGACATCGAGCCGGTGGCGGGCGAGGGCGGCCAGGCAGTGCGCATCGACAACGCGCCCCTGTCGCTGTCTCCCGGTCAGCCGCTCACCGTGGGCAAGGCCACGGCGGTCAGCCTGAGCGACCACGGCATCACGCTGGGGAAGGCGGGTCTCAACGCCTTTTTCGCTCCCTTCAGCTACACCTCCGGGTAGGCCGGGCGATGACCGCCACGACGGCCCGGCCATTCGCCGGCGGCTGGGTGGTCTGGATTCCGCTCGCCCTGGTGGTCACTGCGGCCTGGGCCTACCTGCTGGTCATCGACCGGCAGATGGCCATGACGGAGTGGCTCAGCGGCCTGCCCGTGCTGATGCCGATGAGCAGCAGCTGGAGCAGCGCGGATGCCGTGCTCATCTTCGCCATGTGGACGGTGATGATGGTGGCGATGATGACCCCGACGCTGGTGCCGCTACTGCTCCTGGTCACGCGGCTCCGGCCGGGCGGCCGGGGTCGGCTGCTGGTCCGGGTCGGCGCCCTGATCGTCGGCTACAGCATCACCTGGGCGCTGTTCAGCGCCATTGCCACCGGTGTCCACTGGGCCCTGCTGCAGGGTGAGGTGATCACCCCCATGCTGGCGGGACGGCGGGTGGAGTTCGCGGCCGTGCTGCTGGTTGCCGCCGGCCTGTTCCAGCTGACCCCCCTGAAGAACTACTGCCTGACCCGCTGCCGGTCGCCCCTCGGCCTGGTGATGACCGAATGGCGGCCGGGGCCGGCCGGCGCCCTGCGCCTGGGCTGGCTGCACGGCCGCCACTGTGTCGGCTGCTGCTGGGCGCTCATGGGGCTGCTGTTCGTGTTCGGTGCCATGAACCTGCTCTGGGTCGCGGCGCTGTCGGTACTGGTGCTGGCGGAGAAGGTGCTGGTGCGGGGTCCGTGGCCGAGCCGGGTGCTGGGCGGCCTGCTGATTGCCTGGGGGCTGGGTCTGCTGATCCGCGGCGTCTATTGAAGCGCCCCCGGTGAGTCGGTAACTTGGTCGCCATGAACGGCGAAACCGAACTGGAGTCCCTGGCCCGGCGGGTGGGGCGGACGCTGCTGGAGCGGGGGCTTATGCTGGCCACCGCCGAGTCCTGCACCGGCGGCTGGGTGGCGCAGGCCGTGACCGCCGTCGACGGTAGCTCGCAGTGGTTCGAGCGCGGCTTCGTCACCTACAGCAACGCGGCCAAGCAGGAGCTGCTGGGGGTGCGGACGGAGACGCTGGAAGCCCACGGCGCCGTGAGCGAGGCCACCGTGCTGGAGATGGCCACCGGGGCCCTGGCCCACAGCCGGGCCCGGGTGGCGCTCTCCGTCAGCGGTGTGGCCGGCCCCACGGGCGGCACGCCGGAAAAACCGGTGGGGACGGTCTGGCACGGCTGGGCGCTGGCGGGGCGGCCGCCCCGGGCGCGCCTGCACCGCTACGACGGCGACCGCACGTCCGTGCGCCGGCAGGCGGTGATCACCGCCCTGGCGGGGTTGCTGGAGCTGCTGGAGGAGCGGGCGGACTGACGCCATGCCGTCCGAACCGTCCGCCCGCGAACGCCTTTTCTTCGCCCTCTGGCCCGGGCCGACGGTGCGGGCGGCCCTGGCCCGGCGGGCGCGGGAGGCCTGTGCCGGCCTGCGGGGGCGCCCGACCCCCGCGGACAACCTCCATGTGACCCTGGCGTTCCTGGGCGACCTGGACGCCGACCGGCGCGCCTGCGTGGAGGCGGTGGCGGGACGCCTGCCGTTCGAACCCTTCGACCTGGTCCTCGACCGCCTCGAATATGTCCCCCGCAACCGCATCCTCTGGCTCGGCGCCGGGGAGCTGCCCATGCCCCTGGCGCGGCTGGCCGGGGGGCTCAACGCCGGTCTGCGCGAGTGCGGCCACGAACCGGAGCGGCGGCCCTTCCGCGCCCACATCACCCTCATGCGCAAGCTCGACCGGCCGCCCCGGCACCTGGCGCCGGAGCCACTCGCCTGGCATGTGGACGGTTTCGCCCTGGTCCGCTCCCGCCTCGCCCCGGAGGGGGCGCACTACGAGGTGGTGGCGCGCTGGCCGGCCGGGTAGCCCGCCGGCCGGCAAATCCGCTTTTCACCCCCCTTCCCATGCGGCATCCGGGCTAGGAGCCCGTTTCCAGGTATGGGATAATTTTCATTTGGATTTCAGGCAGGCTCCCCGGGGCCTGCCGCGGACGCCGATCACAGGAGCGACGATGGACGACAACAAGCGGAAGGCCCTCAGCGCAGCCCTGAGCCAGATAGAACGCCAGTTCGGCAAGGGCTCGGTCATGCGCATGGGCGATGGCAGCGCGGTACGCGACATCTCGGTCATCTCCACCGGTTCCCTGGGGCTGGACATCGCGCTCGGGGTGGGCGGCGTGCCCCGCGGCCGGGTGGTGGAGGTCTACGGCCCGGAGTCCTCGGGCAAGACCACCCTGACCCTGCAGGTGGTGGCCGAGGCGCAGAAGCTTGGCGGCACCGCCGCGTTCATCGACGCCGAGCACGCCCTGGACCCCGGCTACGCCGAGAAGCTCGGCGTCAACGTGGACGACCTGCTGGTCTCCCAGCCCGACACCGGCGAGCAGGCGCTGGAGATCGCCGACATGCTGGTGCGCTCCGGGGCGGTGGACGTGGTGGTGGTGGACTCGGTGGCGGCGCTCACGCCGAAGGCCGAGATCGAGGGCGAGATGGGCGACTCCCACGTGGGCCTGCAGGCGCGGCTGATGTCCCAGGCCCTGCGCAAGCTCACCGCCAACATCAAGCGCTCCAACACCCTGGTGATCTTCATCAACCAGATCCGCATGAAGATCGGGGTGATGTTCGGCAACCCCGAGACCACCACCGGCGGCAACGCGCTCAAGTTCTACTCCTCGGTGCGCCTGGACATCCGCCGCATCGGCGCCATCAAGAAGGGCGACGAGGTGGTGGGCAACGAGACCCGCGTGAAGGTGGTGAAGAACAAGGTGGCCCCGCCCTTCCGGCAGGCGGAGTTCGACATCCTCTACGGCGAGGGCATCTCCCGCGAGGGCGAGATCATCGACCTCGGCGTGAAGGAGGGCATCGTGGAGAAGTCCGGCGCCTGGTACAGCTACGGCAAGGACCGCATCGGCCAGGGCAAGGACAACGTGCGCCAGTTCCTGAAGGAGCACCCGGAGATGGCCGCGGAGATCGAGGCCAAGATCCGGGCCCGCCTGCTGCCCTCCACCGTGCCGGCCGCCGACCCCGCGGCCGCCGCGGCCGAGGCCGAGGCCTGAGCGAGCAGGCCGATGTCCGGGCCGCGGCGCTCCAGCGCCTGGCCCGGCGCGAATATGCCCGCGGCGAGCTGCGCGCGCGGCTGCTCCACGGGGGGCACCCGGCGGCGGCGGTGGACGCCGAGCTGGACGCCCTGGTCCGGGAGGGGCTGCTGAGCGACGAGCGCTTCTGCGAGGTGTTCATCCGCACCCGCGCCGGCAGCGGCTACGGGCCGCTGCGCATCCGCCAGGAGCTGAACCAGCGCGGCGTCGACGAGGCGCTGGCCGGGCAGGCGCTCGCGGCGGCGGAGGCCGACTGGGCCGCGCTCGCCGCGGAGGTGCGCCGCCGCCGTTTCGGGGAGCGGCTTCCCCGCGGCTACCCGGAGTGGGCGAAGCAGGCGCGCTTCCTCCAGTACCGGGGCTTCGGCAGTGAGACGATTCGCGCCGCCCTGGGCGGCGATGCGGACGATTAGGCGCCGGCGACGCACGACACAGAACATCCATAAAGCAAGACCAAGACCGAGGCGGTCCGATGACGACGAGCAGTGCAGCACTGAGACAGGCCTTCCTGGAGTACTTCCAGCGCCAGGGCCACACCGTGGTGGCCAGCAGTCCGCTGGTGCCCGGCAACGACCCCACCCTGCTGTTCACCAATGCGGGAATGGTGCAGTTCAAGGACGTGTTCCTCGGCCGCGAGCAGCGCCCCTACAGCCGCGCCGCCACCTCCCAGCGCTGTGTCCGGGCCGGCGGCAAGCACAACGATCTCGAGAACGTGGGCTACACCGCCCGCCACCACACCTTCTTCGAGATGCTGGGCAACTTCAGCTTCGGCGACTACTTCAAGCGCGAGGCCATCGGCTTCGCCTGGGAGTTCCTCACCGGGGTGCTCGCCCTGCCCGCCGAGCGGCTGTGGGTGACGGTCTACCAGGACGACGACGAGGCCGCGGACATCTGGCTCGGGGAGATAGGCGTCGACCCGGCCCGCTTCACCCGCATCGGCGACAAGCCCGGCGGGAAGCAGTACGAGAGCGACAACTTCTGGTCCATGGGCGATACCGGCCCCTGCGGCCCCTGCTCGGAGATCTTCTACGACCACGGGCCGGAGGTGGCGGGCGGCCCCCCCGGCAGCCCCGACGAGGACGGCGATCGCTACATCGAGATCTGGAACCTCGTGTTCATGCAGTACGACCGCGCCGCCGACGGCACCCTCAATCCCCTGCCCAAGCCCTCGGTGGACACCGGCATGGGGCTGGAGCGGCTGGCGGCGGTGATGCAGGGGGTGCACAGCAACTACGGGATCGATCTCTTCCACCACCTCATCGAGGCGGCGGCGGCGCTGGCGGGTCTCGACAGCACGGCCAACGTCTCCCTGCGGGTCATCGCCGACCACATCCGCTCCTGCAGCTTCCTGGTGACCGACGGCGTGCTGCCCTCCAACGAGGGGCGCGGCTACGTGCTCCGCCGCATCATCCGCCGGGCCATCCGCCACGGCCACAAGCTGGGCCTGCGCGAGCCCTTCTTCCACAAGCTGGTGGCCCCGCTGGTGGCGGAGATGGGCGCGGCCTACCCGGAGCTGGCCGCGGCCCAGGCCCAGGTGGAGCGGGTGCTCGCCCGCGAGGAGGAGCGCTTCGCCGAAACCCTCGACCAGGGCCTGCGCATCTACGAGGAGAAGACCGCCGGCCTCGACCAAGGCGGGGTGATCCCGGGTGATGTCCTGTTCCTGCTCTACGACACCTACGGCTTCCCGGTTGACCTCACCGCCGACATCGCCCGCGAGCGGGGCCTGGGCGTGGACATGGCCGGCTTCGAGCGCGAGATGGAGGGCCAGCGGGAGCGGGCCCGCGCCGCCAGCCAGTTCGGCTCCGACTACCACGCCACTCCCGCGGTGGAGGGGCGCACCGAGTTCACCGGCTACGACGGCGTCGCCGGCGAGGGCACCGTCACCGCCCTCTACCGCGACGGCGAGGCGGTGGAGACGCTCGCCGCGGGCGAGCAGGGCGTGGTGGTGCTGGACCGCACGCCCTTCTACGCCGAGTCGGGCGGCCAGGTGGGCGACCACGGCACCCTCACCTCGGGCGAGGCCTCCTTCGAGGTGGGCGACACCCGCAAGGAGGGCGCGGTGCACCTGCACCTCGGCCGGCTGCGCCTGGGCAGCCTGCGGGTGGGGGACCGCGTGCGCGCCGAGGTGAGCGCGCGGGAGCGTGGCGCCACCGCCTGCAACCACTCGGCCACCCACCTGCTGCACGCGGCGCTGCGCCGGGTGCTGGGCGGGCACGTGACCCAGAAGGGCTCGCTGGTGGAGCCCGGCCGGCTGCGCTTCGACTTCTCCCACTTCGAGCCCATGACCGCCGCGGAGCTGCGCGAGGTGGAGCGGCTGGTGAACGGGCAGATCCGCGCCAACCTGCCGGTGCAGGCCGACGAGATGACCTATGACGAGGCCATCGAGCGCGGCGCCATGGCGCTGTTCGGCGAGAAGTACGGCGATCGGGTGCGGGTGCTCAGCATGGGCGAGTTCTCCACCGAGCTGTGCGGCGGCATCCACGTGCGCCGCACCGGCGACATCGGCCTGTTCAAGATCGTGGCCGAGGCGGGCGTGGCCGCCGGCGTGCGCCGCATCGAGGCGGTGACCGGCGCCGGCGCCCTGGAGTGGGTGGAGGGCATGCAGGCCCAGCTGGAGCACATCGGCGCGCTGTTCAAGGGCGGACGCGAACAGCTCGACGTGCGCGTGGCCCAGGCCCTGGAGCGCAGCCGGGCCCTGGAGAAGGAGCTGGAACGGCTGAAGGGCCGGCTCGCCAGCGCCGCCGGCTCCGATCTGGCCGGACAGGCGCAGGAGATCGGCGGGGTGAAGGTGCTGGCCGCCCGGCTGGACGGGGCCGATCCCAAGTCCCTGCGCGAGACCCTGGATCAGCTGAAGAACAAGATGGGCACCGCCGCCATCGTGCTCGCCACCGTGAGCGAGGGCAAGGTGACCCTGGTGGCCGGCGTCACCAAGGACGCCACCGGTCGCCTCAAGGCCGGCGAGCTGGTCAACGTGGTGGCCAGCCGCGTAGGCGGGCGCGGCGGCGGCCGGCCCGACATGGCCCAGGCGGGCGGCACCCAGCCGGAGAACCTGGACGGGGCGCTGGCGGACGTACCGGGCTGGGTGGCGGAGCAGCTGGGCGCCTGACGTTTAGATTTCCGGTGGATAAACCTATAAAATAACGCGTTTTTATCGCCCAAGAGGCAGTACATGGCACTTATTGTTCAGAAGTACGGCGGTACCTCGGTGGGCACCATCGAGCGCATCGAGAATGTGGCCGAGAAGGTCAGCCGGACCCGGGACGCGGGCAACAGCGTGGTGGTGGTGGTCTCCGCCATGAGCGGGGAGACCAACCGGCTGCTCGACCTGGCCCGCGGGATCGACCAGAACCCCACCCAGCGCGAAATGGACGTGCTGGTCTCCACCGGCGAGCAGGTGACCATCGCGCTGCTCAGCATGGCGCTGACCAAGCGCGGCTGCCCGGCCCGCTCCTACACCGGCGGCCAGGTGAAGATCCTGACCGACAGCGCCCACACCAAGGCGCGCATCCTCGACATCGAGACCGAGCGCATGCGCGCCGACCTCGACGCCGGCCGCGTCCTGGTGGTGGCCGGCTTCCAGGGGGTGGACGAGGGCGGCAACATCACCACGCTCGGCCGCGGTGGCTCCGACACCACCGCCGTGGCCCTGGCCGCGGCGCTGAAGGCCGACGAGTGCCAGATCTACACCGACGTGGACGGCGTCTACACCACCGACCCGCGGGTGGTCTCCGAAGCCCGGCGGCTCGATCGCATCACCTTCGAGGAGATGCTGGAGATGGCGAGCCTCGGCTCCAAGGTGCTGCAGATCCGCTCGGTGGAGTTCGCCGGCAAGTACAACGTCCCCCTGCGCGTGCTGTCGAGCTTCGAAGAGGGCCCCGGCACGCTGATCACCTACGAGGAAGAGGACCAGGCTATGGAACAACCCGAAATCTCCGGCATCGCCTTCAACCGGGACGAGGCGAAGCTGACCATCACCGGCGTGCCTGACCGCCCGGGCGTGGCCTACAAGATCCTGGGCCCCATCGGCGAGAGCAACATCGAGGTGGACATGATCGTCCAGAACGTGGGGGCGGACGACACCACCGACTTCACCTTCACCGTCCACCGCAACGACTATGAAAAGGCGCTCGGGCTGCTGGAGCGGACCGCCGCCGACCTCGGCGCCCGCTCCGTGAGCGGCGACAAGAAGATCGCCAAGATATCCCTCGTGGGCGTGGGCATGCGCTCCCATGCCGGCATCGCCAGCAGGATGTTCGAGTGCCTGGCGAAGGAGGGCATCAACATCCAGATGATCTCCACCTCGGAGATCAAGATCTCCGTGGTCATCGACGAGAAGTACCTGGAGCTCGGCGTGCGCGCTCTGCACTCGGGCTTCGGACTGGAAGGGGCGCAGGAGGAGACCATCTCCTCCTGACCCGACAACGGGTCCACCCGTGCGGGCCTGCCGTGCCAGGGTTCAAGGGGAGGCGCAGCGGGTCCGGCGGGGAGGGCTCAGCAACAGCCAGGGAAGGACTGAGGAGCTGCAAAAACACAAGCGAAGACGGGTCCCGCACAGGGTTGAAACATTATTGTCAAACATTGTCACAGTCGCTTGATATCCAACCCCAACCCGGGAACCCTGAAGCAGCACCGGAATCATAAAACGACGCAATAGGGAAGTGAGGTGATTGACGATGTTAATTCTGACAAGGCGTGTCGGTGAAACCCTGATGATTGGCGACGAAGTCACCGTGACGGTGCTCGGGGTCAAGGGCAACCAGGTGCGGATCGGCGTAAACGCTCCCAAGGATGTCTCCGTTCATCGCGAGGAGATCTATCAGCGTATCCAGCATGAAAAGGAGGGCGAACCGGACAGCAATGCCGGTTGATTCACAGTCCTTTCAGACCCCCTGAGAAGGCCGATCGTGTTCTACACATCGGCCTTCTTTCATGCTATTCTTCGCGCTCGATTTTGGAGAGGTGGCCGAGAGGCTGAAGGCGCTCCCCTGCTAAGGGAGTATGGGGTCAAAAGCTCCATCGAGGGTTCGAATCCCTCCCTCTCCGCCAGTATCCAAGGAAGCAGACCGCCCGCAGGCGGTTTTTTTATGCCTGGAATTGACCGGATTCGTTACCGCCGGGAATCCGATCTCCGGATCGTATCTTCCGGGCGGGGTCTTGCGGATGATCGTCCCGGCGCTCAGACCGCGCCTGGCCCGAGATTCAGCGTCACCCGTATCATGCCGGGTTCGTCCGCCACGGCGGCTTCCCTGAACCCGAGGATGCCGCACAGCTTGCGCATCTGCCGGTTCTCCTGCAGCACGTCGCCGAAGATCTCCCGGATGCCGCGCCGGCGCGCGTAGTCGATGATGCGCTTCATCAGGAAGATGCCCAGGCCCATGGCGGTCATGTCGTGGCGGACGATGATGGCGTACTCGGCGCGCTCGTTCTCCGTGTCGGCGATGATGTTCGCCACGCCGTAGATCTCGGTCTTCCCGGGAATGCCGCTCTCGGTGAGGATGAGCCCCATCTCGCGGTCGTAGTCGATCTGGGTGAAGCGGACCGCCGCCACGTGGGAGAGGGTCTTCATGGAGACGAAGAAGCGCAGGCGGACCTCCTCCGGGGTGAGCTTGCTGAAGGTGGCCTGCAGCGAGGGTTCGTCCTCCGGGCGGATGGGGCGCAGCAGGAGCGTGCGCCCGTCGCCGAGGGGAATCTCCTCCTCCAGCTCCTTGGGGTAGGGACGAATCGCGAGGCGCTGGCCGGCCGGCCCCGCGGCCTCGCCCACCCGCATGCGCGCATCCAGCGCGATCACCCCGAATTGGTCGGCCAGCAGGGGGTTGATGTCCAGCTCCCTGAGCTCGGGGATGTCGATGACCAGCTGCGCCACCTTGATGAGGGTGAGCGCGATGGCCTCGAGGTTGGCGGGGGGCAGATCCCGGTAGCCCTGCAGCTGGCTGTGGATGCGGGTGCGCGACATGACCTCGTGGGCCAGCCGCATGTTGAGCGGCGGCAGGGCCAGCGCCTGGTCCTTCAGCACTTCAACGGCGGTGCCGCCCTGCCCGAAGAGGAGGGTGGGGCCGAACTGGGGATCCTCCGTCACCCCGATGATGAGCTCGAAGGCCTGCGGCCGGCGCACCATGGGCTGGACGCTGAACCCGGTCAGCCGCGCTTCGGGGCGGGCCCGCCGGACCCGCTCCTGCATGGTGACGGCCATCTCCTGCACGGCGGCGGGGCCGTCGAGATCCCGGGCGACCCCGCCCACGTCGGACTTGTGGCTGATGTCCGGGGAGACGATCTTGAGCACCACGGTCCCGCCGATCCGCGCCGCGACCGAGGCGGCCTCCCCGGGCGTGCGCGCCCACTCGGTGGGAACGATCGGGACACCGTAGGCGGCGAGCACCTCCTTGGCCTCGGGCTCCGTGAGCCAGTCGCGGCTCTCCCCCAGTGCCTGCCGGATGACCCGCTGCGCCCGCGCCGTGTCGGTGGTGAACTCCTCCGGCACCGACGGCGGGGTCTCCATCAGCGTCTCCTGGTTGCGGCGGTAGTTCACCAGGTGCATGAAGGCGCGCACCGCCTGTTCGGGGGTGTCGTAGCTCGGGATCCGGTGGCGGGCGAACAGGTGGCGCACCTCCGCCGCGGAGCCGTCGCCGACCCAGCTGGTCAGCAGCGGCAGCTTCGGCTTCGCCGTGGCGGTGCGGATCACCGCCTGGGCGGCATCGGTGCTGGAGGCCACCGCCGTGGGGCAGTTGAGGACGAGGATGGCGTCGATGTCCCGGTCGTCCGCCAGCGCCTCCAGGGCATCGGCGTAGCGGCTGCCCGTGGCGTCACCGACGATGTCCACGGGATTACCGTGGGACCAGGTGGGCGGCAGTACCCGGTCGAGCTTCGCCAGGGTCTCCGGGGCGAGCTCCGCCAGGCGCGCGCCCTCGTCGATGACCGCGTCCGCGGCGAGCACGCCGACCCCGCCGCCGTTGGTGAGGATCGCCAGCCGCTCCCCCCTCGGCTTGCAGCCCATGGCCAGGGTCTCCGCCGCGTCGAACAGCTCCTCCAGGGTATAGACCCGCAGCATGCCCGCGCGCCGGAAGGCCGCGTCATAGACCGCGTCCGAGCCGGCCAGCGCCCCGGTGTGGGAGGCGGCCGCCCGGGCGCCCTCGGCATGGCGGCCCGCCTTGACGATGATGACCGGCTTCATCCGCGCCGCGGCGCGGGCCGCCGACATGAACTTGCGCGCGTTGGTGATCGCCTCGACGTAGAGGAGGATGGCCCGGGTCTCCCGCTCGTTGGCGAGGTAGTCCAGCAGGTCGGCGAAATCCACGTCGGCCATGTCGCCGAGGGAGACCAGGTGCGAGAAGCCGATGCCGCGGCTCTGCGCCCAGTCCAGGATGGAGGTGACGATGGCACCGGACTGGGTGACGAAGGCGAGCTGGCCCGCCAGCGGGTTGAGATGGGCGAAGCTGGCGTTGAGCCCGATGCCGGGAATCAGGACGCCCAGGCAGTTCGGCCCGACGATGCGCAGGGTGTGGGGCCGGGCCGCCTCCAGCATGGCCTGCTGCAGCTCCCGGCCGTGGGCTTCGGCGGTTTCGCCGAAGCCGGCGGTAATCACCACCGCGGCCTTGGTCCCCCGCGCACCGAGCTCGGCGATGATGCCGGGGACGGCATCGGGCGGGGTGACGATGACGGCGAGATCGGGCGTGACGGGGAGGTTGGCCACGTCCGGGTAGGTCCACACGCCGCGGACGAAGCGGTGGCTGGGATTGACGGGCATGATGGGTCCGTCGAAACCGCCGAGGTAGAGGTTGTTGGCCAGCACCGCGCCGATGGAGGAAGGCCTGTCGCTCGCGCCAATCAATGCAACGGATTTCGGCCGGAACACGAACTCGAGGTTTTTGATGGTCATGGCGCGCCTTGCAGTCATCGGCCGGCCCGCACCGCGACCGGGCTGCGGGTGTCGATCCAAGTCTGGGACACTACACTGGAGTTAACAACCCGGGCGACCAGGTGCAGATGCGGATGAACGAAGGATCACCCACGGGCCGGAACGCGCCGCCCAACCTGGCGGACTACGGGGCCGGGTGCGCCGCCTTCTCCTGGGAGGCCGCCCGCGCCGGGCTGGAGGGACTGCCCGGCGGGACCGGCCTGAACATCGCCCACGAGGCGGTCGACCGCCATGCCGCCGGCCCGCGCCGGGAGCGGGTCGCCCTGCGTGCGCTGCGTCGCGACGGGTCCGTGCAGGAGATCACCTACGGGGCGCTGCGCGAGCTCACCGATCGCTTCGCCAACGTGCTGCGGGACCTGGGGGTGGGGCAGGGTGAGACCGTCTTCACCCTGCTCGGCCGGGTGCCCGAGCTGCACGTCACCGCCGTGGGCGCCTGGAAGCACCGCAGCGTCTTCTGTCCGCTCTTCTCGGCGTTCGGCCCCGAGCCCATCCGCACGCGCCTGGAGATCGGCAAGGCCCGGGTGCTGGTCACCACGGCGGCGCTCTACAGGCGCAAGGTGGAGCCGCTGCGCGCGGCGCTCCCGCACCTGGCGCACGTGCTGCTGGTCGGCCTGGAGGGCGCGGCGGCCCCCGCCGGCACGCACGACTTCGACCGCCTGCTCCGGGCGGCGGATGCCCGCTTCGACATTCCCCCCACCGACCCGCAGGCGCCGGCCCTGCTTCACTTCACCAGCGGCACCACCGGCCGCCCGAAGGGGGCCCTCCACGTGCACGAGGCGGTGGTAGCCCACCACGCCACCGGGCGGCTGGCCCTCGATCTCCACCCGGAGGACATCTACTGGTGCACGGCGGATCCCGGCTGGGTGACGGGCATCTCCTACGGCGTCATCGCGCCGCTGACCGTCGGCGCGACCCTCGTCGTGGACGAGGAGGAGTTCGACGTGGAGCGCTGGTACCGGGTGCTCCAGGAGCAGGGGGTGAACGTCTGGTACACCGCCCCCACGGCGGTGCGGATGATGATGAGGTACGGCGTGGAGGTGGCGCGCGGCTACGACTTCTCGGCCCTGCGCTTCCTCGCCAGCGTGGGCGAGCCCCTCAACCCCGAGGCCGTGCGCTGGGGGCGGGAGGCCTTCGGCCTGCCGTTCCACGACAATTGGTGGCAGACCGAGACGGGGGCTATCATGATCGCCAACTTCCGCGCCATGGCGATCCGGCCGGGCTCCATGGGCCGGCCGGTGCCCGGCATCGAGGCGGCCATCGTGCGCCGCACCGGCGCGGCCGGCGTGGAGGTGGTGGAGGCGGCTGACGTGACCGGTGAGCTGGCGCTGCGCAGCGGCTGGCCCTCCATGTTCCGCGGCTATCTCGGTGACGAGGCGCGCTACCGCAAGTGCTTCACCGGCGGCTGGTACCTCAGCGGCGACCTGGCCCGGCGCGACGCCGACGGCTACTTCTGGTTCGTCGGCCGGGCGGACGACCTCATCAAGTCCGCCGGCCACCTCATCGGGCCGTTCGAGGTGGAGAGCGTGCTGATGGAACACCCGGCGGTGGCCGAGGCCGGCGTCATCGGCAAGCCCGACCCGATGGCGGGCGAGATCGTCAAGGCGTTCGTGGTGCTGAAGCCCGGCCTGGTCATGGACCGGGATCTGCAGCGCCAGCTCCTGGCCCACGCCCGTCGGCGCCTCGGCGCGGCGGTGGCGCCGAAGGAGATCGAGGCCCGGCCCGAACTCCCCAAGACCCGCTCCGGCAAGATCATGCGGCGGCTGCTGAAGGCGCAGGAGACGGGACAGCCGGCGGGCGACCTCTCGACGCTGTCGGGCGATGCATAGGCGAGGCGACAGAGCATCATGAACAGAGAGGAACTCCGGGCGGAGACGCTCGACATCCTGCAGGAGATCGTTCCCGACCTCGAGCCGGAACGGCTCGACGGCAAGGCCAGCTTCCGGGACCAGTTCGAAATCGACTCCATCGACTACCTCAACTTCGTCCTCACCCTGGAAAAGAAGCTCGGGATCGCCATCCCCGAGGTGGACTATCCCCGGCTCTCCAGCCTCGACGGCTGCCTCGCCTACCTGGAGGCGAAGACCGGCGGCTGAGGGGCGCCCGGAATCGCCGCGAGGGCGCGCCTCCCACAAGGCATCCCGGCCCCTGCGGCTCGATCAAAGCCAGTGGGAGGCCCGCCCCCGGGGCGATAGGGCGGGGCCGGAGCCCGGTGGATGAATGGTCTCCGGAGCACCGGAAGCCAACGGGACAGGAAATCATGTCAATCCTGTAAATCCTGTCTATTCGAATATCCATCATTCCAGCCGTGCCTCCGCCCACGCCAGCACCTCACTGAAGGGCATCCGCTCCAGCCGCCCGAACAGCCGGTGGCTGCCGAGCCTGGCGCGGCTCAGCTTCGGGGTGGTGACGCCGCAGAGAAAACGGGCCAGCGCCCGTGGAGTGCCGAGCAGCGCCTCGCTCTCCAGCAGGGGTTCGAGCTCCGTTCCCAGCCCCGGCGGAATGGGCGGGTTCCGCCGCTCGACGGTCACGGCACCCTCGCCGCGGCAGCCGCTGCAGTGGCCGCAGGGCTCCGCCAGGGTCTCGCCGAAGTGGGCGGCCAGCGCGGCGCTGCGGCAGCCCTCACCGGCGGCGAGCGCGAGCACCTGCCGCAGGCGGGCGATCTCGGCGTCTTCCCGCCGCAGCATCCGCTGGTGGAGCTGATCGGCCAGGGCGTCGGGGTCCTCCGGGGTGCGCAGCCGCCGGTAGCGGTTGCGCACCCCGGCCGCCTTCACCTCCAGCATCCGCTGCTCCCCGAGCCAGTCCAGCGCGCGGATCACCCGCTCCCGGTCGCAGCCGAGGGCCGCGGCCGCCGCGGCCGGGTCGAGGCTGAACCAGGTGCGGCCCTTGCGCGCCTGGCGGAAGAGCCCCTCGAGGAAGATGCGCCGCTCGCCCTCGAAGCGATCCAGGATCTCCCCCGAGCCGAACAGCGGCTGGAAACGGTAGTCGGCATAGAAAGGCGTGCCGGCCTCCAGCCAGCCCTCCAGCTCCAGGTAGGTGAGCAGGGTGCGCAGGACCAGGGGGCGGATATCGTGGCGGGCCGAGAGCTCGTAGAGGGACAGGTCGAACGCCTCCCCCGCGGCGAAGAGCGCACCCAGCAGGCCGCGCACCGCGCCGACGTCGGGCGTGTCGCCGTAGACGAAGTTCTCCAGCACGTTGAGATCGTCGGCACAGAGCAGCAGGTGGCAGATGGAGGGCTCTCCGTCCCGTCCCGCCCGGCCGATCTCCTGGGCGTAGTTCTCCAGGCTCTTGGGCGGGTTGTAGTGGTAGACGTAGCGGATGTCCGCCTTGTCCACCCCCATGCCGAAGGCGATGGTGGCCACCACGATCCCGTCTCCCGAGGCCTTGAACCACTCCTGCACCCGGGTCCGTTCCTCCTCCTTCAGGCCGGCATGGTAGGCCCGCGCCGGCAGGCCGGCCCCGGCGAGCCGGCCGGCCAGCGTCTCGGCGGTGCGCTGCAGGGTGACGTAGACGATGGTGGGGCCGCGCGGACGCTCCCGGAGCAGGCCCAGCAGCTCCCCGTCGCGCCGGTCGGCTGCCACCGGGGTCGTCAGCAGGTGGAGATTGGGCCGGTAGAAGCCGGTGCGCACGGCGCACCCGGGCGCGATCCGGAACGCCGCGCAGATATCCTCCAGCACCCTGGGCGTGGCCGTGGCGGTCAGGGCCAGGATGCGCTCGGCGCCGAACTCGCGGGCGAACTCCGCCAGCTTGAGGTAGTCGGGCCGGAAGTTGTGGCCCCACCCGGAGATGCAGTGGGCCTCGTCCACGGCGAACAGCGACACCCGCACCCGGGCGATGGCCGCGCGGAAGCGCTCGTTGTTGAAGCGCTCGGGGGCCACGTAGAGCAGCCGCAGGCTGCCGTCGCGGACCCGCTCCATCACCTCCCGGTGGCCCTCGGCGCCGAGGGTCGAGTCGAGGCGCCGGGCGGCGATGCCGCGGGCGGCCAGGGCGTCGATCTGGTCCTTCATCAGGGCGATGAGGGGCGAGACCACCAGGGTCAGGCCCGGCAGCAGCAGGGCGGGCAGCTGGTAGCAGAGGGACTTGCCGCCACCGGTGGGAAACACCGCCGCCGCGGAGCGCCCGGCCAGCAGGTGCTCCATCACCGGCGCCTGGCCGGGGCGCAGCTCCGCGTGGCCGAAGTGTTCCCCGAGGGCGGACCGAATCCGTTCGGTCATAGGCATCCTCCTTGAGGTTCGCTGGGTGAGGTGGACCGGGCGGCCCGAACCCGGGCGCGGAGGTCCGTCCCCGCGCCGGAACCCGCCCGGCAACCGGGCCAAGACACCACACTACCGCCCGCGGCGTCAATGGCCCGGGTATGCCGCTCAGGTAAGCCCGTGACCCCCTGAGCGGCCGGAAAGGGCGGTCGGCCTGCACCGGTTACGGCGCCGGCCACTCCCTTGACAGCCCAGCCCCGAATGAGGAAAATACCGCACCTCAGCAAGGCGCCCGTAGCTCAGCTGGATAGAGTACCTGGCTACGAACCAGGCGGTCGCACGTTCGAATCGTGCCGGGCGCGCCATACGAAACAAGGGCTTGGAACGGAAACGGTCCAAGCCCTTTTGTTTTGAGTCACCAATGAGTCACCAGCCGGCGACTTTTCAGGGTGGTTTCTATGCCGCGACGGGCTGATCGATGGCGGTGGAAGTTCGCCAGATAGGGGGTAGGGGGCGGACGGTCATCCAGAATGGGGTGACGGTAACACCTCGGTGTTTCCCCTGGAATGTGTTTCCAGAAAGCCCCGTTGGGGGTCACTCAGAAAGCGATTTCCGCAACTCCCTTATCCACCTTTCGGACAAGCCGAACTCACGGGCCACGGTTCCAACGCTCTTGCCGGCCGCCAGCTGGTCAATGACCGCACGGTTGCGCTTCTCCCGGGTGGTGGTGGTGTAGCGTGGAAGGTCGAGGGTGCAGCCGCCGCAGTAGGCCGCCAGGGCGTTGGCGTTGTAGGGGCCGATCCGTAAGGCGATCGGGTGGTCTTGCGGTATCTCCATTGGAACGTAGAGGCTATATCCACCCCATGCCAGCAGGAGTTCGATAAGGGCCTGCTGGCCGATCACCTCGGCCAGGTCATCCAGCAGTTGCATCCAGGGTGGGATCTTCTTCTCCTGTTGTTCCATTTCGCCCCCCTGCGTCTGTGCTCTGGTGTCTCTCCCGAGCCCGGGTCATTTCCCCCTGGCAATAAAGTGCGGCCCTGGGCGCCGGGGGCGCACCGGCCACCACCGAACCCCTGACCGTTTAAAGGTCCGATGATGTCCAGGGCCGCGAAACCTTAGATCCTCAAGCCTGCGCTATGCAGTTCCTGGCGCAGCTTCTCGGCTTCCTCATGGGCATCGAACGTTTCACCCACGAGGATGGAACCGACATAGTTCACCAACTTCCGATCCTCGGCGCCGGGGAGATTAAAGCCCGGCACGGATAGGGGCCGGCCGTACCCGAATCGCAAGTTCCCCTCGCCCTTCCCCTGAAGGAGCATGTCGAACCCCAGCAGGCGGGAATACTGTTTGTTCAGGGCATCAGTGGCCTTGAGGTAGCGGCGCCAGGACGCAAGGGCCGCGGCCTTGAGGTAGAGAACTTCGACTTCTTTGGCGACTTGTACGGCATCGCGCCAGGCGGCCTCTGCTTCCTCGAGCCTGCGCCTCAGTCCAGCGATCGCGGCCTGGGCGTGCCTGGTTTCGTCCTCATGCTCCCGGCGGTGCTGGATGTCCATTTCAGCCACCCGCCGCTCGAAGTTGTCCAAGTCCTCCCGGGTCTTCTCGCCAGCGGTGATCGCGGCGCTGATGTCCTCCCGTTCCTTCTGGATGGCCGAGAGGTCAAGCCCCTCGCTTTGGGCGTTCGAGATCATGTGTTCCTGGTCGGCGATCAGTGCCTTGATCTGGTCCACCTTGGCCGCGGCTTCCCCGACTGCGGCATAGGCCTCCTCACATTCCGTGATGGTGACTTGAGGTGGAAAGCGCAATTGTTCTTCGAGCTCGCGGATCTCTTCGTTCAACTTTTCGGCCCTGTCCCGGGCCAGGTTTGCCCCGGCGAACGCGGCATCATATCGAGCGTTGAGCTCGGTCCAGTTTGCCCGCTCGGGTTCCTCCAGTTGTGCCAGGTCGATGCCGGATTTGCCGGAGTGCTTTTCCTGAAACTCCCGAATCGCCCGGGCCAGTTTTTCCGAGTCCCGAAACAGATCATCGGCTTTTCTGCTGGTCTGCTGATGCTGCTGGCGCTTGGTCGCCAGTTGGTTTTTCAGATCCTCGAGGTAAGCGGTAACTGCTGCTGCGGATGTCATGATGTGGTTCCTCCGTTGGTGGGGTCGGTGAAGCGGGTGAACTGATGCAGGAATTGCAGCTTGATCACGCCATCCGGGCCGTGGCGGTTCTTGGCGATGTCCACCTCAGAGACTCCACGCAGGGCCGCATTGTTCGGCTGGTAGACTTCGGGGCGATGGAGGAGAAGGACGGCATCCGCCTCCTGCTCGATTTGGCCGGAGTCTCGAAGATCGGAGAGCCGCGGGCGCCCATCGGCACGGCTTTCCGATGCGCGGTTGAGTTGCGCCAGGGCGATCACAGGGATGCCCAGGGAGCGGGCAAGTTCCTTGAGCCGTTGGGCGGCCTCGCCTATGCCCTCATGGCGGGGCCTGTCCTTGGTGATGGACAACCGTTGCAGGTAATAGACCACCAGGAGCTCGATCCCTTGACGATAG
>NPIF01001554.1_pt1 | contig 21144 bp, 19 predicted proteins | sample 8637461 | NCBI WGS metagenome assembly NPIF01 (sample SAMN07420641, study PRJNA396082) | bioreactor metagenome | isolation source: sample BR12 brine-fed electro-methanogenic bioreactor BR | place: Japan: Kochi | collected 2016-12-09
AAAAGACTTTTGCAACACCCCCTATTATTAAACTATAATATTTTTTATTTTGAATTATCTTTAATAATTTTAGTAATTTCATCAACTCTTGATTTTAATTCATCCTTTGTACTAGCTTCTACAACTAATCTTAGATAAGGTTCTGTATTACTTTTTCTAACACCAAACCACCATGAGTCAAATTCAATCCTATATCCATCAATATCAAAGATTTTTGTAGCAGTTTGTGAATATTTATTTTTTAAAATATCAATAACTTCATCTTTATTTTCAACTTTAAAATTTATTTCACCACTAGATTGATATTTAACAATATCTTCTAATAGAGCTGATAGAGTAATACCATTTTCACTTTTTTCTTTTAAAAGATTTAAAACCATAATCATAGCAAACATTCCACTATCACAATTATTAAATTCTTTAAAATAATAATGACCAGCTAATTCACCGCCAAAAACAGCTCCTGTTTCTCTGAGTTTAGCTTTTGCATGAACATGCCCTACTTTCCACATGATTACTTGGTAACCTATTTTTTCTAAATATTCACTTGTAGATTTTGAAGTTCTGATATCAACAACAGCAATTTTTTCTCCTTCAAATTCTAACATTTTCTCACCAAGAATGCCCATTAAGTGATCTGCTGGAATATATCCACCTTTTTCGTCTATAAACATAACCCTATCAGCATCACCATCAAAAATAATTCCTAAATCACAGTTGTTTTCAACAACTACTTTTTGTAATTGTTCACAATTTGAAGGATCTAAAGGATTGGGTTCATGATTTGGAAAAGTTCCATCTAAAGTATCATTAATATAAATAACATCATCACCTAAAATATCTTTAATTAATAAAGAAGCCATACCGTTTGAGCAGTCAACTGCAATTTTAAGCTTTGAATAATCATCTTTATATCTTTTTAAGAATTCTATATAAGGAGTTTTCGAATCTACTGATTTTATAGAACCTTTTGAATCACTTATAACTACATCTTCATTTTCACACCAATCTTTTAATTGATTAAGACCTGTTTCTCCACCTACTGGCACAGCCATTTTTCTACTTATTTTTAATCCATTATATTTTGCAGGATTGTGAGAAGCTGTGATTTGCACAGAACCATCTGCACTAAAGTAAACTGTTGAGAAATATACCATTGGAGTAGTAGATAAAGAAATATCTATAACATCACATCCAGCATCCATAATTCCCTTAGTTAAGGCTTCAAACATTTTAGGTGATGATACTCTCATATCTCTACCAACTAAAATATTTTTAGCATCCAATAATCTTGGTAAAAAATAACCAACCTTATAAGCAATATCTAGTGTTAAATCACTATCAAAAACTCCTCTAATATCATAGGCTTTAAATGCTTTCATAATTCCTCCATTATTTTGCTTTATGATAAAATTATTACAATAATTTATTATTCTCAAATAATTAAATAATTATTTATTTAATAAAGAATTAACTTAATTTTAATATAACAAATTTTGATAAAAAAATAAACAATATTAAGCAATAAAATTTAAAAAAATCTTATCTATTTTTATTAAGAAAAAGTTAAAAAAATTTTAATATAATATTAAAATAACAATTATCAACATCTTCCTTTTAATTGACTATTATTTATATTTCTAGTACAAATAACTATAATAATTTTTGGAGGGTTTATGGGATCTTCACTAGCGATACCTGCTTTAACTAAAGACTTAGCTAGAGTATTAATTGATGCAGACACTATTTCACGTAGAGTTGATGAATTAGCACATCAGATCAATGAAGCATATGCAGACATTGAAGGGCGCCTTATACTCGTTGGAGTATTGAAGGGCTCTTTTATTTTGACCGCTGACTTATGCAGAAAATTGAAAGTTCCTCACGTTGTCGATTTTATCGCATTATCATCTTATCAAGGAGATAGAACAAGTGGTAATGTTAGATTGTTAATGGATACAAGAGAAAACATGGAAGGCAAACATGTCTTAATCATCGAAGATATATTAGATTCAGGATACACTCTTGATTACTTAATTAGAAACTTCAATGCAAGAAAACCTGCAAGTGTAAAAACTTTAGTTCTACTAGATAAACCAGATAGACATACTGTACCTGTAGAAATTGATTATATGGGATTTACTATTCCTGATGTATGGGTTGTTGGATATGGATTAGACTATAATGAAAGATATAGAACACTCCCTTACATTGCAGAAATGTATCCACAAGAATAAGCAAAATTAATAAATAAAATTGGAAACTTCTTTTATGAAAAACGAAAAATTTTATGTAAGTTATAATACAATACATAAGCTAGTAAAAGGACTTGCTAGCAAATTAAATGACAGCGACTTTGACCCAGATGTTATTGTAGCTATCGGATCTGGCGGATTTATTCCAGCTAGAATTATTAAAACTTTTATCAACAGACCTATATATGCAGTAGGGATTTCATATTATGGTGTTGATAATAAACACAAAACCCATCCAACAAAAATCCAATGGATTGATGAAGTTCAAGAACAATTAACTGGTAAAAAAGTGTTACTAATTGATGAAGTAGATGATACTAGAGCAACATTGGGTTATTGCGTAAGAGAATTATTAAAATATAATCCTGAAGAAATCGCAGTTTTGGTTCTCCATAATAAGAGAAAAGAAAAAGATGCAGATTTCCCAAGTGAAATTAAAAGATATTTCCCTGCTGTGGAAATAGATGATTTATGGATAAAATATCCATGGGATGCTGTGGATATCGAAGAGCATACTGAAAACGAAAAGACAATGTTAGAAGAAATGTCTAAGGAGTAAAGATGAGTATTAGTGCTATTGTAGGAGCCCAATGGGGAGATGAAGGAAAAGGTCGTGTTGTTGACTATTTAGCAACAAAAGCTGATTTATGTATCCGTTTCCAAGGTGGAGATAATGCAGGTCACACAGTTATTAATGATAAAGGTAAATTTGCACTTCATATAATTCCATCAGGTATCTTTAATCCAGAAACAACTAATATTGTTGGAGCTGGAACAGTAGTTAATTTTGACACTATGACTGTTGAACTTGATTCAATTAGAAAAGCCGGTGTTGATGGTGAGAATCTTTTTATTGATAAAAGAGCACATTTAATTATGCCTTTCCACTGTACTTTAGATGGTGCAGAAGAAGCAAGTAAAGCTAAAAACTGGAAAATTGGTACAACAAAAAAAGGTATTGGACCAACTTATAGTGATAAAGCTGCAAGATCTGGTATAAGAGCTGTTGATATTTTAGATGAAGAGAGATTAACAAAAAGATTAAACATGCTATTACCTAGAAAAAATAGAGAATTAGCATATTTTGGACTTCCTGAAGTAACTTTAGAAGAAATGCTAGAGGTATGTAGAAAATGGAAAGAAGTTTATGGTAATAAAATTATCGATTCTGTACCAGTAATTAGAGATGCATATGAAAATAACAAAAACATTTTATTAGAAGGTCAACTTGGTATTATGAGAGACCTAGACTGGGGTATCTATCCTTATACAACAAGTAGTAACCCAACAGCTGGTGGTACTTGCAGTGGTGCTGGTATTGCTCCAAATAGAATTGATGAAATCATTGGTGTTGTAAAAGCATATTCAACTTCAGTTGGTGGTGGTCCTTTCATGACAGAATTATTCGATGAAGATGGTGATAAATTAAGAGCTATTGGTCACGAATATGGTGCAACAACAGGTCGTCCACGTCGTTGTGGTTGGTTTGATGCAGTTGCAGCTGATTATTCATGTTGGATTAATGGTTTTACTGACATTGCAATTACTAAATTAGATATTTTAGATCATTTTGATACAATCAAAGTTTGTACAGCTTATGAAGTTAATGGAGAAGTAATTAACTATCTACCTGAAACTGCATTACAAGAAATTGCAAAACCTATTTATAAAGAATACAAAGGTTGGAAATGCGATACTTCTAATGCAAGAAAATGGGAAGACTTACCAAAAGAAGCGCAAGATTATTGTTTAGAAATTGGTAAATTAGTAGGGGCAAGAATTAAATTTATTTCAGTAGGCCCTGAAAGAGATCAAATTATTATTTTATAATTATGAAATGACAAGGGTTAAGCTCAAAGCTTAACCCTTTTTTTATTTTTAGGAGTTTATTTAATGACATCATATTCTCACGACACTTATATATCCCCTTTTACTTGGAGATATTCTAATTCTCAAATGAGAGAAATCTATAGTGAAAAACATAAAAGAATTTTACTTAGAAGAATTTGGATAGCCCTAGCTACCGCTCAAAACAAAGCTGGTTTGGTAAGTGATGAACAAATCAAAGAGTTAATAGAACATAAAGAAGATATAGATATTGATAGAGCTAGTGAAATTGAAAGCATCATTCACCATGATTTAATGGCTGAAATAAAAACTTATGCAGAGCAATGCCCAAAAGCTGGTGCCATTATCCACTTAGGTGCAACAAGTATGGATATTTTAGATAACATGGATGCAATCAGACTAAAAGAAGCCTTAAGTTTAATAATTGATAAATCAAAAGAACTTTTATCTCTATATGTTGAAAAAATGAAAGAATATAAAGATTTACCTTGTATGGCTTTTACACACATTCAACCTGCTGAGCCGACCTCGGTAGGATATAGAATTGCTCAAACTGCTCAAGACTTGATTGATGATATAAAAGAACTTGAAACGGTTAGAGATGGTATCAAAGGAAAAGGTATGAAAGGCGCTGTAGGAACAGCTGCTAGCTATACTGAATTACTCAAAGGTACAAATTTAAGTGCAAAAGAGATGGAAGATATTGTAATGAAAGAAATTGACTTAACAGCATTCAATGCGGCTACTCAAGTTTATACAAGAAAACAAGATTTAAGAGTAGTAAATGCTCTTTCATCATTATCTTGTACATTATATAAATTCTTCATTGATTTTAGACTACTTCAATCACCTCCTATTGGTGAATGGTCAGAGCCTTTTGGCAAAAACCAAGTTGGATCTTCGGCTATGCCTTTTAAGAGAAATCCAATTAACAGTGAAAAGATTGATAGCCTTTGTCGATTTGTAAGTTCCCAACCTAATACTTTATGGCAAAACAGTGCTCATACTCTATTAGAGAGAACACTTGATGATAGTGCAAATAGACGTGTTGTATTACCAAATTCATTCTTAGCTACTGATGAGATTCTAATTACAGCTATCAAAGTTGTAAGCAAAATGAATATTCACACAACTGCAATTGAAAGAAATATGAAAACATATGGTATTTTTGCTGCAAGTGAAAGACTTCTTATGGAACTCGGAAGAAATGGGGCCAATAGACAAGAAATGCATGAAGTAATTAGAGAACACAGTCTTAAAGCATGGAGAGAAGTTCAAGAAGGTAGAGAAAATACACTATTACACGATTTAATAAATGACAAAGTTATTTTAGCTTTTGTAGATAGAGAAACTGCAATAGAGTTATTAAATGCTGATGAATATATAGGAGATGCTTCAATGAGAACTCAAATGGTAATTGATGAAGCACAAAAGATATTATAAATCATATTTTGATTAAAATTTTCACAAAGCCTTCCTCAATCAAGAAGAAGGCTTTGTTTTTAGTTTCTAAATATGTAAAAATTAAATAAAAGAAATGATTTTTGCTCCACCTAAAAACAGATAATAATATAAAATCATTCTTAAGAATCTTACTAAGCAAGCAAGAGCAACATCTTTAAACTCTAATTTTACAATACCTGCTGTCCAACAAATAGTTGAATATGGAATAGGAGTAAGACCTGCAATAAAAACTCCCCACGCTCCTCTGTGATGGACAAATTCTTTATGAGTTCCCATTAATTTATTTGCAAATTTTTCTACCGCTGTAATCTTCGATAATAAATGACCCAACCAATAAGCGCTAAGTCCTCCTAAAAAAGAAGATCCTCCCATAAATAAAGTTATTTCAAATATATTCCAGTTATTAGAAACTAATGGAAACATTATATCTGGTGTTAGTGGAACAATAAATGTATCACAAAGATAAACAAAAAGAGCTACTCCCCAATATCCCATTTTATTAAAAATACTAGTTGCTATATCATTTGTTCTTACACTTGATCCTATAATTAAATCATAAAGAATAAATATTATAAATATTATTAAAATAGCCATCACTGTTCTAAATAAAAGTTTTTTCCAATTTATGGAACCATCTTCATTCAAAAAAGTGTGTCTTTTATAATTATTACTCATTAAAATAACCTACTAAAGAATCTATACATTTAGAAATATTTATTGCATCTCCTCTTCCTTGAAAAGTGGGATACCTCCCTCCACCTTTTGCATCAATTAAAGATAAAACATTTACTCTCAAAGTTTTAAAATCGTATTTTTTAAAACTTCCTCCTAAATATAAATACCATTTCAAATTAGAATCTTCTATTTTATAAAGAAACAACACTATATCAGAATCAACTTCTACATCCTTGAAATCAAAATCATAATTACTTATATTAGCGCATACTATATTACTATCTCTATTATTAATTATTTTATTAATAATATAATTTGTATTATCTTTTTTTAGAGTTCTTACTTCTCTCTCTAAATCTAATTTCTTCTCTAAAAGAGCCTTATCACAATCAACTAAAGTTTCAAGGGTTGCACTATGAATAGTACAAAGCTCTTTAACAATTTTATCAAGAGCTCTATATGTTTTAGAAACTTTATCACTCACTCTAAATAACAATCGATAATGTTTTCTGATTTTTTCAAAACCAACGTACATTATTTTTTCTATTTCTTGTAAGTTATTTACATGAAGACCACCACAAGCTATTTGATCAAATGAATCTATATCTACAATTCTAATAAGACCATCAACTTTAATGCTACGTCTCATATCTAACTTCTCAGCGGCTTTTTTATCCATTTCTAAATAAGAGACCGAACTACCTTTAATAATCGCTTTATTAGCTAAATCTTCAAGTTTATAGCAATCATCTTCATTAAATTCATCTCTATCAATTTCTATTGTTAAATTTAAATCTCCTTGATGAACTGATAATGTATCTACTTTAAAATGAGAATATAATAATCCACTCAATAAATGCTGAGCTGTATGCATTTTCATAAATTCATATCTATGAGACCAATCTAAATTAAGTATTACTTCATCATTAACTTTTAAAGAGTTTGAATTTTCTACAATATGTGCAATTTGATCTTCATTTTTTTGAGTATCTATTACTCGTATTTCATTTATATAACCTCTATCCCCTGGTTGACCTCCACCTTCAGGATAAAAAATAGTTTTATCTAAATATATTTTGTTATCTTCAATATTAACAATTTTAGCAGATAAATCTTGTTGATATGGATTGTTATAATATTGTTTTATTACTTTCATTATGATTTTCTTCTCCTTTTCCAAAATGAACTACTTTTTGGAAGTTCAATTGATAATTGGATTGCGACAACTCTTATTATAAAAACAAACACAGAGCATATTATAAAAATATAACCCATAGTAAGAGTTGTTCCTTCTAAATATAAGTATAAAAGTCCTCCTAATAAAGAGGCTGTTGCATAAAAATCATTAGTTAAAATTGTTGGAACTTTTTGACTCATAATATCACGTATTACTCCACCACCTGTTGCAGTTAATACTCCACAAAGAACCTGCCCTATTAAAGAACAATCATATAATGCGCCTTTTGCACAACCAAGGGTGGTAAATACTCCGAGACCAATAGCATCTAAATATTTAATAATTTTTCTCTCAGAATGAATTAAAGCACCGAAAAAGAAAACAAGAATGCCAACAATAACACAAACCAATAAATAAACATAATTTGTTAGTGCTGCTACAGGAGTTGCTCCAATCATAGAGTCCCTTAGCATACCTCCACCACAACCAACTATTGAGGCAAATACAATAACTCCAAGAAAATCTAAATCTTTTTCTACAGCTTTCATTGCTCCAGTCATTGCAAATACTATTGTCCCAAAAATATCAAACATATAAATTAAATCAAATGAACTTGCCATAAAAGAAACTTATCACAATATATAGATACTTGTTAATTAGTAAATTTATTATTATCTTATCTTTGTAGATAAATTTAAAAAAAAGGACATATTATGGCTAGATTAAAATCTGCTTGGGAAATAGCATTAGAAAAAACAGAAGAATTAAATGTTGATTTAGAAAAAATAAATAGAGAAAAAGCAATTAAGCTTGGAAGAAAGATTTGTGGTCTGTATATTAATGATATTGATTTTACAAAAGATAAACTCATAGAAGCATATGATAAAGAAGAAAATAAAAAAGCTTTAAGAGAAGGGATAGTTAATAATCTATTATTAAATATTTGTCTTCCAAAAGATGAAAGTTTTGAAAAAACAATTGATAAATTAATAGATATTATTCAAATCTTAGATGAATACAATGAACAATTAGTTACAACTTTAAATCAAATAAAAGAATTTTTTAATCAATATCTAAACCATCAAAATGATTTAGTAAATCAAATGAAAGAACAATTCGAGCCTGTAATAAAACAAAAAGAAGCACAACTTCAACAACAATATGGTCCAAACTTTTCCTATACTGCTGATCAAGACCAAGAATTCATGAAACTTTTAGAAGATAATCTTAAAAAATTAGATGATCAATATAATCAAAGTTTAAATGAAGTTAAAGAACAAATAAAAAAAGACTTATTAAAATAATAAATTAAACCTCGTAGACAAATTATAATAAATATCTACGAGGTATGTTATATCAGGAATTTTACATTTTATTACATAAAAACCCATAATGGTGGAATCATAAACCCTATTATTAAAATTGCCCCAATGCCAAATAAACATAAAGATACTATGGATAAAATCCATCCTACCCTTGCTACTGTTGATTTTTTTCTTATTGGAGTTCCTTTTACCACACCAATTATTGCTAAAATTAATCCTATAAAGCCAGAAAACCAATTTATCATTAAAAATATAGAGATTATTCCAATTGTTAATACAAAAGCAGACGCATCATCACTTTTTTTCTCACTTACGCATGAATTTTCATCATATGGATGAGAATCATTATCATAATTATTCATTAGTTACTCCTCCTTTAAATGATAATAAAAAACTAAATAAAAACAATAATAAAGAGAAACTTTAGCTAAAATATATCCAAAAAGCTGGAATTTGAAATACTACAATTAATATTTCTTGTATGACAAATAAAACTAAAGCTAAAACTGATAGAAACCATCCAATTAAAGAAATCTCTGACTTATATCTAAAAGATTCTCCTTTAGTAATACTTATCATTGCTAATATAAATCCAAACAACCACAAATACCAAGTAATTGAAGAGATCAAAGATAATATCCCTGAAATTAGTAAAATTATTGAAGAATTACTTTCAAATATTTTAAATATTATGTTTTGTTTTTTTATATTTGTAAATTCGTCAATATTTTTACTCATGTTTTTCACCTATTATTTTATTATATTCCTAATAAAAATAAAATCAAGAGGGCAGCAAAAAGCTCCAAGACAAAAAGTCTTAGAGCTTATAATAAAATTTAATATTAAATTAGTTCCAATATTTTTCCATTCTCTTATTTAAAGAAGCAGCATAAGCATCCCAATCTGTAATTGGAGTTTTAGCAACACCTTCTTCACAAGCAGCTTTTGCAACAGCAACAGCTTCATATTCAATAACTCTTGGATCAAATGGTTTTGGAACAATATAATCTCTACCGAAACTAAATGATCTACCGTAAGCATCTTCAACTTCTTTTACAATAGGTTCTTTTGCTAGTTTAGCTAAAGCTAATGCAGCTGCCATTTTCATACCTTCTGTAATTTTTGAAGCTCTAACATCCAAAGCACCACGGAATATGAAAGGGAAACCTAATACATTATTAATTTGGTTTGGATAGTCACTTCTACCAGTAGCCATAATAATATCACTACGAGTTTCTAATGCTAGATGATAATCAATTTCTGGATTAGGATTACTCATTGCAAATACAATTGGATCGTTTGCCATTGATAGTAACATTTCAGGACTTACACAATCAGCAACGGATAAACCCATTAATACATCAGCACCAACAAGAGCTTGTGCTAATGTTCTAGCTTCTGTTTCAACAGCTAGTTCTTCTTTCTCTTTAGTCATTCTTTCAGTTCGACCTTTGAAAATTACACCACGACTATCACACATAGTTAAATTTTCTGGTTTAACACCAGCTGCAACAAACATTTTTGCACAAGAAACACCTGCTGCACCTGCACCGTTAACAACAACTTTAACATCTGCTAAATCTTTTTTTACAATTTCACATGCATTCATTAATCCAGCTGTTGCAATAATAGCTGTACCGTGTTGGTCATCATGGAAAATTGGAATATCACATTGTTTAATTAATTCTTGTTCGATTTCAAAACATTCAGGACCTTTGATATCTTCTAAGTTAACACCACCAAAAGTAGGACTGATTTTTTTTACAATTTCAATTATTTTTTTAGGATCTTTTTCATCTACTTCAATATCAAAAACATCTATATCTGCAAATCTTTTGAATAAAACACCTTTACCTTCCATAACAGGTTTTGAAGCTAAAGGACCTCTATCTCCTAAACCTAAGATAGCAGTACCATTAGAAATAACAGCTACTAAGTTTCCTTTAGATGTATATTTATATGCATCTTCTGGATTTTCAGCAATTTCTAATACTGGTTGTGCTACACCAGGTGTGTAAGCAAGACCTAAGTCATCTGATGTTTTACAAGGTTTTGTTGGAACAACACTAACCTTACCCGGTTCATTATCAAGCATATGATATGCTAAAGCTCTTTCTTTTAAAGTTGCCATTTTTTTCTATCCTCTTGTTATTTTAGTTTTCAAAATCCCATTTATAATCCATATTCCATCTATCTCTTAATTCAATCATTACTTTTTGTAATGATGGAGGAACTGGACAACCATGTTCTTTTCTATAATTATATGCAATATATTCTTTTTCACCAGCTGTAAAGATTTGATCTTGACCAGGAGCTGGTTGTGAATTTCTTAATTGTCTACAAATTGTACCTGCAATAGCTTTAAAAGTATTTGCACCCATAAAGTGTTCAGGATTAATTGCAATAAAGAAATGTCCTAATGGATATGGAATTGGATTGTGATCAGCATCGAAACCATTTAATTGTTTCATGAAAGCACCATCTTGAAGAGCAGCAGAAAGAATTTCTACAACTGCAGCATAACCATAACCTTTATAACCACCAGTTAATTCACCAATTCCACCTAAAGGAGTTAAAGCAGCATTACCTGTTGTTAAGTCTTTTAATACTTGTTGTGTATCTGTTCTTGTTGTACCATCACGACCAATTACCCAGCCTGCAGGTAAGTCTTTACCAGCTCTACCATAAACTTCAATTTTACCACGTTGAGAAACACTTGTTGCACAGTCTAATACAAAAGGAAACTCTTCATCAGTTGGAAGTCCAAAAGTTAGAGGGTTTGTACCCATCATGTTTTCAACACCGTTAGTAGGAGCAATAGAAGGTCTAGCATTAGTACCAGTAATACCAATCATATTTTCTTTTATTGCCATCAATGGATAGTAACCAGCAATACCGTAGTGAGTAGAGTTTCTAACTGCAACCATACCGATACCATATTTTTTAGCTTTTTCAATTGCCATTTCCATAGCTTTTTTTGAAACAACATGACCTAAACCATTGTGACCATCTAAAACAGCTGTTGCATCTTGATCTTTGATTACTTCAATTTCAGTAATAGGATTCATAATCCCTTTATCAATTCTATCGATATAGATTGGTTTTAATCTACCAATACCATGGCTATCAATACCTCTTTTGTCAGATTCAATTAAAACATCACCGATAATTTTTGCATCATCTTCAGGAATACCTGCATTAAGTAATGCATCTTTCATAAATTTTTCTAATTCTTCAAAAGCAATCCATGCACAATCTTTGTAATTGTCAGCGTAATTTTCTTCAAATTTCATAGCCATCCTCCTATGATTTTGCTATTAATACATTTATTTGTTTACTTATATCTGTGTTCTTCAATAAGTTACCACCATTTTCATCTGTTACTAATATATCTGCCCTATCAATTGGAGCAGTTTTAAAATTAGAAACAACACCTATTTTATTGCCTGTTGCAACAATAATTTTTGATCCGATACTATGATCTATCATAGCTCTTGTTGTATCAGCTTCTTCTAATACTGGAGTAGTCAACCCCGCTACTGGAGAAAAACCATCAACACCAATAATAGCTTTATTTGCAAATACTTGATCTATCACACTAAATGCTAATTTTCCTGAAACTGAATGTGATTTTGGTCTATAATAGCCACCAACAAAAATAATTTTCACATTACCATTACTTTTGCAAAGCCACATAGCATCAATATTATTTGTTACAATTGTAATATCTATATTTTTCTCTAAAATTGCTTTTATTACTTCTAAAGTTGTGGAACCACTATTTAGATAAACAGTATCTCCTTCTTCCAAAAGAGATGCAGCTAATCTTCCAATCGCTTGTTTTTCTTTTGACCATTCAGAGGCTTTTTGCAAATAATCAGGTTCAACATTTAGATTTCTCCTTAGTGTTGCACCTCCATGAGTTCTCTCAAGGACCCCTTTAGCACAAAGACCATCTAAGTCACGTCTAATTGTTAATTCACTCACATCTAATTCACTTGCAAGTTCACTAACACTAACGCTTTTATTTTTCATTGCTAAATCTTGTATATATCTTTGTCTTTCTACAGGTAACATATTTATCCTTTTTGAACGTTTTTGTACGTTTGATTTTATCTTACATTCAAATTCATTAACTGTCAAGATTAAAAAGTTCAAAAAAAACACCTATATTTTCAATAAGGTTCAAATAAAAAAACAATAGTTCAAACAGATTCATTCATAAATCTAATATTAAATTAGCTCACGAGCTAAAAAATAATACTTTTTATAAGTTTTTTTTATTTTATACTTGCATATAAGTAATAAATTTGTTAATCTCTCAATCGTTGATTTGGTGCCATACCCAAGCGGTAAGGGAACGGTCTGCAAAACCGTGATGCATCGGTTCGAATCCGATTGGCACCTCTCTTTACAATTATTAAATCTAGCTTATTAATCAAAATGGTTAATAAGCTATTTTTATATTAATCAATTGACAAACATTACTTTTTAAGCAAATATAGATAGTACATATAGGAGATAAAATAGTGAGAAGATAATTAAACGGAAAAAAAAGTACCTGATAAATACATCGTTGATGATAATTTGTTATGATCAGGCGGGTATATCCGTTTTTATATTTCATGATTCTTCCCACCAGTCAAATCCACATTTAGGCAAACCTATATGTCCTTTTTAAATTTATCAAATATCACATTTAGTTACGAAAGCTCTATCTACCCTATTTTTTCATCAATTAACCTTACTATTAATAATGGTTGGTACGCATTAATTGGTCCAAATGGAAGTGGTAAATCAACTCTATTTAATTTAATATCAAAAAATTTAATTGCTCAAAGTGGAATTATATCATCAAATAATTCAACTTACTTATGCAAGCAAGATAATTTAGTAGATATACCAGAAAGCTTCTACAATCCTGATATAATTAATAATAGCGAATCTATTAATCTATTAGGTCGTTTAGAAATTAAAGATAATTGGCTTTTTAACTATGAAAATTTAAGCGGAGGAGAGAAAAAAAGAATAATGATTGCCGATGCTCTTTTTAGAAATCCTGAAGTTTTATTGATTGATGAACCTATAAATCACCTTGATGAATATTCAATTAATTTATTAATCAACGAATTAAGAAAGTTTAATGGGATTGGACTAATTATATCTCATGATTTATCATTTCTAGATCAAATATGCTCAAAAACTATAATAATTGAACCATCTAAAACATCATCTAATATAATTTCTTTCGATTGTAAACCTTCAATGGCTCTTGAACAAAGAGAGTTAGAACTCAATAATTTAAGAAAACAATTTGAAAAGAAAAATTCTGAAATAAATAAACTTATAAAAATACGCAATAGAGAGAAAAAAACTTTTGAAGAAGGACAAAAAAAATTGTCAAAAAAAGGATTAGCAAAAAAAGATTTCTCTGCAAAAAGCAAAATCGATGGAGCTAGAATAACATCAAAAGACAAAAAACCTGGACAAAAGATATCCAAGTTATCAAAACAAATAAAGGATAAACAAACAATTATTAATAATATAAATACTTGTAATAATAAAAAATTAGGAATTACTATTAATAATAATAGATCTGAGAAAAAAATATTATTATCAATTGAAAGAAATAGTATTAATCCTCTCTATGATATTTACAAAATAGAAAATCCATTTTTATCAATTTCTTCAACTGATAATATTATCCTAAAAGGACAAAATGGAAGCGGAAAATCATCTTTTTTAAAAATTATTGAGACAAAATTAAATAAAAAAAACATTCCATATTTTTTTATAAAACAAGATTATAATGAAGAAGAAAGAAGAGAAATTAAATTAAAGCTATTAAATGAAACAAAAGAAAATCAATCTATTATATTATCAACAGTTTATAGACTAGGATCGAATCCCAATTCTATTATAAACACAGATTTACTTAGCCCTGGAGAAACTCAAAAAGTTCTATACGGCTTTGCAATTAATTCTAATGCTGAAATACTATTATTAGATGAACCAACTAATTTTTTAGACATAATATCAATAAATACTCTAACTAAAGCTCTATTAGAATTTAGCGGAGCATTAATTTGTGTTTCTCATAATAAATATTTCATTGACAAAATAGGAAAAATATATTGGGAATTTTCAAAATTTAAAAATCAAATTACAATTACTCAAACAAACACTTCTTTAAATTAACAATAAACTGTTGCATTATATATCTAGAGATTGCAACAGTTTAATATTTAGAAGATCACATTTATTTTAATTCATAATGTTTATTTATTCTAATAATTTTAAAAAATCATCAACGCAGATAATTTCTATATTATCTCCACTTTTTATTTTCATTTTAGCTTTTTTAATTTTAGAACATCCACAATTTTCACCAATAATCAAATACTTAGTTTTCTTAATTACAGATTGGCCTACTTCTCCACCATGATTTACTATTAATTGCCAAAATTCAGGTCTTGAATAATTGTTTATGGTTCCAGTAACTACGCAATGACAACCTTCTAATTTATTTCCCAAAGAGATTGTTCTATTTATTTGAGAAGCTAAACAACTGCCTTTTATATTATTTAAATGAGAAATCTTTATTGAATAAGGTTTATTTAATTTTTTTAGACAAGCATATAACATATTAACATCATCTAAAGCTCTATGAGTTTGTTTTATTTCTATATTAAAATATGATTTAATATTACTCAAACTATAACGTCGTAAATTTAAAGTTTCTCTAAATATTAAAAGAGTATCAATATATTTATTTTTCAAACCAAATAACAATCTTCTATTTAAAACATCCATATCAAAAGGTGCATTATGAGCAACTAATATATCATCACCTATAAATTGATAAATTTGGTCACTTACTTGATCTATTGTTGGCATATTTAAGACCATATCGTTTGTAATATTATGAATCTTAATAACATCATCACTCATTTTCATTTTAGGATTAATTAATACATTAAATGACTCTATAGGTTTCCCGTTTCTAAATTTTAATCCAGCGAATTCTACAAGTTTTGAATATTTTCCAAGTCCTGTAGTTTCAGTATCAATAATAATAAAATCTTTTAATTCTTTAAATATCATACAAACTTTTACTCTTAATCAAATTTAACAAGATTATCACCAAACTTTTTAATAATCTTAAATTTTGGGTCAGATGGAATTACTACATTACTTTTTGTTCTCTTTAAAACAATATTATGATTAAATGATTCAAAAGATGAAAAATTATTCCCAATACGAGGATTATCATATGTAGTTAAACTTCTAGCGTATAATACTCTTTTAATTTCTTGTGGTTTCATCTCAATGCTATTTTCTTTACCAAAATTTGAAGTATTTGCTCCAAAATGCATTGAAAATTCGTTACTAGGTCCACCTTGATATAAAGACCAAGGAGGCTGATTTCTCCCACCATAATCAAGAACCATTGTTGAATAATCTAAATCTAAATCTATATCATCCATAACCTCTTTTCCTGGTGCAAAAGTTAAATAGAGTAATTGATATCTAGGATTTATTACACTAAACCAAATATGAGAATTTTTTTCTAAATCATTCTTTGCATATAAAACGTCAGTAGATCCAATAATACCACTAATATTTCTAATATCACAATTTCCACCAGTAATTAGTGGAGCTTTATCTAAACTAAATGGTTTATTTGTATTTGCAAGTCTTTCATTTATTAAATTACTATCTACATCTTCAAATTTATACCATTGTTTAGCTCCTGTATTTAAGACACAATTTGATTCAAGAAAAGGAGCAGCAATAGTATTGTCAAATCCTATATTCAATTTTACAGCTTGATCGCTAATATTTTTTATATATAGAGCTGAATAAATTACAGGTTGATTAGGGAGAATAACATCTAAACGCTTTGTCGCCCAAATAGTATTTCTAAAATCAGAGTTCTTAGATAAAACCCATACACCACCAGTTGCTTCATCACTTCCATAACGTTGAACAACCCATTTTACTCTATTTGTTTCAAATAAAGCTTTTATATATTCATCATTTTCATCTCTATTTAATTTATCACTCTTTGTTAACAATTCATCATAATTAAATATATTATTTAAATTAGGTGAACTCTCTTTTTCATTATTTTCTTCTTCATTTTTAACTAATTGGACTTGATAACCATATAATTTATCTAATAACGGATCAGAGAAGTTATGTTTACTATTTTGATCAACTGTATCTTTTGAGAAAGGAAATCTATGTAATTTATTACAATTTACCCACCCACCATGAATATTCATGGCACTAAGTTCAATTAATCTTCCATTGTAATCTTGAACAACAGCCCTAATTAAATCATTACTTAATACAGTGGCCATTTCATCATCTTTTATTCTAACTCGTCTAATATCCATCAAGCATCCTTTTATTATCGAAAAAAAACATAGAACATTTTTAATATCTCTATTATAATATAGAAAGCCAATAGTACAAGGAGATTTACAATGATTAGTCAAAAAAATGGTTTATTCAACTTATCAACAATCAATACAACTTACCTATTTCAAGCTAGACTAAACGAGCAACTTGAACATTTATACTATGGATCTTTCCTAGATGAAAAAAGTATCAATCCTAGTTTATTAACTACAAAATATAAGCAAGAAGCTGGAACTTCAACCCTCTATGAAGAAAATAGTAAATTAAATTTAGGATTAATGAAACAAGAAATTTCTACTGTTGGCAAAGGTGATTATAGGGAACCATTTATGAGAGTCAGCTATAATGGAGGAATGCAAACTCTTGATTTTGTATTTGAATCATATGAAATCTATAATGGAAAAACTTTTAGTGAATCGCCTCTTCCTCAAGCATATGGAGATGAAAGAGAGTGTGACACTTTAAAAATCACATTAAGAGAAAAAGAATTAAAAATTAAGCTAGTTTTAACCTATGGAGTATTTACGTTCTGTGATGTAATTACTCGAAAAGTTGAGTTATTTAACAATGCAAAGAAAAATATCACAATAGAAAGCATTAACTCCCTCCAGCTTGATATAGATGAATGTAATTTTGAAATGATTACATTTGATGGAGCTTGGGCAAGAGAAAGACATGTAAATAGAAGAGACCTAAAACCAGGTATTGTTGTAAATGATTCAAAATGTGGAACCTCAAGTGCATACCACAATCCATTGATTTATGTTTGTGAAAAAAATTGTCAAGAACTTAGAGGTAAATGCTATGCAACAAATTTACTTTATAGTGGAAATCATAAAGAAATAGTTGAAGTAACTAATTATAATCAAACAAGAATATTAACAGGAATAAACGAAGCTTCATTTAAATGGTTATTACGCCCAAATGAAAGCTTTGAAACCCCTGAAGCTATTTTAAGCTACAGTGATAAAGGTTTTAGCACAGTTAGTAGAAATTTCCATTATTTTGCAAATAATAATATTGTAAAAGGATTTTGGAAAAACAAAGATAGACCTATATTAGTTAATTCTTGGGAAGCTTTCTATTTTGATTTTGACGACAGCAATTTGATTAGTTTAGCAAAAAAAGCAAAAGAGATTGGTGCTGAATTATTTGTACTAGATGATGGTTGGTTTGGAGCAAGAAACGATGATACATCTTCCCTTGGAGACTGGGTAGTAAATACGAAAAAACTAAAAGAAGGACTAGGCAAACTTTCTAACAAAATTCATAAAATGAATATGTTATTTGGGATTTGGGTTGAACCTGAAATGATTAGCCGAAATAGTAATTTATTTGAAAAACATCCAAGTTGGGCAATAATGATACCAGGGAGACGACCTAGTGTTGGAAGAAATCAATTCATTTTAGATATGAGCCGTGATGAGGTAATATTATACTTAGAAGATGTTCTTTCAAAAATTTTTGAACTAGGTGAAGTTGATTATGTAAAATGGGACTTTAATAGAGTCTTTAGTGATTTATATTCAATAAATAAAGAAATGAGTAATATGGGTGAATTTTTACACCGTTATTATTTAGGTCTTTACAAACTATTAAATAGATTAACAACTAAATTCCCTAAAATACTTTTTGAATCCTGTGCGGCAGGTGGGAACAGATACGATTTAGGAATGCTTTCTTTTATGCCACAAAACTGGACAAGTGATTGCACAGATGTATATGAGAGAATTTTTATTCAAGAAGGTACAAGTTTTGGATACCCTCTTAGTGCAATGACAAATCATGTTAGTGCAGCTCCTAATCATCAAACTCTTAGAAATAGTGATATTGAATCGAGATTTAATGTCGCTGCTATTGGAAACTTAGGATATGAGATAAATCTCAACACAGCAACAAGTCATGAAATAGATCAAATAAAAGAACAAATTAACTTTTACAAAAGATATCGACATACATTACAATTTGGAACGCTTGCAAGAATTCAAACAATGAGTGAAGGCAATAAAAGAGCTGTTTGGGCTGTCATGAATAGAGATAAAAGTGAAATCATTGTTCTTGATTTTAGAGAAAGAACAATACCTAACCCTCCTCTTGAAAGATTATATGTCCCTATTGTAGATAACGATTCATATTATGAATTATTCAATAGGCCTCAAAAATTTGATCTGTCTGTTTTTGGTGATTTAATCAATCATTTCCTTCCAAGTAAATTGTTAAAAGGAAAAGCTGCTGATGAATTAGCAAAAATATTACATCTTAATATAGAAATAACTCACCATAGAGTATATGGCGAGTTAATAAGTAAAGCAGGAATTATCTTAAACCAAGAATTTGGAGGAACAGGATTTGAAAATGAAGTTACTAGAGTTCTTGGTGATTATGGATCAAGACTTTACGTGTTAAAAAAACTAGAAGTCTAATAGTACATCAATATTTTCAACTTCTTTATTCAAAGAAGCTTTTGCTAATGGTAGGTGTGATTTTGAACCAACAATGATTACACCTACTACTTTTTTATCCTTTATATACCAAGCTTCATATCTGTCTTCTACTTGCTTTGAATGACATTCTCCTTCCATAACTCCAAAACTGGCAACCATCATATCATCAGCTTGGAATCTTGTTGGAAGATTTGAAGGCTCAATATAAGGAATATTATTACCAGAAATATGATTAAAAACTGTACTTGCGGTTGATAAAGCAATAGGTAATAGGCCAGGACATTTACCATTAAATTCTGCACAATCACCAATTGCATAAATATCACAATCACTTGTTTGACAATATTTATTTACATTTATTGCTCTTTCTCCAATCTCTAACTTACAAGCTTTTGCTAAAGAAATTGAAGGTTTAACACCTGCTGCGACTAATAAACTATCACAAGCTATCTCTCTGCCATCATCTAATATTATTTTTTCAAGACGTTGATTACCATCAACTTTGCTAACAAAATGATTACAAATAATTTCAAAATTATCTCTTTCTTTACATTTGTCATTAACAAGTTTTGCAGCATCTTCATTAATTTGCTTATTTAAAATATATGCATCACCTTGAATTACAGTAACTTTAAAACCTAAAGAATTAATTTCTAGTGCACTTTCTAAACCTAATAAACCACCACCAATAACACAAACATGACCACTAATATTTTCAGTAATCTTTTTGGCATCAACATAGGTTCGTAAAGTAAATATATTTTTTAATTTTGTATGACTAAAGAAATCAAGAGGATTTGAACCTGTTGCAATAACTAATTTATCGTAATGTCTAGACTCTCCACTTGATAATAAAATAGATTTACTCTCTCTGTGAATTGCCACCACAGATTCATGTATTATATAGGAGGGTTCATTTTTAGCACAAAGAGCATCTAATTTTTCTAAATTACCTAAACAACTTGGTAAACGAATTCTACTATAAAAACTTACTTCTTCATTTGAATATAATTCAACTTCATAACCATTTGTATCTAATTTTGAAGCTAAAGTATTTCCAGCTGGCCCATTTCCGATAATAATTGTCTTCAATATATGCTCCTAAATTTTATTTTATGTATTTATATATTAATAAAGTAACATGTTATTTTACCATAAACAACAACAAACGCAAAAATATAAAGGCAAAAAAATTCCCCTCTAAGCTTGCACTCTCAAAGGGGATGTCGAATTAACGACAGGGGTGTTTCAGTCATCACCTCTTTCGAGGGGGAAAACAATGCCGAAACAAACAGTGGGTGAACAAAAAAACTAAAAAAGTATATTAACGGGATATAATCAACCGACCCACTGCCAGACAAGAATAATATACCACTTTATATATCCGGGGTTTTGCACCTTCAGATGGTAAAATAGTAAATAAATACTTAACTAGAATGTAATTATCTTTTTGATAATTATTTTTTTTGTTTAAATATTGTCCTTAGTTGTACGTAGTTGACTTTAATTAACTGTTATGATATTATGTT